>OGVL01000048.1_pt1 | contig 12515 bp, 26 predicted proteins | sample 1575781 | NCBI WGS metagenome assembly OGVL01 (sample SAMN07581553, study PRJEB24739) | freshwater metagenome | place: Singapore | collected 2015-04 | reverse complement strand
GAACAGGCTGGAGGCGTTTCTCGCCAAGAGAGGTCTTGCGAGTGTCGGGTACAATGACTGGTACTGGACTTCTAAAACAGGTTTTACAAGGGGCCGAAGGTCTAATAAGCCGACACAAGGCTTGGGGATGGATGGTAAGCGAGACGGCTCTGGAAGAAGTGATCGGAGTCCTAAAGGAAGCACGAAAAAAGCTAAAGGCTCCAGCCATCTACATAAGCGGCCCAATGACCGGACTTCCAAACCTAAACATGGAGGCCTTTAACAATGCAGAGGACAAGTTACGCAAGGCGGGGTGGTCTGATATCCGCAATCCCGCTCGTCTGGCAGTCAACGAATACGAAAATCTGCCGAGAAGTCTCTATCTTCGAGCGGATCTCCGGCAATTACTCGACTGCCAAGCAATCTTTCTACTGCGTGGATGGCAGAAAAGCAGGGGGGCTCGTCTCGAAGTTCTCATCGCTGACGAGGTGGGTATTCGCAGGGTTTATGAAGAAAAAAACCAAGCCAGATCCGATGATACGAAACATACGAATCGAGCCCTCCACCAAGCAGTCCATCACACGGATGCTTTATGCGTGGGCAAGGAGCAAAAAACTGGAGATCAAACAAATTGAGAAAATCCCATGAGGTATATCACAAGGAGGTTGGAATGGATGGACGATATCCTGAAGGATGCGTCTGGGAAGCTGAGGGAATTATGTCGTGGCTTGAGCCACTCCGAGAATCACGGATGCAAGGACATCTGGCAACAGATCGAATCAGCCCACGCCATTCTGAAAGAGATCACGGTTTGGCACAAAAAGCATCAGGAGGAAAAGAAGAATGAGAAGTGAAGATTCGATTCGTGAGAAATATTGGCAAGTCCGATGGGAGAAGGCCGACAACCAATCGGCCATGACGGAGGAGTTCGACCTCGGCTACATGGATGCCTTGGAGTGGGTACTGAACATGAAGATCGAGCCTCGGCCCGAATGGGCAAGGAAGGCCAACAGGGAGTTTTAAGATGGACAAGTTCTCCACCGGATCAGTCAGGGACAAGAGGGAGGGCAAGGGTAGGTACGACCTGCTTCCTCCTGAAGCCATCCACGAGCTAGCCCTGCATTTTGAAAGCGGGGCAAAGCTCTACGGGGATAGGAACTGGGAGCTAGGCCAGCCGATCTCCCGAATCATGGACTCAGCCCTTCGTCATGCGTTTTCCTATATGCAGGGCAAGAAGGACGAGAACCATCTGGGTGCGGCCTGCTGGAACCTGATGGCCGCTATGACAATTCGGGCAAGGGTGAAGGCCGGACAACTGCCCAAGGAGTTGAACGATGTGGGGGCTTGAGGTCATCGCCAGTCTTTGCATCGTCTATATTCTCCTGCCTGCCCTAAGCGTGGCTTTGGTATTTGGAGCCATCTGGATTTTGAACTGGTTAATCCGATGAGGCTGGTTGTTCCAGAGGTGGACTACGACTGGGGCAAGGTCAAGCTCCTTGCCGGAAACCGCTATGTGATGGAACCGAGGGCGGTTGGAGGATTCCTCATGCGGGTGGATGGAAGGGCCTCGGTGGAGGCGGTTGATCTATTGCCCTACTACCCTGCCGAAAACTACAACCACAAGACCCTGACCATCATCAGGGCCGGAGGAATCGGGGACATTCTCATGCTGACCCCGCTTCTTAAGGTAATGGTGGATAGGTGGCCTGATGCCCATATCGAGGTCTGTTGCGGAAGCCGGAGCGCATTTTGCCTTCCACCTGAGATTGATTGGCTCCCTTATCCGGCGACCTTGGAAAGCCTTTCCGACAAGGACGGGATTCTGAACCTGACGGGAGTGGTTGAGAGTGAGTTTGAAAAACACGCCGTTCATGCTTTCGGGGAAAAAGCTGGGTTTAATGACCTGCCACTCAAGCTCCACTACCAGCCTGATTCAGCCTTGGTTGGGGATTTGAAGATCCGCTATCCGAAGAAAGCGGCCAAGAGAATTGGACTTCAGGTGAGGGCCAGTAGCCTGATTCGCTCCTATCCCAACACCGATGACCTGATCTCCATTCTGGTTCAGGCCGGAGTGGAGGTTGTGCTGTTTGGAGATCCACATTCAATCCTTGTGGATCGGCCACATCCCCTGATTACCAACGCTTCCGCCGATGCCTTGGACATGGAGGATTCCGTTGCTCTGGCCAGCCTTTGTGACCTGCTTATTGCCCCTGATTCGGCCTTCGTCCACTTCGGGTGTGCGATGAATGTACCTACAATCGGTATCTACGGGTCGTTCAGCTACTCGATCCGCAAGACCGAGGGCCATCCCGCAAACTATTTCTATGAGGCAAAGGGGGAATGCTCGCCCTGTAACTTCCACGGGGAGGGCGGGGAGAAGTGGCCCAGTCACGGGCCGTGCAGGCGGAGCGGATTCTGCAATGTCTTGGCGGGGATTCCCGCACAAAGAATAGCAAGAAAGGCCATTCAAATATGCACCCGATAAACCCTGACGACCTGATCTGCCTCATCCTGATTGTGACTATTGGATTCATTGTTTTGGATCTGATCTGGGGGAAGGACTGAATGACCCACACCCGCTTCGCCCCCATCCCGCATCACATCTATGGATTCGTGGATGAGACATTCATCTCGGATGGGACGGGCTGGGAACCCTGCGCTTGGTTCGGCCTCCATGCCCATGCGGGACGGGCCTTCACGATCAGCGTTCATCTCAAGAGCGGGGCGGTGTACCGCCATCTCCCGCTCCATGCCTTTGCGTTTGAGCCAACGCCGGAACCTTGGAAGCTAGAACAGGCCCAGCTTTGGGACTGCTTTGGGGATGAGTTCTCGGTTGGGGAGTTCGACTACCTGCAAAGCCTCTTGGCCAAGGCCTACATCGGGGGCAAGTGGATCGAGGCCGAATATCTCTTCACGCTGGAGTTCATCGGGGATGGCTGGAGCGAAGCACCCGACCAGACCAAGGCCTCCCATTTTCTGAGAGTGGGCAACAGGCTTTCGGTGCAGGCCGGAAACAGAATCCTTTTCAAAGACCCCTCCTTCAACGGGCCGGAATGGAACAAGCCAAGCCTGAAGCTGGCCTCCCGCTGGTGGGAGGCCGAGAGGGAGCGGGTATTTGACTCAATCATTACGGAGGAATCGGCATGAAGCAGGAATTTTCAAACACGGAACTTTGGATTCTTTGCAAGTTTTGGAATGAGGCCTGCGGAGAGGCCGTCAGGGATTGGTGTGTCGAGTATCAGGTCAATGGAATGATCGCCTCGGATTTAAGTGAAAAAGCCGAAAGGTTTTGCAGGGAGTTTGAAAATTGAGCCTCGCCTCCTTCTCCTCCTCCACTTGGGGGCCGATTGAAAAGGCCATCCTTTCTGCCCTAGTCCATGACTGGGCGGACAAGGGAAGGATCTTGGATGAGCTAAAGCCAGCCGACTTCTTCCTGCCGGAAACCCAGAAGCTCTACACCCATCTGGCCTCGGAGATTGAATCAGGTCGCCCCATCGACACGGCCTCCCTTCTTGCCACCTGCGCTGATTCGGTGACAAGGAACATCATCATAGATGTCACCGGAACCACCCCATCCACGGCCTCCCAGATAGATCGGCACATAGAGAAGCTGAAGGAACTCTCCAGAATCCGCTCCATCACAAGGGCGATTGAGGAAGCCAAGCACAAGCTCGAACACGGGGAACCCTCCATAGAGATTGCCACCGGACTAGAAACGGCCATGCGGGAGGTTGAGACTGATTCACCATCTCAGGCTTTGACCATAGCGGAGTGTGCGGACAAGGCCTTGGAGGGGGTGAAGGCGGCGATAGATCGGGGATGCGTGTATGCAGGCATACCAAGCGGCTTGGATAAGTTGGACAAGACCTGCGGGGGCTGGCAGGCGGGGCAACTGATTGGGCTTGCGGCCAGAACCGGAGAAGGAAAGACCGCCTTGGCTTTGCAATTCGCCCTCCATGCAGTCAGGAACAGATGGAACAAGGAGACGAAGCAATGGGATGAGAAGGGGCATTGCGTGGTGATGGTGGAACTGGAGATGAGTGCAAGGGAGTTGGGGCATCGGTCGATGTCTCATCTGGGTGGGCCTCCGATGTGGAAGATGCGGGATGGCTCGGCCATGAATGACTTTGACAAGGCCAACCTTGCCGAGGCCAGAGGCAAGCTCGAAGGCCTGCCGTTCTTCGTGGATGATCCGCCTCGGATCAGGCTCTCCGAACTCAGGGCTAGGGCAAGAAGGTGGAAGAAGCGGATCGGGATGGAACTCCTGATCGTGGATCTGCTTGGCAAGGTCAGTCCAGACACAAGGGAGAAGGACAGGTATCGGGAAGTGGCGATTGTCTCTCATGGACTAAAAGCCCTCGCCAAAGAATTAAGCATTCCGGTGATAGCGGTTTGTCAGTTGAATCGGGATTCAGTCGGGGATGGGGAGGCTGGCCTGCATCACCTTCGGGAATCCGGCGACATCGAACAGGACGTGGATGTAGCGATCCTTCTTACCAAGAAGGAGGATGACACCCGCAAGCTAAGGATTGCCAAAAACCGCAACGGATTCCTTGGCTCAGTTGATCTTCAGTTCGATGGCGACCATCAGAAGTTCAAAGAGTTTTTCATGGAGGCAAAGTGAATTTTTGCGGAGATAGTTCAGTAGTAGAACTGCCCCTATTCCAAGGGGAAGACGGCGGTGCAATTCCGACCTCTCCGCTCCAACTTCAATTCAGGCAGATAACCGAAAAGACGCTCAACCTTATGGTGGTTGAGCATCATTATGCCCACAGGGCTGTTCCGGTAAGCTATGCGTTTGGTGCTTACTTTAATGGAATTTGCGTTGGGGTAATTTCATTTGGGAAACCAGCATCACCCCATGTATGTATTGGTGTTTGTGGTCATTCTAATTCAAGAAGGGTTTATGAATTAAATCGTTTATGGATGAGTGATGTATGCCCAAGGAATAGTGAGAGTAGGTTCATAGCTTGGAGTTTAAGACAACTTAGAAAGGTTAGCCCTCCAATGATTCTTGTAAGCTATGCAGATACAGCCCAATCCCATGAAGGCGTTGTATATAGGGCAACAGGATGGCTTTATACTGGACTTTCATCTGAAAGAAAAATAGGTGATTTATCTTTGGATGGTATGCACAGCCGTCATGGAAGAACGCTTGAAAATGCAAAGAGGATTACAAGATCAAGGAAGCATCGTTATGTATATGTATTTAATAAACAGGATATGGACTCAATGCGTTGGCCAATAGTGTCTAATAAGACTAAACAATGAGCATAGACTTGGGCTGGCTCGGTTCTACGGACTTCGGAATGGATGAGATCGTGATGACGGAGTATGGGCCGATGAATCTAAGCAAGGCCAGAACGCTTTCAGAGATCGGGGAACTAAGCCTTGTCCCTCTCAAGACTGGTCTTACAGGAATGCGTGAGATCAGGTTCAACACTTTGCTTTATGACATCCTTACGGCTCACGGATTCAACCTGAATCTTTTGACAGGGGAATATAAATATGCGGCAGATGTACGAGACTCAGGCGGACAGGGAAAAGAACGCTCAGTTGGCTGATGACTTCGGGCGAGCGTTGGGGTTTGCCTTGGACATCGCCCCGAAAGCCTGCCTGTTCGACTACTGGGTGCTGACCCCGATGGGGCAGTATGGAATTGCGGAGATGCGGGTTCGCTCCTGCGAGAAGGAGAAACATGACACGCTCTTCTTCTCGGCAACCAAGTGGAAATACCTAACCCAGACTGCCGACAGATTCAAAGCTCCCTTCTTCCTAGTTGTGCGTTGGACTAACGGACAAGGCTATCTTCTTTGGCGGGGACAGGGCTTCGGCAAAACCTTCGGGGGCCGGAGCCAGATGAACATGAGGGACAGCTACGATCAAGAAGCCCTCATCCAGATTCCGATAGGCGAGTTCCAGCCTTTCCATGTTAAATGAAGCTTGTCCTAAAAGGGCTGGAGGTCAGGACTGAGTGGGATAATCCCATTGGCCCCCGCTTCATCATGGGGGGCGAGCCTCCGAGGATTGGCTTTGGGCCATATAAGGATGTCGATGAGGCCGAGGATGCGAGGGAGCAATGGGAGGCCTACATCAATAAGCGCAAAGGCTCCAAGGATTTGAAGAAGATCAAGGCCAACAAGCAGAACAGGCTGGCATGAGACTGGAAGACTTAAGGCAGATCCGATGGCACTTCGATATGGGCTGGCTCCTCAAGGAAACCGGAATCCGATGCCGGACATTCTGCGAGTGTGGGATTGGCCCAATCGCTATCTCTTCCGCTCCCTCCGTTTATGAAAGCCGATTGGCGGAACGCCTTCTCTTGGTTGAACCCAACCCCATCCTCTTCGCCCAAGCCAAAGAGAGGATGCCCAAGGCCGACATCAAGCAGGTGGCCATTGGAAGCGAGATCGGAAAACTTCCTCTCCGCCTTAACGGCGGATCTTCCCACCTCAAGGGAACTTGGGCTCCTACTCCGAGTCCTGACGAGGAAGTGCTGGTGGATGTCGTTACGTTTGACCTGCTCGATGACGGGAAGATTGATTGCATGGTGCTGGATAATGAGGGACAGGAATGGGCCGTCCTTTCCAAGATGAAGAGCAGGCCTCTCATCCTCTCCGTTGAGCTATGGCGGGGGCATCCCCACATGGCCGAGATCGAGGGCTGGCTTTCGGATTCAGGCTATATCCCCCGCCTATCCACGGGGCCGGAAGGGGAGACGATCCTCTTTACCAGATAAGGCTCCGGCATTACAGGGCTTGGAATGGAAAAAGCATTCTGGGACAAGCCCAACCCGAAGAAGAAATCCTCTCCGCTATCCCCCAAGGCCAAGGCCTTCGCCAAGGCTAGGGCCAAGGATGCCGGACGGCCTTATCCGAACCTCGTGGACAACTCGGCGGCGAAGAAGAAGTTCGGGATCGGGGTCTGATCAGTAAGGCCCACCGATGGCATTGAACTGAACATTGCCATTGTTGGGGCCAGTCAGGGGGATGTTGTAGTAGATGCCGGATAGATCGGGCTGGCTCCGATAGCTGGGAGCCTGCACCTCGACCACCCTCTCCGTCACGACAGGCCGATCCACATAGACCACCTCCACCTCACGCTCTCCGCTTCCGCTTTCCTTGGAGGATGAGTAGGAAGTTCTGACTGGCTGATATCCGACAATGCCTTTCCATTCAGCCATGATTTGATTCCTCTTTCTTTGCCTCTCCGCCTTGTGCCAGTCCGCCCAGTTCTTTGATTGATCCTGCCTGTCTGGGTAGAGGGAAGGCTTGGCCAATGCCCAGAGCAGGGGAGATATCCAAAGAAGAAAAATCCCTCCGGCAATCCACCAGCCTCTCCGCTTCATGCCTGTATCCTACGGCTTTCCGCCTTGGTAATCCAGCCGGACTTGAAGCCATTTCTCATGGCATGATGAACCGAGCCATCATCGCATTGAAAGGCCTCGGCAATCTCCTTGGGGGAGAAGCCAGCTAAGGACAGACCTCGCCAAACTCCATATCTCTCCGCCACCTTGGCCTTCTTCCGGCTTCGGTTAAGCAGGTCTGGGGTTATCTCAATCTTCGGCCTCTCCGCCTTAAGATTGACTGGCTCCTGTTTTGCAAGCCTATCAGTCACTTTGTCTAGGCTTGTCACCCTTTGTCCCAAAAGAGATAAGGAGGATTCCAAGGAGGCCAGCCTCTTTTCCAGTTGCTCGATCCTGTAAGCGGTTGTTATTTGGAAGGCGTTGTTCACAATTTAGATTTCCTTATTTCTTTGATTCTGCTGGTTCTATGTCCCGTAAAATGCCCGTGATCTTATTTTGAATCCTTGCAATTCTACCATCAATTTCATTTGAGAATTGATTCTTTATGCCTTCTTCTTTTCTATACTGCTGATAATTGCTTCTCGCCTTTAGCAAGGCTCCGCTTGCCTCAAGGCATTTGTTGATGGTTGCCGATAATCTGCTGTTCATTTGGTTCTCCTTTTTGGATAGTTTCTAAAGCTCATCCAAGCCCCGATGAAGAGGCCGAGGATGGCTAAGGGGTTGATGATTCTCAAGGCTCCGTCCAAGAGGGAGAGGGATTCTGGGGTCATGTTTTGTCATCGCCCCACCCCCAAGGGGCAAGCTCCCCAAACTCCGCATCGGCCACGGCTTGAGCGTCTGAAGTGGTGGCTCCCTCCGCTTCAAGTTCGGCAACCCGCTTTTCCCAAGCTAGGGCGGAATAGTCGGCTCTAGTGGTTGTCATGGTCGATGATCTCCACTTTGATGCCCTTTGTCTTGCTGGTCACTTCGGCTACCCCGCCCCGCACTTCGATGACAACCTCTCCACCATACCCCATCTGTTGATTCGCTTTCCTCCATCCGAGAAGGAAGTGGTTTAAGGTGATATAACGAAGGGTGGGGCTTACCGTTTCCATCCCCCTTTGGGCGAAGTATCGGCGTGTTTTTTTTCTCCTATCGCTTTCTTGATACTGATGGATGGTAAGGTTTAATCCCCTAGCCATGTTTGTTAGTGCGTCATGTTCGGTTGTGGGGTTCATTTCCGTTTCTCCTTTCTCTCCGGCTTGGGGAAGAGGAAGTCAGCCCAATACTTAAGGACATCGTAATTTATCCCTATGGTTGCATCGTGGTCTTTTTTCACGCAGGCTAAAACCGCCTGCCGTTGTCTTCTGTTCAGCCTTGGGGCGATTTCCTCAAGGTCGTCAATATGCCAAGTGATTGTGATGCTATCATTTGATTCTGTCTTCATTGGTTTGGGTTCTTTCTTGGGTTATTTCTTGAGGACTTCGGAGGCCTGAAACATCGCCTCTTCAGCCCTCTCCAGTATCGTTGCAGTCTTTTGGGAGGGGCGGTCAAACTCCGCATCCTGCACAAACTCAAAGCACTCCGAGATGGAGTCGTTGAGGAGCGAGATGATGCGGATAAGCTCCTTTGTGTCTGTGGTCATTGGGATGCCCTGCCTTCCAAGGTGCGGATGGAGGAGAAGAAGATGCGGATAAGGATATCCACCTCCTCAAGCCCATCCCTTACGGCCTGCCCACTACAGGGGATTCCAGCCTTTTCCAATAACAACAAGACAGTTCTAAGCATCCGAAGCTCCGACAGAGCCTCCCGAAACTTTTGGGCAAACTCCTTGGCCGAGGGCGAGCCTCCCGCTTCTCCGTGCCTAAAGTAAGAGGCGGTGGCGTGTTTAAGGATGCTCTCCGCCAACTGGTTTCCCGCCCGATCTTCGGGGAGGGAGGAAGAAAGCCAAAGCATTTGGCTGGTTAATGAAAGGAGCCTGTCGCTCACATCCATCCTGTTTCTTTCCGTTTTATCTGTCTTTTCTGTTTTGGTTTTCATTGGGTTCTTTCTTGGTTTGGGTTAGTGGGAATAGGCAAGGCTTTGCCTCTCCAGTTCCCGAAGGGGGGACGGGCGGACGAGCCACCCGCATTTACAAAGGCTTGTTAGACGCACGACCCGCAAAGGCTCAAACTCCAAGCCATTCCTAACGAGCCAGCGATGGGCGAGGGCATAGGAGCGAAACTCTCCAAAGGCCTCTCCGCTATCTGCTAGGAGGGTGAAGGGGGCGGGGGTCATTGGCTGGCCTCCTTGCTAAGCTTAATTTCTTCCGTTAGGTCGTGGTCTATGTGCCATTTTCCGTGGCAATCCAACTCCCAATCCTCCCCACCTGATTCCTCGGCAATCTTCTTGGCTTCCTCAATTGAGGAGGCTTTGACCTTAAGGGAATAGGTTGAATTGCAGTCTGCAAAGAATATGAAATCTTTCATGGAGTCTTCGCCCCTACTCATCGCACCGCCTCCGCAACCTTGCGAAGCCTCGCCTTCACTTGAGCCACCGCCCAACCTTGGGCGTAGTCGTGGTTGGTCACTAGGTCGTTAAGGGTTAGGCGGATATCCGTTTCGCTAGGGTTCTCCCCCTTCTCGATAAATAGGGAGGCCGTTTCTCTGATTGCTTCTCTTGTTGTCATGGGTCTGGGTTCCTTTCTGGGTTGGTAATTAAACTGTTTAATTTGGCTTTTATGGGCTTATTAGACTTAATCCACGCAAACGGCCAGCCCTCGGCTATATACGGCGTTAATATCTTCGCCCTGTCGAAGCTGGTCTTTGTTGAGGATGTAAAGGGCACACCCTCTGGGGTCTCCCTGCTGGTAGGGGATTAGGTCTGGGTGCTTCTCCATGATGGCTGACAAGCGTTTTAAGGCTCCCTTTTCCTTGTCGGGATAAGGGAATTTCCTGTCGTGCCATTGGCCATTCATTCCCTGCCATTGACGGCGGAAGAACGGCTTGCCCGTCTGCTCGTCCCTTTCAATGGAGCCTGTTTCGTCCCCGCACTCCAACTCATGCCAGCGGTGAAGGGTTCGCTCTATCCTTAAAAGCTGGGAAGATTCGGAGTAGTCAAACCCCATCTTGGCCAGCCTGTCATATACGAATGCGATTCTTTCTTGTTTCCTGTTCATTGGGTTCTGGTTCCTTTCTGGGTTATTTGAAGAAGTAGTCGGTTTTTTTGATCCAAGTTAAAAGCTGGGCTCGGCTGAATTTCGTGTATCCCTCCGGCAGTTCATCATAGAAGGCATAGAGGGGGACGATTGCCTCGCAGTCCTCTTCCCACCATGTCGGCTTGGAACAATAGGAGGCGGGGATCTTCTTTGCCCAAGCGGGGAGCATTCTTTGACGCTCCTCGCTTAGATAGATTCCTCCATGGCTGGGCGTATGCACCCGCACCATGCCGGAGATGATGACTTCCGAGTGATCCACGGCTCCCCAAGGGGAATGCTTGGGAATGATGGTGATTAAATTCTCCGGCAACTTATCGAGGCCGAAGGCTTTTGCGATATCCTCCCCACAACTGGCGGAAGGGGTTAGGGTTGTTGAGTTCATTAGTTGGGCTCTCCTTTGGGTTAGTTTTCCGAGACGAAGAGGCCGTGAAACATCCAGCCCAAGGCCGAGAGGATCGGCACTAGGGGAATGAAGAGGTCGGAGCCTTGGGGGAGGCTCTGGGCGAAGGATTGGAGGAGGGGAATCATGTTTGCTTATTACGCTTTCTGAGGCTCAAAAAGAGAGGCAACCGCCTTCTCCTTGGCATCAGCGAGGGAATCAGTCTGGGAGATATCGAAGACATTCCCCCCGAAAAAGAAGAGGGGATTGCCTTCCTCAGTCTTTTCCCCTTCCTCTTTTTTCTTGGCCGAGGGGACTAGGATAAGGAGAGACTTTTCCCCCTTCCTAACAATTCTTCCGGCCTTTTTCCATTGTTGGAATCCTCCCACCATAGTGACGGAAGGCTTTTGATAAATAAGCATGAAGGTATTTCGGAGGGAGAGGGGATGCCCTTCGATGGTGCGAATCTCGCCCATCTTGCGGGATACTTCCATGCGTTCGGATTCGGAGAGATTGGCAAACCTGTTTGCTAGGTCTTTCATTCTCTCTTTCTTTTGTTCGATGGCTTGTTCTTTGTTCATGTTTTGTTGTTACCATATGTAACTAGCAGGGTCAATAGCAACTGGAACGATATTAGAAATTCAATTCGGGCTTATTAGATATTCTTAATGAAAGAAAAGAGATTTGAGAGGGGAAAGGCTTGGGAAAGGCTGACGGGCTTTTTCAAATTAAGAAAGAATAAAAAAGGGGAATGGATTAGGGAAAGGCTTTGGCAGGGTCTGGCTTTGACTGGCTGGCTGTTCCTTGTCCCTCGATTGCTTTGGATAATCTAGGCTTTGACGGACTGACTAAGCCCACCTGCCCAAAAAAGAAAATTCACAAAAAGAAAAAAGCCTAAACAGATAGGTAGGTGGTTTGCGGAGGCCTGTCAAGCTCTAAATGTAAGTTGCCAAAATAAGGAATGGGATTAAGGGGGTTCGTTGGTGAATGTCACCCCCGACACGATCAAGAAACACGCAGGGGGAAGGCCTAGTCGGTGGTCAATAGCAACGGCAAAAAGAATCTGCAATTGGGTAAGGAAAGGGATTCCCTTGCGGTATGCTTCGCCCCTTGTTGGGATTCCTTGGCATACGGCGAAGGAGTGGGTTGGGAAGTATCCGGAGTTCGCCCCAATGTTGGAGGAGGCTCATTCCTTCTTTGTCACTAGCCATGTCCAAAACATAGAAAGACATTCTAAGATGAGCGAGAAGCCATCCCAATGGCTTTTAGAGCGTAGGGCGAAGGACGAGTTCTCCCCCGCATATACACAGAACCCATCCCAACAAGGAACGCTCAATGTCCTTGCCCTTGGGAATGATGCTCTCTCTAAGCTGATGCAGGGGTGGTCTGGTATGATCCAAGGTGAATCCCAGCCAGCACAAGTCATTGATGTCAGTCCAGTCATTGAACAGAACACTAACACAGAGCCTAGTCCGTCTCTGTTAGTCCATAATTCAACTGAATTATCGGAACCACCCCCAACAGAGAACCCTTCCCAAGTTTCAGAGGTGATAGTCCTTAAAGAAGAGAAGCAAGCCCTTCCAGTTGAAGAAGTTAAAGCGAACTATCGTGACTGGGAAACAGATCGGAAGAGCACACGTCTGAACTCCAGTCACTCCGCGAAATCTCGTATGCCG
>OGVL01000045.1_pt1 | contig 12876 bp, 9 predicted proteins | sample 1575781 | NCBI WGS metagenome assembly OGVL01 (sample SAMN07581553, study PRJEB24739) | freshwater metagenome | place: Singapore | collected 2015-04 | reverse complement strand
GAAATGTATCACATTAAAAAGAATAAAGGTTCTCAAGCTGAACTCAAAGTCGGCGACAATGTCAGAGTCTCACTTGAAAAATCTGTAAAGAACGCTACACTCAAAAATGAAATCAGAGACAAGTTCAAAGGTAATAAGCCCAAGTGGTCTTATGACCTTTACAAAATCCAAAAAATATTTAAACCAAAGGAAGATTCTTTTTCGACTACATTCTATCAAGTCGACGGCGGCAAGGATTGGAAATGGCTTCAAGGTAAAAAATTCCAGCGACACGATTTATTATTAGTCGACGATGAAACTAAACCCGAAAGGTATGTACCTAAATACCAGCTCGTCAAGTTTACAGATTTATACCAAGAACCTGCCGGTGTTGGGGCAAAGAAAAAACCTAGAGTTCCAGAAAAGAAAAACCCTGTCGGACGCCCACGCAAACCTGTCGACCCCAATGCACCTACCCCTGTTAAAAGACCTAGAGGCAGACCGCGCAAAGTTGTTGTTGTTGCCCCAGATGATGAGGACTAGTCTTTATTCTTTTTTGGTCGACCACGCGGGCGCTTCGGCGCAGGCTCCTTCGGCTCAGGCTCAACCACCGCGCGCTTCTTAGCAGCAATCATCTCCTCAATATCAGCCAGCTGCTTGTCCATCTCCTCGACCTCCACCTCAGTCTTGACCTTCTGTTTTTCAGCTCGACCTTCCACTGCCTTTTTAATTCCCTTCTTCATCACATCCTTGTATTCCTTCTTTGACTTGAAAAACATATGCACGTCATTCACATCCACACTCCAAGCTCTGCCTCGATTCACTGAATCTAAATTGCCGTATCGAAAGCCAATGATATTTTTGCCCTCTGCACCTGCAATCTTAGCCTTGCCCTCATCTGGGATAAAGCTAACGTAACCACCTTTTACGTATCGGTCTTGAACCTCCTTGCCTGCATATTGCCCGTGCACATATTTGCGAGCTTTGGCAAAATACGAAATGTAGTCCATCACCTTGATATCCTTCCATTCAATTGGGTCCCAGTTATCATCAAAATCTTCAGGCAACTTCTCACGAATATTCTGCGGTATCTTCATATCCATTCCTACAATATATTTTTTTCAAATAAACGCAATTTAAAGACAAACGCACATAATTATTGGTGGTAATGTTTTATTCAATTTTAAATCCAGCTGAGCAGCTTGCATTGGTTCAACGAGTTCGCAGACTCCGAGAACTGATGGCATCTATTTACAATAAATGAGTGGTGTGCCCCACCAGTCATTCAAGCAGTTTTTTCTTTTTCAAGTATTCACGAATCAATTCAAAGTCAAATTCGTATACGCGGCACTCCTTGGTCATTTTGCTAGTCACACCTGAAGCCTTTTTAATTTCACGTCCAAACTTTGCCATTGACCAAATACCTGGGCGATTTGTAGTACGCATTATTTCACTAAACGATTTATATAAATCCAATGCTTTCAATGAATCAGTTAACTTGTGTTGAATTCGTACTTCATCGTCATCACAAGCAATTAATAAAAACTGGTCCGTCTGCGAAATCTGATCTTGTAAATGAGTTTTGAAATGCTCGTGCTCGGTCTGGTCTTCAACAATATATTTTTCACTGTGCCACGTTGGATTCATCTTAGTGTAAAGATATCTCACAAACTGTAAACATTTATCAGGACTTGATATATCTTCCAAAACCTTTTTCAATAAAATTTCATTTACTGATAATTTGTTTTCGTCTGTGTGAATCAAAAAATATCTTCTGTTTGAATTGTCCACAGATACAACCGTCTCATTGTTTGTATTGATAATCAGATGCAAGCAATTGTTAGTTGTATATCGGTCGCAACCTTTCTTATGAATCATAACATTATCTGACACCAATGTGTCTTTCATAACATCAGAAAATTCAACCCCGTCTTTTCTCTTACCTTCTTCCAGCAACATATAAACTTTGTTTTCAAGTATATCATTAAAGGTTCCAAACAAGTCTTCCATCTTCGATGTCTTTGCACCATAGCTACTTCCAATAATTCTTTTCAACAACAAATCTTGCGTAAACAATGACTTACCTGTGCCCTCCGTCTGAGAATAAAATACCATCGCCGTGTGAAATCTTCCCATATCTTGCGGTGCAAATATCAGATGCGCAACCCACTGAATTATCTCCTCCATCACCTTGAAATTGTAATTGCTCAACTTGGCAATCAGCTGATGAATGTGATTGTTTTCAGTGTAATCTAATTGCTCCTCATTATTTAACAATTGGCGAATATTTCCCACTTTCTCAATCTCATATCCCTGAAATGTATTGTAAGTTTTCGGGCAATCTAATTGCTTGGGCAAGTCAGGACGCAAAACTAATTTTGTAATTTGTCTCTTGGTCTTGTCTTCCATCCATTCACTGATGAAATTAAAATGAACTTTGCCACAAGAAAAATTTAAATGCGCATACTGGCACTTAGCGTCAGACTGGTTGTAAAACTTGATAGAGTAATCTTCCATCACAAGCGCTAGTCTGCCATAGAACTGAAAATGATTAATTTCAAATTCTTCTTTTGTTTTTTTATAATACTGGTCCCGATAATAATCAATGTGTTTGACTTGCACATATACTATAAAGTTTTCATACGCAACATTGGGCTGGCTATCTTTGATTAAATTTAAAATGTATTTGTATGAAACTTTTTTCTTACATACATTAGATTCAACATTCAGTTGTAATTTTTTCAAAGTCTGCAATTTATCCCAGTTCGTAGATTGTTTGTCGTCGGGCAATTGGTCGCTTATCAATAACCAGTATGTGTTGATACTTGAAATTTTTTCGTGGATTAGTGCGTAACCTATCTTTATCCACTGCGCATAGTCTCCTTGCATATTGGCAAAACATTTTTCAATAAGTGCCCTCTGTAACATAAATTCGACAAAGCATTGTCTGTGAAATTCAGACTCAAATGTTTTTTTCTCCATCGATTCAAGTTTTGGCAACTTTGATTCAGGTTCTGGAGTTTCTTCATATGTGTCACTTGATTCCACAGTGCAGGCCTTGCGTTTCTTTTGAATTAATATTTCCGATAGATTCAATTCTGTAATGCAATCTGCATTATGAATAATCTTGTTTTCGTCTTCCCAAACATTTCTTACATACTTGATGATATCAACAGGAATATCCGGCCCAAATACTTTAATGCCCTCGTACTTTCTATTAAAGTTTGGATCTCGCACATAAATGTGAAATCCTTTCGTGTTGCCCTTGGTCCAACACATTGAATTATTGATTGCCGGAATATCCAAAGCTTTACCCAGTTCGTCTGGGTCTTGAATATTTTTATCATCACAGTCTATGCACACAAGACTCGGGTCGTGTTTTAAAAACAAAGAAAAAACTCTTTGACAGTCTTTCTTTTCCTCCTTTTTTAAATTTCGTTTCAGGACATAACAATAGTCTTTGAACATACTGCGTGATTGGTCCCTCCACTTTTCTAATTCATCCAACTTGCAACTACTGTTTTCAATAACTGTCATCTTTTCGCCTTCAGATGTTTTCATATACCAGGCAAAGGCATATGGGATGTTTTGCTTTTCAATAAATGTCTTGATGTCCATCATCTTGTTCTTAATGTTATATATGGGGATAGTTTTAAGCCAACATTTTAAAAAAAAAATGCACCCCTCCAAGAACTTCCTCCGCTAAATCGGTTGTCAGTTGGTGGACCTTGAGCCCTTTTTTCCGGGCTCCAACTCTCTTTATATTCTTCTTTTTATTTTTTTAAAATTTTAAAATTTTAAAATAAAAAAGAAAGAAATATATAAAGGACTTGAGGCAGATTTTCTAGAACCCAGCCCATAACCAAAACAGATTCAGCGGCAAGCGAAAAGTTCTTGGAGAGGGCCGGCTTTCATTCAAAGACAATGCGAAATGAATCATAGGTCACGACCTTATAGATTGCGTCCATTTGCTTGGCCTTCTGTTTCTTCTTCTTATTGTATTTGTCCAGCGAATACAGAAAAACCTGCAGGTCCTCCCACGATTCAAATTCAAAAGTAGTGTCATTAATAATTAGTTTGAACATATTAGTTCAGACAAATTTATTTGAGTCAGTAAACGATTTCAGAGTTGAAATTCTTGTATATTTTTGGCTTTCTTGGCTGCAGCAAATCTATAAACATAAAACAATAATTCTCGTCCGTGCAATATTCCAGGAGTTCATCAAACTTGCTCTGCGACAAATTCGTCAACTCATTCAAGGCCTCGCGCTCCCTTTGGTTACTTGTGTAAAACGAAATCAAGTGTGTGGCATTCTGTCTTAGCTTTGGATTCATCAGTCGTATGGCCTGGCTCACAATGATAATACTCAGATTGTAGTGCCTGTGCTTGAGAAAGTTTTTAAGCATCTGTTTGGTCGGCCGTTCAAACACCGTGGACAAATCGTCGAGCACCAGCAGATATTGCTCGTCCTTCCAGTCGTCGTCCTTGGTTATGTCCTGAAGAATTGTGTCAAATATTTCATCAGTAAAATTATCAAAGCTACGAGCCTTTGCAAATCTAATTCCCTGATAGGCCACATCCGATATCTTACCATCCACCATATTACTAGAACAAAAATAACACTTTGCATAATACTTGTAATACAGCTCTTTTTTTCTAAGCAAATTCGCGATCAAGATACTTTTACCTGAGCCCGTCTTAGCACTGATAAGCATTAAGTACGGCCGAGTCTCTGCTGGGTCTGGTAATGCTTCAATCATAATTTGTCGCTTGCTTTTTTTGATAACAGTCAGGGGCTCGACCTTAAAGTTGTTTACTTTTTTTTCTTCCATATATTATTAGCGAAATAAATTGTTAACATCATATGCGTAAGCTTGTGTTGTTTCTTTATCTATTGCTTCTGCTTGAGCTTTTTTCTGGGCGCGTTTTTGTATTTTATAGGCTTCTTGCTGTGTCAGGTACTTTACGACTTTGGCCATTTCAGATTTTAGTTCTCCTAGCTCGTTTGATGGAGCTGTGGCTTTTTGGTAAGTTTTTATGGTCTGAATGACTTCTTTATTTTTTTTCTTAGCCTCCGTTGCCTTGGGCTGAATTTTCGCCAGATGCGCTCTCTGTTTTTCCGATGCAACTCGTTTTGGTTTCGTTTTTTTTTCGATGGTATTCATTTCGTTTTCGCTTTCACTCATACAATTCCCAAGAAAATAATTTCTGGGGTAGAATATGGAGAGAGCTTATTACATTCACGTCGATTCAGCCAACAGAGAAAGCGGCAGTATATCAGACTTTAATTTTGCAACGACTCAAAACAGATACGTGGCAAGCAGTGCCAGGGTCGCACTTGAAAGTATTCAAATACCTTATGCCGTGCACAATGTTACTAGTGCCAATAATACATTAGTCTTTATTTGTAGTGTTAACAACAGCCCCGTTTCATACAACGTGTCACTTGAAACTGGCTTGCAAACAATCAATGAAATTGTCAGTGACATCAGAACAAAGATAAACGCGGCAACCGCAGGCCAGGGAGCCGCAGCAGAAGTTACTGTTTCATTTTTAAGTGGCAAGCAAAAGATAGCAATTAAAGCAGCTGGTCCAAATGTTTTATATGAACTGTTTGTGAATTCTAGTACATGTAGAGAGCTAATAGGACTAACAGCCAATCTTACGTTCAACACTAGTTTTGTTGAGCTGCAGAATATGGTCAATGTCCGTCCGTTCGATTACGTGTATCTGGTCAGCCCCAATGTTCAGTCGTCAAGTTTTGCCAGCAATATCGGCGGAAATGGCATTATCGCAAAAATACCGCTGAGTGTTGGTTCACGGTACTCGAGTTATTACGAGGTGAATGACAATATCCTAGAGAATTTGATGGACTGCAGTTATATTCCGTTCAGCTGGAATTTCCGGTTGGTCGACAGACTGGGACAGACAATTAATCAAATTCAGGACTACAGCTTCACGCTGCGGATTATTCCAGACTTTTAATTTCTTGCCTAGAATATGGGTTTTTTCATAACAGAAGAAAAGGAACTACCGGAATTTTCCAATCAAGACGCAAACAAAGTATTAAAAGTAGATTCAAGTGGGGTATATTTACAGTGGCTGCAGGAGACGACGACACCGGCTGAGCTGCCTAGTCAAGCGGGGAATGCTGGACGTTTGCTGACAACAGACGGCTCAACCCCGTCGTGGACCAGTGGGCCTATAGGGTTGGCTGCAGGTGCAACTGCTACTCCGATGCTTTGGTTTGGTGCATCAAATAATGGATTTGCAGAAGGATGGTCAGCAGGTGGAGGAGCTACAGGTGTCTCAGCTATAGTCAATGGGGCAATTGTTGCCACTTTTCAAAATCAAGGTATTAGACTACCAAGTGATGTTTCAATACGAAGCAATACAAATTCACAGTCTCGGTTTATTTTTTTGAATAATGTTCCAAATATGCAAAATTCTGTGACTACCGGGACTGTTGGAACCGACCGTATTGTTAATGTGAGTTCAGCCACTTGGAATTCAAATTCACTAGACTTGGTATGCAGCAATACAAACGATACACCAGGCGCATTAAATGCTAGCTCGATGGGTATTGAAATAAAACAAAATCAAATCGTGTTTAATGGGGCTGGGACAACGGCATCAGGAACTACTTTGCCAGCTCGTGTCACACGAATGACTATTGATAACACACAAGTAAGTGTGGTCCCACCATTAATTATATCTAATTATGTATCCTCATCAAGTATTATAATTGCCACGACAGGTTTTGTGATGAATCAAGCAGGAACAACAGCTGCTCAAGCTTACACATTTCGAAATTTTGACACTTCCGACTCTAATCGAAATAATACTAATAGACAAGGAATATATAGTCCTGCAATTGGAGCAATAGCTATATCAACAAACTCTATAAGTGCTGGAACTACTGCAGGAAGTACGGCTGGTAGACCAGATGCTGTAGAAAGATTTAGGGTCGATGACAATTTTGTGACTGTAACAAATTCATTAAATCTTAACCGAGTAGGGTCAGCAAGTGAACCTAACATTTTGTTTGGAGACAATACAACAATTCCAGCTACAAGTAGAACGGGTATTTATGGTTCAGATGACAATATATTTTTTAGCACGGGAGGAGTGCAGAGATTTAGTATTAGCAATGCAAGTACATCGATAACAGGAAATTTAATTATGTCTACTCCAGCGGTGGGTGTTACAGGAGCAAACGGCGGCATTGGTGTCGTAGCTAATTTAGGTGCAACTGCTGGGGTGTATAATACAGCAAGTACGAATTCAGGCATAAGATTTGAAACTTTCAACGATAGGACTCTTATTTATTCAAGAGGACTAAATGTTTTAACTTGTGAAAGGTCAGGTCCGGGGGTTGGTGATGAGGGAATTGTCAACACAGAGGAAGCGTTTGTAATGAAAAAAGCTATGCGAACCCCTATTATGGATAGGACGGGTAATTTTACAGTTTCTATATCGACTCCTATTGTTAATAGAATTTTAGTTCAATCCAATTCAAATATTACAATTACATTACCACATCTTACTCAAAGTTGGTTATCTGGACAACAGCATGTATTTATTCCCTATCGAGATACAAACTCAGGCGTAACAGCGCAAGTCTTTTTAGGTACAGGCCAAACAGCGGGCGCCACGGGGATACAATTACATATTATGCACAACAGTACAAAAACCGTAGTGACTGCTAACAACACATATGAAATTATTGAGGGTGGGGTGTATACGTGTATATATCATCACCTGACTGGTACAACATGTATCTGGTACATATGGATTGATGGGCTACCAACGACATTATCTGTGCCCGACCCATTAAGAGTTACTACAGCTATAGATTTTGGTGCACAAAATTTACCCATAAATATTTGTCGATTACAAGGAATTAACTCAGGAGCAAGCTCTACATTGAATGTACTTTTAAATTCTTCCACAACAGTTAATTTTACCGTAAATGATACCGAAGTTCAAAATTCACTAAGACTATTCAAAGCGCCGATTACTGATTGGATTATTGTTGACAGCAGCACGCACACTGTGAGTCGAAATTCACCTAGTAAAATCATATTAACAAAGGGGGCAACAGGAAGCTCAAATGCAACCGTTGTCTTTCCGGCAAGTACTGATGTCCCGGATGGATTAACTATTCAAGTCATGGTTTGGATGTTGCCAGATAGAACTGGAACAGGGACTCAGAGAGTGCGGTTTGATTCAGCCAGTCCAACAAATAACGCCTTTGTGCTTGGTTCCAGTGGCACAGGCATCGCACTCGGAGGAACAACTTATACCGTAACAGAAGGAACCAATTTTACAGCTACTAATTTCCGTACCACTATAGGCCGCTGGATGGTTGATGCAACTCGATTCAATAGTACTCCTGCTTTAACAGCCGCGTAAACAATTTTTATCATTATCGTAAAAGTTGTTTAATAAATAGCCTGTGAAAGATTCTTCATAGGTGTGCCAAATATTCGCTCGGTAATTGGCCCGTAAGATTTGCGGCCAAATGCACCGGACGATACGAAATACTGGGCGTCCTTGGCTGAACCGAATGCGCGTTTCTGGCCGCCGCCGTGGACAACATAATTGAGGCCCTCGCGTCTGATGGAATACTTGGATTGGCCTGGAATAATAATTGTGCCGAGGTCAGAGTTGACGACGCGGCCCATTCCTTGATTGGGTAGATACGCCACATTTTGAAGTTTGGCTTCGCGCTTTTCGCCTTCCTTGCGCTCGTATTTGAATGGGAAAGCTCCAATTTTCATAGCATATTTCAGATTCGTATTTAATTTACCAAAATCCGTATCCCCACCATTTTCACCAAACGCATACTGGCATATTTTTTTTGCAAGGGCAACATTTTTTGAAATTTCTTCCCACTTCAAATCGTATTTTCTCATAACAATATTAATGTCGTTATAATCATTAATTGGTTCTCCATTGATTATAAAAGGTCTTTGTATTTGTCCACCAGCCATACCGTTTATATTAACAATTGTAAAATTTAAATCATCCAGGAATTTTTCAATATTTGTTGAGAGACCTTCGTTTACTGCAGGCCGAAGAACTCTTGGTGCAAATACTAGTGCTTGATCCACTCCCACATTTGGCTGATTAAATGTCATAGTTCGTAATTGTTCTGGTGTAGGTCTGCCGCCCTGATAGCTTCTAAGACCAGGTACATCTTGACTAACATCATACCCTCCTGTAGTAGGATTATATGCCGGTAAATCTGTAAAACTTCTATTCATTGGATTTGGAGAACCCAAAATTTCAGACCTACCTGCTCCATATCTTTCTATACTGACTTTTTTACCTCTACTTGAACTTGGACTATTCATATCTTCATCAACATTTTTATTTTGTTCTTCCTGCAGTGCTTGGGCGATATTTTGGTTTTCCAATTTAGACTGTTCTAGCTCTGCTGATATTTTTTGGTGGTCTTCTTGTAAAAGTTTATAGTCTTGAACTATCTTTTGATTTTTTTGATAGAATTCTTGATATTCTGTATAACCTCCAATTATTTCATCATATTGTTCTGTTAAATTTGCATTAGCTTCAGTTAATTCCAAAATTTGTTGATTAAATGCTTGAATATCTTCATCATTTCGTAGAATTCTAATTTCCAGTCCTTCAATTGTTTTTTGTAATTGTTCATTTGTTCGTTGTAATCCAATATTTTGGGCATCTAAATTTCTAACTCTTTGAACCTTTTCATTTAATTCTTTATCTAATTCTTGAAGTTGTTCTTGTGCAGTTTTTAAATCTTCTTTTAGTCTATTTCTTTCAGCTACTAATTGAGGTGTTTTACTTTCAAATTCTGCTAATCTTGAATTTGCCGTTTCTAATTGTTCATTGAGTGTTTCGGTAGCTTTTTTAATTGCTTCTACATTTTCTGCACCTGTTGTATTTTGTTGTTTTAAAAGTCTGACATTAATTTCACTACTAGCCAAGTCTAGTTGTAATTGTTCTTTTTCTCTAATTAATGTTGCTACTTGAGATTTATAGGTTGTATTTTCAGCAGTTAAACTATCATTTCTAGTTTTAGATATATTTCGTAATTTTGTTTCTTGATCAAATTTTGTTTGAAGTGCTGCCAATTCTGATTCTTTAGTTTTTAAAGTAACTTCAACACTTTTTAGTTTTTCAATGTCGTCTTTTTGTTTGGCAATTTGGTCTTTTTGTTTGGCAATTTCGTCTCTTTGCGCTTTCAACTCTTTTTCAATACGTTCTTTTTCTTGTTTTTGTTGTCGAACTTCTGTTAATCTTTGCTGTTGTTCTAATTTCTCTGTTCCTTTCATTGCTTTAAGTTCTTGGTCTAATTCATCCCTTTCTCTTATTAATTGTGAAATAGTATTTCCAGCCGCTACCGCATCATTTCTAGCCTCTTCCAATTCAGCTCTTAGGTCTGGATAAGGTGGTGGGGGTGGTTGGTCTGATTTAAAATTACCTCCGCCTATTTTTGTCTGAGGTTGTGAATAATCTGAAAATTGTGAAAATGTTACAACTTCTTTTAATTTTTCTGGTGTAATAGGTCCACCCTCTTTGCCTCTAGGACCTGGTATAAGCTGACTTGTATCAAATGTGCCTTCTTGTGCAGGACTAAATTTTGCTTGTGACATATCAGTTGTTTTTGTTGTTACAAATACTGGTTCATCTTGGTTAAAATCATCTGATGTAGCAGATCTAAAAGACTCAGCTGACTGTGCACTAATTGCAGAAACATTTCTCATATCTGCCGGAAAAACACGTGTAGGTTCATCTTCATCTTCATCAATAATTTCAAACGCCCGCTCGTCAAGATTTTTTTGTAATCTTTGTTTGGCTGTAGTTGCTTCTACAACATTTTCGGCTCCTGAAACAGTTGATTTAAGAGCAGTAGATTCACGCCGCTGTCTTTCTGCAATTCTTGCCTTGATTTCTTCTTTAGTTTCTTTACGAGATACGGGAGTAAAAGGTGTTTGAAACGATGTATTTGGTGTTTTGGTGGGCACCGGTGTATCTCCAAATGAAATGTCTTGTAATGCCACTTTTTTTATTGCTAGAGGTGAAACTGGACTTGGTTGTTTATTAACAGATTCATCCCCCTGCGGATCCGTTATTACTGTTCCAACAACTAAATTAGTTACGGGATCATATGGAAGATAAGTGTAAAAAGTTTCATTAGGCCTTAGTTTATTATAACCGCCTATATAAAAATCGTGACCTTTTTCTGCAAACTGTTTTTTTGTACCTTCTCGATATTTTAATAAATCTTCCCAGTTAGAAAATGTTTTTTGAGCAGTACGCAAATCTTGACTCATTAAAAATCTATCGGCCAAAAATGAAATCATTAAATCTCTATCCATTCTTGGATTTGCCAATCTTCTGATTATTTTATTCTCTACCTCTGTATTCTTTTCTGGCTCGTGATAAGTTTCATAAAATAATTGCCGCAGGGCATTAAGTTCTGTTTCATCATGTCTCCAGTCTGGCTTATTTTCATCATATCCATAATAAAAAGTACTTGGATATATAGGTTTGATTTGTTGTTCAAACCACTTTTTATAGTCTGCAGAATTTTTAACTTGTTTAACATTAATTACTCCACCTTTGTATTTTTCCTTTAGTTGATCCACAAATGTATTAATATTATACGGAACATTGGGGTCATCTCCTTCCTCTTCGATTTCTTGGGCCATTGTAGGATTACTGGCCATAAGATAAACAAAGTCTGATACTTTCAATTGTTGGTCATAGTATTTTTCCATTACCCAAATTGCCGCTTTATCCCAAGGTAAGAAATCTGCATTTGGCGCACCTCTAATCCTTTTAATAAATTCTTGCATTCTTGGATGTTCATATGCAAGCATAAAATCATACTCATTCATAGAGTCTAAAAAAAATTTATAAAATTTAATTAAATCTTCTGTATTATAAGGCGCTGATTTAGTATTATCATTAATTAATTTTACAAATTCAGTTACATAATATTTTCGTTGCTCCCCTAAATATTGTTTAACTGCGTCCTCTTTTTTTATTGATTTATTCATTTTTGCTGTAGGATAAAATTTGGCAAATTGTTGTTGAATTTTTGTTACTGTCATTGCACCAATTTCATCTTCTCCATATATACGATTTTCCTCAAATTCTACATTCTCGGCCTCTGTCTCCTCGTCTTTAACTTCTTCCTCTCCTTTTTTAGTTTTTGGTTTTTCTCTTGCTGGTTTTTTTGATTGAGGTTCATAAGTCTGTGGTTTAGTTGGAGGTGTTTTTGTTGTTTGAACTGTCCTTGATGATTCAGCTGAACTAGGTTCAGCCATTTTTTTTGCAACGGCTGTAGCAATTCTTACAGGATTGCCACCCAAGTTAGAAATATCTACTTTATTTTCTTTTGCTATTTTTTTCAGGTCTTCCAATTTACCATCTTGAACTAATTTCATGTAACTTTTATACAATTGGTCCTCTTTGCTCATACTTTAGAATATATAATTTTCTTGGCCATAATATGATTGTAGACGTTCGAAAAGGTGCAAGAGGTGTCGGTCGATTTCTAACAAGACATACAGAAGGCGCATTACAGAAACTGAAACGATTGGACGACGCATATTCAGATTTAAATCGAGCATCCGGTGGCCTAGTCGAGTTGGGCTTGCAAAGCACAGGAATCAAACCAGCTTTTCAAACAATAGCCAATCCTTTGGTCAGCACAATTACCGCAGCCAATTATTTGGGCCGTGGTCTTTCAACCTTGGGAAATACTGAATTTAAATTAACAAATGCCCGGGCAATAGGTTCAGGAATTCAAGACCTCGGTCAGGCTTATGTCTTGGCATCAACAGGTCGAGGTTTTCGGCCTATGACATAATCGCCGCCCTCCTCCCAGAACTTTCCGCTTC
>OGVL01000043.1_pt1 | contig 13117 bp, 5 predicted proteins | sample 1575781 | NCBI WGS metagenome assembly OGVL01 (sample SAMN07581553, study PRJEB24739) | freshwater metagenome | place: Singapore | collected 2015-04 | reverse complement strand
GTTTCCCAGTCACGATAAGTTGCAGGGGGTTATACCCTGGGCACTGGAGAAATCTTTGAGAGTGTATACAACGAGACGGGCGAGTTGGCCCCTGAGTTGTCACTTGCTCTTGGCGTGCCGTTTGCTGCGCTGGATTCTGTATTGCCCTTGGCGCTTGCTAGGCAATTAGGAGGAACGGGCAAAACTTTACTTGCTAAAGAAATGTTGGAGCGTTCTACGCTTCCTGAAGCAAAAGGACTGGCTCGCCGCCTCATGGTGTCCTTACCTAGTATTGTTGCAAAGGAGGGACTTACTGAAGCCGCGCAAGAAAACATTACTATTTTAGCGGAACAGATTGCAGGGAGTAGTAAGGATTTCTTTGATCCCGAAAATGTAGATCGTATTATCACGGCTGGGCTTAAAGGCGGTATAGCAGGCGGCGTTTTAGGCACTCCCACAGCAGTGATGGAGGCTGCTCGTGACAAGTCTGCGGATCAAGCGCTGATTGATGCTGAGCGAAATCGTAGGCAGGCAGTAGAACTTGAAGCGCAAGAGGCCGCTGCGCGGCAAGCTGCGTTTGAAAAAGTGCCCCGTGGGGAGACTGCTCCTCTTTTTTCGGAAGAAGAAGCGCCTATACCTAAAAAAGCCAAACCTGCCACAGAAGATTTACCCGCCCTACGTGCGCGACTTGCAGAAGTCAAGCAAACCATCACGGACATATTAAATCCCAAGCCAATCTCTGAATTGGACGAATTTGGCCCTGGGCCTGTCCAGTTCCCAGCGTTGTCTGAAGCTAGAGAGCGTTTGCGTGCAGCAGGAAAAGAAGAACGGGAGTTGACAAAACAAATTGTTGAAGCAGAAAAAGAAGCGGCAAAAAAAGAAAAAACAACTACGCAAGGGCTTCCTCCTGTGTTCAGCCCCAACTTGCTAGTGGATATGGGGGTACAAAAAGGTTCAGACTTGTACAAGCAGTTTGTTAACAAGCCTGTTGAGCTTGATAGTATTGAAACTATACGGGAGTCTTTACGTGATAGTTTAGAAACAGCTATGCCTTTGGCGCAACAACGTGTTGCAGGTAAAAAACTTACTAAGAAAGAAGAAGCGCTTTTAAGTCAAGGGGTAAACGCCCAAGCCGCACTAGATTCTAACTTTCTGCTAAGTATACCTACGTCGCAGCGGGAGTTGGAACTCTCAATGCCGCTTACGCCTACCCCGCCAGAAGCTCCCGCCCAAAAAGAAGCGCCGATGGCTTCCGAGTTTGCTCTTACGCCTACCCTGCCAGAAGCTCCTACCCAAAAAGAAACGCCGCTACCCCCCGTAGTAGAGCCGGACGTTCGGCAGGGGGCGCTTCAATTTGCGCCACCTGCTCCTGCTCCTGAACCTACCACCATAGAACTCGCACTAAAAAAAGCGCAAGAGCAACAAGCCCGACAAGAACGCCGCAAAACTCTTGCTACTACACGAGAAGCAGATTTAGGACGTTTATCAAATATCGCCGCTGCGCAACGCCAACTTGATTTGATAGAACCAGAAGCTCCTACAACTACGCCTGAGCCAACTGGGCAGTTGCCTTTATTTACCCGCAAACAAGCCCCTTTCCCTAGAACTCCTAGGGGCGAAGCAAAAGAACGGTTGCCCGCACCGCAACTTTTAATTACCCGCGACGCTCTTGACGAAACTGGGTTGCCTGCACAGTCTGGTTTTTATAAACGTCTTGTTAACCGTGACTTGACTAAACGTGGAGACCGAGAAAGCGTTCGTAGTACGCTCAAAAGTATGCGGGCCAATGATGTTTTAGACCCTGCGGTGCTGCGTAACGTAGAAAATCTTGTGTTCAACCAATTAGCTATTCAACAGGAGCTTAACTTTGAACAACCTAACGAACCAACAGGTGGAACTGGCCCTGAAGTACCTAGCCGACCCCGACGAGATAATCCCCCCGAAGGAACTCCACCACCTCCACCCAGTGGAGTGGCACCTCCTCCAGTCGCTCCTGGACAAGCTGATGTGGGAGCGAGAGAACCTGACGTTGCACTAACGGCTCCGGCTGAACCTCCGGCTGAACCTCCGGCTCCGGCTGAGCCTAGTAATCTACTTGATTCTTCGCAGTATGTATTTCATGCAGTGCGCAATGATGAAGATATTGCTGGCATTATGCGCAATGGGCTTAAAATTGGAACTAATGTAAGTGTTGATTTAAATGGTCAGGCGTTTGAGGGTGAAGGAGATACAATTCTTGTATTTCGTCGTGATGACGTTAAAGCTAAATTAAAAGAATATCAAAATGATGGGTTAACGTCGGCAGTAGCAAAACCTATAGCAATATTAAAAGATACTTCTATTGAAGCCAACACAAAAACAAAAAATGAATTGGAAGATGAAGTTTTAGTTGCTGGAGACGAATTTGATAAGTTAGTCGCGTATGCGCAGCGCGAACATGGTATGTCTGAAAAAGAAGTGATTGACTACCGCGTGGGGAATAAAAAACTTTCTCAGGCTCCTTTTGAAGCTAGAAAAACACTTGAACGTATTAGATTTTTAAGTAAAAAAATCGATAGTTTACTAGACGCTAGTTACACAGCGCCGGAGACTTCAGTCTCGGATGCTGACGTTCTTTTAAGATATAAACAGTATGGTACGCCTGTTCAAGCCATAAAAATTGAACCCACCGATGACGGGTCAAAAGTATATCTAAAGCAATCGCTTACAGATGCACCTCCGGCTCCGGCTGCACCTCCGGCTGCACCTCCGGCTGAGCCTCCGGCTCCTAAAAAGGAACTCCCCAGTGCCCCTACGCCCACTGAAACCGTCAAAGCAAAAAAGAAAAGCCCAGCAGCGCCTGCTGAAAGAACAGAAGTGGCAGCAGCCCCCACAAAACGGGGAAGACCAACTGCTAAAACAGGTTCAGACGAATTCAAAAGTTTAGCCCCACCAAAATTTGGTGATCCTCTATCTCTACAGTTGGGTATGCAGTTCCAAGGATTTACTCCTGAAGGCTTTGTAGGACACATACCAAAAAATCTTAACGAAGAAATTGAAGATAAACTTGCTTCCGCAGAAAAGCGCCGTGCGTCTTTGCAAACACCGCTAGAAACTAAAGAGGCAGACGAAAAAATTGCGGCGTTGCAGGCAAATTTAAACGCTGTTAACGCAGACATAGAAAAAATACAGAATCTGTTACTAGCTCCTGCTGTACCTAAAGATATGGCAGAAGGAGCTAAAGCCGCTAAACTGTTTTTTGATCGTGGTCGTAGGCTGTCAGACGGCTTATATCTTATAGCTGTCCACAATGTTTTTGAATCTCCTACAGAATTAAAATTGCCCCAAGCAGATCAGTACGGCAGTTTGGTAGAAGCAAATTATTTTGAAGGATTGACTACCGACAACGCCAAACAAGCGGAAGCTTGGGTGCTTAAAAATCTGTCTCCTTCAGCTAAAGTTGCTTACAGCACGTATTTAGCCCAACAAACAAACGCAGCTAAAACCACAGACTTTGAATTATCCAGGATGATGGCTAATGGCTTTGCGCCACAACCTGATGTTATTCTTGATGCAGAAGGCAAGCCCATACCGACAGATAGTGTAATAAAGCAATATAAAGAGGTGTATGCCAAAGAGTGGGAGCGCATGAACAAACTTAACGCTGCTTTGGAGCAGGCAGGGTTAAGCAGAGAAGATCGCCGACAAGTTTTGGGAGAAGCCTCTCGGCGGCTCACTGGAGACCGCGTTCTTGACGGCACGGACTTAATACGAGTTTTACCTGAACCAAGCCGTAAATTACTTGTCAATGCAGTCGAGGCGCTACCCGCCAACCAACGGGCGACACTAGCTAAAGCATTAGGAGAAAAAGACTCTACCAGCGATTCTTTTTTATCCAAGGTCTTATTGCAAGTTACCACGCTAGTAAACAAAGGTGAAGCCGCCGTTACTAGCGTCATACGCGGAATTATTAAAGGCATAGCACGGGCCATAGTTGCTGCGGGCATTGTGTTCAGCCCTCAACAACTTAGCCCTAATTTTGCATACGGCCCCGCGCAAGCGCAGGCAGAAGTGCAAGCTGAACGACCTCAAGTTAAGGTGCCTGCGGAGGCGCGACAGCGCATGTCTGACGTTGCTGCACAAGTATATGAGTCAATGGCTCCCGTAGCTAAGCAGACTGGTAAAGGCTTTATGATTGCTGATAAGCCTAACGGTATGCTGCATGTATTTAATGCAGACGGAAGCCTGATTGCTCAAGATGCGGCCTTATACGGTCAGGATATGGGTGATGCTCTTGAGGGCGCACGTAAAATTACTCCTGCGGGTATGTATACTTTGCGTAAAGCCCCAAGCGGTTACGCGGGAGGGCAAGCGTTTGAGCTTGCAGAAACAGAACACGTACACAAAGATCGTGGGTATGTCATAGCAGTACACGCTGCATGGCTTGGAGACCCTAAGGAAAAACGGGCAGAGCGACTAAAATCTTCTGCAATAAGCGATAAGCGTATAAGCTATGGGTGCATCAACACTGCGCACGATACATTTCTTAACAAAGTGCTTCCTAACGCGGACAATATAAATGGGGGGATGATATTTGTCATTCCAGACGACACAACATTCACCGAATCTTTTCTACAGCAAGGTGTTATTCCTCCTCCTGGTGTAAAGCCTTTACAAGGGCCTGTTTTAGGACAACCCCTGCATCCCATAATTATTCGTGCGTTAGAAAACGGTGACTTGACCACTGCCTTAAAAGGTCTTGCAGGATATCGTGGGATACTTGGGCGCATGGCTGGCGCACTTGTACGCGCCAATTTAACTACGAAAGTGCAAGTTGTAGAAAATTTGGCTGAAGGCGTGCCTGGGTATTTTGACCCAAAAACAAACACTATCTATCTAGACGCAAACACTGGACTTAATTCGCATGTTGCTTTACACGAAGCGCTGCATGCGGCCACTGCCCATGTACTAGCTAACCCCTCACATCCCGTTACCCGACAGCTTAACGCTATCTATCAGTCCGTAAAAGGTATGCTGGATACTGCGTATGGAGCAACAAACCTTGATGAGTTTGTAGCAGAAGCGTTTTCTAATCCTGAGTTTCAAGCTAAGTTGCAGGGCATGTTCCCTGATGGCTCCCCCATCAGTGCATGGGCTAAGTTTACGCGCACTATTGGCAACATGTTCCGCACCCTCTTAAACAGACCCACGGTGCCGACTACGTCGGCGTTTGAACAAGTGGACTATTACGTAGGACAGATTCTGTCTCCAGCGCCGGAACACCGCAATGCAGGGGCTTTGTTTGCCGCCAGCATATCGCCAAAAGCATCCAACGCTTTACTGACTTCGGCTATTAGGGCTGCCAATAAATTACCTATTAGCGAAAACTATAAAAACAACATAGACGAGTTCTTGCGCAATACGTTATCCAATACTACCCGCAGTTTTGTGCTTGACTTTTTAACTTTGCCTGCTGTATCCGATATGGCGTCTAAGTATCTCCCTCAAGCAAAACAAATCAATACGCTGATAAATATGCATTCGGGAGAAGAAGACAAGCTATTTTCAGAATTGGAAGTCAATATCCGGCGCGTAGAGAATTGGGCGCGTAACAACCAAAACAAACTGGATGCCTTCAATGATCTAGTGTATGGCAGTACCTTGGCTAAAATAGACGTAGCGCCTAAATCCAATAAACGTGCAGCCCCTAAAGCATCGGACTATGCCGCACAAAGCCAGTCAGAATTTATTCGTTTATCGGCACTCTACAATTCTCTAGGGGCGGAGGGCCAGCAAGCGTACAGAGACATGCGTGACGTGTATGCCAAATTGTACGAGTATATTATTGCTGGGCTTACAGGGCGCATAGATGATGTGGTGCAAGATAAAGCCAAAGCGCAGTCCATCAAACAATCTATACTACTGATGCTGGCCGAAAAAGGCGGCATCGATCCTTACTTCCCGTTGACTAGAGAGGGCGCGTATTGGCTGTCCTATGAAACAAAAGATGCTAACGGGCAGGTAGATTTTGTTGTCGAAGCTTTTAAGCAACAGATAGCTCGTACTAAACGTATAGAAGAACTTGGGGCTAAAGCTAAAGACGTACGAGAATTTTCGCAGCTTACAGAGCTTGACTACAGGCGCGTGCCTACATCCTCTTTTCTAAAATCCGTTTTGGATGTAGTGCCCGAAAGCTCCAAAGCAGACGTACTAAAGTTGTTTGTGGAAACAATGCCTGAAACCGCGTTTGCAAAATCGTTTCAGGCAAGAAAAGAAACTTCAGGATTTAATAAAGACGCCATAGGAGCGTTTCGTAAAAAAGCTTTTGCTACTGTAAAGCAAGTGGCTAATCTAAAGTACGCTGCCAAACTTGATGCTGTCATTACAGAAATGTCAGAAGCGGTACAGAAAAAACAAAAGACGGCTGCGGGAGACGTTGTATTAGAAACAATGTACTTGGACAAGCTACGAGAACATGCCAAGTTTACTATTACTCCTAATTCAGGCTTGGCTTCCAGCATCTTAAGCTCGATGGGCTTTACGTGGACTTTGGGCTTTAACATATCTTCTGGACTGCTTAACTTAAGCCAAGTGCCTCTAATAGTGGCCCCCTATCTAGGGGGGCAATATGGCCAGGGGGCAACCGCTAAAGCTATAAGTAAAGCCTATAAACTAGTGTTAGGAAGCGGACTACGGCACAATCAGGAAGCCTTTATTGGTGCAGGAGAAGAATCTAGGATGGGATTTTTCTCTATTGACAATTACGATTTTTCCAAAGCCAACGTGCCTCAAGAAGTAAAAGACCTTAAAATTTTAGTACAGCTTGCTCAAGCTGAAGGGCAACTTAACCGCTCTCAAATTTACTCTCTCTTAGACACGCACCCAACGGAGGGTGGTAGACTGTCCTATAAAAGTTTTATGTCGTATGCGGGCATCTTTATGCATCATGGGGAACGGCTCAATAGGCAGGTATCGTTGATTGCGGCATACAACCTAGAGCTTGATAGGATGCGGGCCAGTAAAGTTCCCATTGATGACGCAGCGCGTACACAAGCGGCCAGCAAAGCCATCTACCTTACAGAACTGACTAACGGCAGTGTAGCCCACGGGGCCGCACCACTAATTACCCAACGTAGCCAACTGATACGCTTGGCGTTTATGTATAAACGCTACGCAGTGTCTATGTACTACTTACTGGGCAAGACCGCAAAAAGCCTGGGCGATCCCGCTGCGCGTAAAACCGCATTTACGCAGCTTGCTGGCATCTTCGGCATGGTTGGGTTGGCCTCTGGTGTGCAGGGGTTGCCCATATTCGGAGCTTTGGCTCTGGTGCATAACTTGCTAAAAGACGATGACGACGAGCCTTTTGAAGGAGAAGCTCGTAAAGCCCTGGGAGATATACCGTTTAAAGGAATACTTAACTACACCACAGGATTAGAAATTGCTTCGCGTGTGGGCCTTAGCGATCTCATTATGAGAGACGTGATTAACGAAACAGACAAATCCAGAGCGGTCTATTTATTGGAAGCCTTTGGTGGTCCAGTATATGGTACGTTTTCCCGAATGGGCACAGCGTTGGATCACTGGAAGAGTGGAGAAGTGTGGCGCGGTACCGAAATGGCTCTGCCTGTGTCTGTAAGCAACATATTTAGAGCATACCGCTTCAATGCCGAAGGAGCCAAAACCTTGCGTGGAGATCCTATCGTAGAAGATGTTTCTCCGTGGAACTCTCTTGCGCAACTTATCGGATTCGCCCCTGCTGAATATGTTAAGCAACAAGAAATTAACGCCATACTTAAAGGAGTAGAGAAAGCAGCCAACAAAGCTAAAACTCAAGCGCTACGCCGATACTACTTGGCGCGCACTGTAGGAGATACAGACGCTGAAGAGGAAGCTCTTAATACTTTATATGAACTTGACAACAAACACGCGGGGCTGTTTGCGAAAGGAGTCAAGAAAGCTATTGAGAGTTCCATGAGACAACACAAAGAAACCACCAAAGATATGTATGCTGGAGTGGCTTTGTCCAAAGGCATGCGAGATAGCTTGCTGGATCTGGCTGCGGAGTACGAAGACTAAAAAAAAAAATCCCGGCAAGGTGCCGGGATAAGCCCCTGTGAAGGGGCAGGAGAGTACGGGCTGAGCATATCACAACACTCTCCAAATGCGTACTCCTAATCTGCCCCCTTCAATACACTCCACCATAAGGGGTTTCCACCCTCGATCTTTGAACGCATCTTTTATTTGCTGCTTAAGTTTGCTGACATTTAACGCAGGTACAAATACAGACAGCCCCGGTTTCCATTCTTTGAACGGTATATATACCTCTATGCCGTCAGGGTTAATGCACGGGTTCATTCCGAGGGGCGTTCATGTTTTGGAGCATCAGCGCCCTAGTAGAGGGCACATTTAACCGAGTGCCTGCGGCCATACGTTTGGTCAGCACCTGCGCTTGCATCGGACCCTTGGCAAGAGCCTTGACCAAATTATCGTACGATATATGGCGCTTAGAACACCACTCCCTGAAGGGGGCCACTGCAACATATAAAATCTTAGTGTCATATTCATAGCGAAGTAACAACGCTCCGCGAGGAGTGCTGTCGGGCATGACAATCTGCTCCAGCATAACTTCTTCGGCTGATTTTTCTGTGTTAAGAATAGACAGCGTGTTGGCGTAGTTCTCGGCCCAGTACTCCCCTATGACTTCTAGCGGGTCAATTACCGCACCCTCTATGATCGCTATTGCAGCGCGTATAGCTTTTACAAGCCACGAAAAAATAGCAGCAATATCCCAGTCTATCAATTCAATGCGTTTCGCAATCAATAGTCCAGTCAGGGCAGACGCTCCCCCGGCGCTATAGAACCTATCCTCAAAATTAAGCTTTGCTTCTGCATCCAATCTGCGGCGTGTAGCGTTCCACAAATCTTCCACTTCCTTCAGATTTTTCATCACGTACTGCATAAAAGGCAAATAGGCGTGCCCGTAATTAGTGGTCAATGCATACGCCAATTCATCAGAATCTTCCTTGACAAGTTGGGCGCTTTTCGTGGCTTCAATCTCCAGAATCCTACGCATCTCTGCGTCTGGCGTAACTCGTGACATGCGAATCTTGTCTGTAAGCCGAATGTTCCCCGTGGATACCGCTAACGTACTCCACGGCATGCCCTGCCAACGCTCCTTGTTGCTGTCAGACTCAAGCCGACTACGTTGCAACCCGTGGGGTATGGCATAGGCATAAGTGCTGGCTTCCTCGGCATTGATGTTGGTCACTTCATCAAAAAACATGCATATATTTTTGAACACTTCCATACGGGCAAAACGGGAAGCATGCGTGTCTTCGCGCTTCATCATTAGCCGACTAGGGTCCCCCCATATAGCAGCGGCAGCTAGCATAGCGGTGGTCTTGCCATAGCCAGATACGGCGCTGTACGTATGGATTCCAAGCCCTCGTACCGCAGAAAAGTCCATAAATTGTGCCCCAAAACCGCAGCCGACGATGAATTTGTGCATTTCAGTATTGGGGCGTTTGGTAAAAAACCGCATCGTTTCTTTCCAACCTTCCAATGTACCCGCTTTTGTAAAGTAACTCATGTACTGCGACGTAGCACTGGATGGGGGGCTGTGCATAATAGTATCTGGAAAAAACTCCTTGTTGCCTGCTACAAAACTTGTGCGCTCTTCGCCTTTTTTGACCCAGCCAAACTGCATATGCGTCATAGCTGCTTTCTCCATAGCTTGTAAGTAATTGACCCAACTTATAACGTACATTTTTATTTGTTCGATGTTGCCTACGGCCACACCCTGCGCCGCAAATTTCTTGCGCAACGCTTCGGCAGAAGTCACTTCAGTATTTGCAATCGTAAACTCTCTGACTCCATCTTTAGGTAAGTGCAGCCGCATGACAAAGCACTCCCCATTTTGCACATCCATCAGCCGCTTCACCATGTAAAGATCGTTGTGATAGACAGGCCGCTCAGTCTCAACTTCTTCTCCCGTATCGCTCCGCTTTTTATCCCGCTTAAACACACCACCGTGTGCCCCCCTGAAATACGGAGTTGGATAGCGAGGTATGACGTACGTTTGTGCAAACTCTTCTGGCAGGTCTGTCGGCCTAGAGATAACAATGTTATCTTTTTCAGAAGCTTCAGCTACCATACGGCCTAAGACTATAGGAGAAGCAATGACTCCTTGGTGCTTACACCCGCTGCATTTACCAGGGTTGAGTTTTTCAAAAGTCTCGCACTTGAACGGCCCTTTTATACCAGCAGCTTTTAATTCTGTTTCTTCATAGCTGTATTGCGGGTGATCTTTAGACACCATGTGAATAGCTTTTTCAGCTTCCACGGTATACGCCGCAATAGATAGCGCCGCCCGCCACTGCGGTTCTGTGGCTGTCGCTTGGGTGGTGATAAGGTCTAACAACTGTGCGCACCCTGTGCCGTTATGAGTTTTATGTAAAATAGTTTTAAAACTACTGGTATAGTTGCTAAGTATTGATTTGGTGACTGGATCCATTTCGTGCGGAGCAAAATGCCTTTGGCGTGTCTCTTCACCTAGTGTTGCAACATAAAAAGATAGGGGCTTAGCAATGTAATTGCTGCTAAGTATTTCTACCAGCTTAGGCGCAGCCTTGTAGTGCAAGGTGTAGGGCATACGCAGAACCGCAGAGGGGTTGCTCGTGATCGAAGTATCTACATGAAAGTTCTCTTTTGCGGCTACCGTAGATAATCGCCATGCCACACGCTGCCAAGCTTCTTTAGTCACCGTAGCTTCCAAAGGCCAATACACATGCAGCCCCCGCCCGCTGCTTACTATGATTGGCCTCGGCAACGTAAACTTGCGGCAAAAAGTAATGAGCGCCTGCAAGCCGTCGGCCTGTGTAGGATAGGGCTTCTCAGGCCCACAATCCACATCAACAAACAGCGCTCGGAAATGTGTAGCATATTCAGCTTTACGGGTACCTTTTTTAGAAAAGGTAGCCAGCGCAAAGTACGCATCCCACCGCGTATTACTGGCTTGTTCTCCTCGTTGTACTAGCTCATCTATGGTGTCATGGTAAGTCTGCTTAATTTGTTTATGTACGCCACCTCCTTGTGATGTGTATGCTACATAAGACCCCGTGTCCGCTAGCACGGTGTTTAAAAACTCCGTAGTATTCATGGCCGCACCTAGCGCCGCAAAAAGGAGGGCGACAGGACCCCTGCGGCGAGGGTCTTTTCGATCCGTCGATCTAGTCGCCCGGAGCCGGGCTAGTCGTCAAATTCTTTTAGCAAATCCGCCAATTTATTATCGGGCGGCGTTTCTGCTTTTTGTGGGACGACTACGGGTTCAGGAAGCACCGAAGACTGGGCGGTGATGTTTAAAGTAATAGCCGCTAAAGTCTCGGGAGCCTCTCGCAAGCGCTGAACCAATTCGTACTCTTTCTTAGTCACAGGGCGCACAGGCTTGAAGATAAGCTTGGAGGCTACCCCCGAGGCGGTATCAAACCGCATCTCGGTCACTACGCCCGTGATGGGCACACGGTGCGACGCGAGGTGCTGTGCGTACGCTTGCAGGCCCATTTTACCGCTGTCAGCCGAAGAAAAAATACTTGTAGCCGACAGCCCCAACTGATAGACAAACTCATTCGGTTCGTTCTCTGGCATAACCGCTAACAGCCTACGGAATCGGCAGGCCCTACTTTCGCCTTGACCAGACCCCTTAACATTCTGGGGGCAGTTACTGCAATTGGCGTGTTGCGGACTAACCGACCGTTCGTCGGGCTTTACTCCATCATTGGAATAGCAGACTGGAGTTGATGCTTGCCCCTTGACATACGCCGAAGCGTAGTACTCTCTTTGTACGTGTGGTGCTGCATTGACAATGATGACGTTCATCGAACGCTCTTCGTTAACGGCAACTTCTTGACCGTTAACAAGCATACGAAAAACCCCCCCTTCCGTGGAAATTTTACGTCGGCCCCCTCCACTGGAAGCGGCAAGGGCGTCGGTTATCCCATCAGTGCTACCCTTAAGATAGTCTGGCAGGCCGCTCTTAAACAGAGATAGTTCTGTACTCATAATTTCCTCTACATATCCTGATTTGGATCAATTCCCACAGGGTCCAGCACGGGAGGTGCTGTCTTAGTCGGGCGCAATTTACTGTGGGCTAAAAGCGCTGCTTCTACTTCTGGTAGCTTAAACCTGAAGATGTTAGCTACCATCAAGGCGGGAATAGTGCCTCGGCGCACCCACGCTCGCACTGTGGATACCGACACCCGGAAGTGCCGAGCCACTTCCTCAATGGTCATATACTCGGAAGTGCTCATGTCATTTCCTTCTAATAGTTACGGAATATTCGCTATCAACCTTCAGCCCAGGGGGCACAAGGTTGGGGTTCGACTCAAAAAATTCTTTTGCGTTGCTCTGATGAATACGCCGCTCCAACAGTTGCGGAGCATTGTTTTCCACAATGAATCTGTGCATGGTTTCCCAGTCGCTGGTCCAATACTTTCGGTCCACCGTGCGGTAAACCACCCCCTCTGCGGTGCTCATGCTCTCCACATTCGCCTCACGCATCTGGGCTAAGACGGCTCCTTTTACAACGGCCATCTTATCGCTAAGCGCCTTGTACTCTTTATTGTATGTGCTGGTAAGTTCTTCCCGCTTGTCGCGCAAGCGGATGTACACCCGCACAATCTTATCAAAGGGGACTACCCCAATATCGTTGCTTTCCATGTCGTACTCTCCTTTTTGGTGACACGCAGCCACTATAGCAGCATCTGATCTAGTCGTCAAGTACCGCCTTGTACAAGTCTACCAACTGTGTGTGGGCGTCAATTTTACTGTCTAACAGTTGGTACAACCGTTTCTCCACGGGGCTACCTACAAGGCGCACTACCGTGACTTTGTTGCTCTGCCCTGCCCTGTGCGCCCGTGCATTAGCCTGTGCATAGGTCTCCAACGAGGTGGTTGGCCCCCACCACACCACGGTATCCGCAGCGGTCAACGTGACCCCATGTGCGGCTGCTTGGGGCTGGATAAAAAGCACCTTCAGGGGTGTGGTCTTATCTTGGAACCGTGTAAAGGCTGCGGTGCGTTTGGTCATGGACACGCCTCCATCGATGATAGCGGACTCGATACCTTGAGCCGTTGTGAGGTCGTGCAACATCTCGATGGT
>OGVL01000040.1_pt1 | contig 13303 bp, 31 predicted proteins | sample 1575781 | NCBI WGS metagenome assembly OGVL01 (sample SAMN07581553, study PRJEB24739) | freshwater metagenome | place: Singapore | collected 2015-04 | reverse complement strand
TTTTTTTTTTCAAGCAGAAGACGGCATACGAGATTTCGCGGAGTGACTGGAGTTCAGACGTGTGCTCTTCCGATCTGATGACAGCCAATATACATATCTGCAGGGCAAACTGCAGACGGATCAAGCCGCCAGTGCGGGTACCTTTACCCCAGACAAATACATTATATTATATGACAGCACCGGAACAGCCTATAAAGTGCCAGCTCAAGCCTTGTAATTTTATTTTATATAATAAGTAAAAAATATGAAATTAGAATTGTCCAAACAAGAAGCCGAAGCTCTTTTGGCATTAATTGATGTGGCCGTCAAAGCCACAGGATTGCAAACTGCACAAATCGCTGTTGTGTTGGCAAATAAAATAAACGACGCTAGCAAACAAGAATAATCAGTATTTTATACCGATTATTTTTACCCTGGCATTCGTGTCGTCACTGCCATCTGAACTGTCCATTAAATTGTATTGATTGGTGTTCTTTTTATAATCCGGGACCATATAGCTGGTATTGCTACAACCTGATAACACAAATGCTAAAAAAAATATTTTATATAATATTTTCATTTAGCAATTCCACAGCCTTTGTAATAGCAGCTTGAAATGTAACGATTCGTTGCTGCAAAGGCGTAGCCTTGGGAACTTCAATTGTAAAAGCAGGAATGTTTTTGTGACTAAAGTATACTGCTTCAGTCCAATGATGTTCTTTGTATTTGGTATCTTTTAATATTCCTCGTTCAATTTCAAGTTTCCATTCGCTGTGACGGTTATCAATTGGCATGATTTGACTCATGGCAATTAATATTTCCTCCATTACATCCAACCGTTTGTTTTGGTTTGGTTTGTAAATAAAACATCCGGTTGCTTTATGACTTTCATGCAAACAAATAACCAAATCATAGGTTTTGTCTTCTATTAATTTTAAATGGTTTTTGGTTTCTTTTTGACGGGCACTTTTATAATCCCGGTTCAAATCCACGCCTTTTTGATTATATCGGGTGTTATGGGAATAACCGTATCGGTTTAGTATAGGAATGATGGTTGTATCCACTCCTTTGAACAGGTTTGGATATTTTATAAAATTTGAAAGTGCAATAGGTCCGCTGGCCTCATTTCCATGAATTCCACTGGATATGTATAATTTTTTACCTTCAGGATTGCTTAGATGAAAACAAACAGGATCGTCACTAATTTGAACAAATTTCCCTTCAGTGTTGTAAACCCTGCTTATTTTTTCAACATCCGCGTTCATTTAAAGTCTAATTATTTACGAAGCATGTTAAATAAAGCTGATGATCAAATGGTTTAAAAATTTAAAATCCTGGGATCAAATGTTTTGGGCATTGTTTTTGCCTGCAGCATTGTTTACAATCTGGGGAATAGTTGAGTTGTATACCACTTATTTCCATGAACTTACACCCGAAAATCATATGCAGTTTTTTTTGCGTATATTTTTTCCAATCAGTTTGGCCACGTTGGTAACTGTTTTGGAACGCAGAGCACGATTAAAAGAAAATAATGAATTAAGGAAAAAGATTAAAGATTATTTGGACAAATGATTATTTGATTCGCACAATCAAACTGAACACATAACAAAGAACTGCACAAGAAAGCAAAAAAGTTACCAGATCCATAATTTTATTTAATAAATACTTTTATGCATTTTGATCATTTGATTGAAAATATTTTACAAGGATTGGCCGCAGGCAAAACAGAAAAACAAGTGGCTGATAAACATGGTATGAGTGTGGAAGCTATTATGAAAGAATTGGAAATGGGAAAACAGGTGGAAATGGAGCACACGCAGTGTCCGAAAATGGCCCGTAAAATAGCCATGGATCATTTATGGGAACGACCTGATTATTACAGGCAATTGAAAAAAATAGAAAACAAATAATTGAAAAATCTTTTGAATGATGTAAAATAATCATTCATGAAATACACAATTCAAGACAAAGAAAAGGAAAGCATGGTGGATTTTAAAGATGTGAAGCCTGGAGAAATATTCAGTTTTTTTGACACAAATAGCTTAAAAAGAATAAATCACAGCATATATATGAAATTAAAAACCAAGAGTATGACCTTGGCTGAAAACGATATTGTGGATCTTACAGATGGTCATCCTTATATTTTTACAGAAAAAAAGCGCGTTAGTTTAAATGATCCGGACGAATTGCAAGCCAACAAGGTTCATGTGTTGAACGTTAAGCTTAGTATTGTAGTTTAGGATTTGTGGAAAAATATGATTATCAAGTTATAGGAGGAGGGATAGTTGGATTAGCCACAGCTTATAAATTAAGCTTGGCAAAGCCCCGCAGCAAAATTTTGTTGCTGGAAAAGGAAAATGAATTGGGCCAACATCAATCCACACACAATAGCGGTGTGTTGCATGCAGGTTTATATTATAAACCAGGAAGTTTAAAAGCCCAATTGAGTGTTCAAGGATTGAGAATGATGGTGGAATTTTGTCAAAAACATGACGTGCCTTATGAACAATGCGGTAAAATTGTGGTGGCAACAAATGATAAACAACTTAAAACACTGGAAAGACTTTGGCACAAAGGCAAAGCCAACGGTCTTCACGGCCTTGAAAAGTTAGATGCAAATCAAATCAAAATGCGAGAACCACATGCAACAGGAAAAGCAGCCATTCTTGTTCCGGAAGAAGGAATTGTGGATTATAAATCGGTAATCCATGCGTTGCATAATGAATTAAAGGAAAGAAATGTAATTGTTCTTACAAACAGAAAAATAAACAAAATAAAAAAAGACGGTTCATTTTGGCTTTCATTTTCAAATCATGAAACATTCAGATCCAAATATCTAATATCTTGCTGCGGTCTTTACTCAGATGTTATTTCCAGAAAAAGTGGATTGAAAAGCAAAAGCCGAATCATACCGTTTCGGGGCGAATATTATAAAATAAAAAAGGAAAAAGAATATTTGGTAAGACATCTAATTTATCCTGTTCCAGATGACCGTTTTCCTTTTTTGGGCGTGCATTTTACACGAATGATAGAAGGAGGAATTGAAGCAGGACCAAACGCAGTTTTAGGAATGGCTCGAGAAGGTTATAGTTGGAAACATTTTAATTTGCAGGAATTTTTAGGAATCATGACGTATCCAGGATTATGGAATTTTTTAATAAAATATCCCAGTTTGTGTAGTTATGAGATATTCAGATCATTTTGCAAAAAAGAATTTTGCAGAAGTTTACAACAATTGGTTCCGGAAATAACTGAAAATGATATTGAAAAAGGGCCCAGTGGCGTTCGGGCACAAGCTATGAGATGGAAAGGCAATTTGGTTGAGGATTTTGATTTTGCACAAGGTGAAAATATTTTGCACGTAATTAATGCACCTTCACCTGCAGCCACGGCCAGTCTTGCCATAGCCAAACATATTATTGAAAAAATAACTTAAAATGTTCTAAATAAACATATGGACGCAGAAAGTCAGAATATATTTTCAAAATATCAAGAAACCAAACAGGAAGCTAAATCTCCCAAGATTGATTATCCCAAAGCCCTTGGTTATTTGGAAGGTGTTGTAAAGAGTGAAATATTGCGTTTAAAATCCTATCAAAAAGAATTGGATCGTCCCGAGATTAATAAAGTAGTTATGGAACTTCAAGCAGGTTTGGATAAAGCTTTGGAATATGCTCCTCGGGTAAAAATTTAAAACAAAGTTGATTTAAAAATTATCATGGTACAATAAACCATGAATCAAAAAGAATATTCTTCAGATGGCTTAAGAGATATATTTGCAGTTATGGCCATGCATGCCCTTATTTTGGAAAAAGGATATGATTCGCAAGTGTGTGAAAATGCGTATAAAATAGCAGATGACATGATGATGGAACGCGACAAATAATTTTTTACAAAAATATTAAATACTATATATGCCGGAAAAAAAGAAAAAGAAAAAAGTTAATAATCTTAATTTGAAAGAATGCGAAGATATTATTAAAAAAGTCGGGGGCATGGCTGAGTGTGCATATGTTCAGCATGTGATGGATCAATACAATGTTTTGCTGGCCAAGAGCGAATTTGATAAAAAACAAAAGATTAATAAACAGGAACTTTGAATCGTTTACCCGCTATAGGGTCTAGCATCACATCACCGCTTTTTATTCCAGGACTATTTTTGCTCAATGAAAAATCGCTGTAAGGACTCTTGATCCAATTACCGTCCAACACACCCACATTGATTATATCTTTGCCTTGTTTAGTGCCTTTTATTTCTGGACTACCATCTGCATCAGCGTCCGTAGGTACAGTAGTTAAACCATCATAATCTGTTTGTATTTTGCTTGGGCCTGTTGGCTTTCCTTCTTTATCACCTCTGGATCCGGGTTGATCACCACCGCCTGATCCTACTCCTTTTTTCTCTGGCTCTGCTTTTTGAACAGGTGCTTGTTGTTTTTGCTGACCCTTCGGACCACTAAGATAATTGGCCAATAATCCACCCGCCACCAATCCTGCACCTGCACCTATTAACGGAGCATCTTTACCTTTGCTTATGCTTCGGGCCAACTGGCTGCCAGCACCTGCACCCATCAAACCACCGACCACAGTTGCGGTAGGTTGGCCGGTTCCTTCGCGCCATCCAAACCGACTAAAATCTTGTGCCTGACCTTTGGACGGAGCCAGTGCAGCCGCACCCAAAGCAACGGCCGGAATTGTTTTTTTGATAGCACCTTTGGCAAATTTTTTCAAACCTTCCAAACCTGCTTCATTCAATATTTGATTGACTTCTTCTTTGGAATAACCCATTCCATCCAATTGCAATTTTAAAAGATGCGTTTCAACAGCTTCTTGATAAGCTTTGCATATGTGCATGTCATCCAAACGCATAATGTTATTTACTCTTTATTTTTATAGGATATCGATAATCTTTTTGCAATTCCAAAAGATATCCACGCCAACTGATGCCTATTTTTAACAAATCAGCAAACCAAAAATAATTTACTCTGGGAAAAGAATGAAACGGACATTTTTTTATAAAATAAATGCCGTATCCAAACAGGTGCAAACTGTGTATTATTTGACATTTTTGCATAAATATATTTATGAAATGGAACGAGTTGATAAGTTTGATTTTAGAAAAAACTGTCAAGTATGAAGATTTGGAAGCACCTTTTAATTATATGCAAATACCTTACGTGGCATATGGCGATGCCACATTAAGCACCGATGACGAATCGTTGGATGATTCTGAAGTGTCTCTTTATGAAATACGCGAAGTGAATCCGGACGGAAGTCAAAGTGGAGAAATTATCAATCCTCCACCAGAACTGATTCAAAAAGCTCAATTTGCTTTGATTGATTATGCCAATGAAAAAGCAGCTGAAAGCGGTGCGTTTGAGGGTGAAAGAAGTTCGCGTCATCCTGTTTGGCGTGACCCGGATGAACCAGAACCTAAAGATTAACGCGTCGGCAAATTCCAATCATCCACCACAAAACTTTTTACCAGTTTATATTCGTAATATTTTTCAATGTGGTTTCGCAGCATGCGATCATACTGACTTCGGGCCGTAACCTTTCCTACCGGCATGGTTCCCCATACAGGATCATAAACCCATAAAATATCTTTATATTCAAAGATGCAAACAGCATGGCCAAAAATTCTGGCTTTGCTCAGATTCTTTTCATAATCATCTTTATAATAGTAGGTGAAACCATAAACACTGCTGTATAATGCAGCATCTGTTCCCAGCAAAAGACTAGCCCTGCTTGAATGCAATATGCTTTCCACAAAGCAACTGTTGGGCAAGTCGGTATAAAACCGAATAGCATGCTTTTTACCTTCTATAATACCATAAATGTAGCTGATTGCCCCTAACGCTGTTAATAAAACAAATGCCAGGAATAGTTTCAGTTTAAACCACTTGCGCTTTTTGTTCCTTTTCAATGTGTTCTTTCTTAAGCTCAGATATCTTTTTGGAAAAAATAAAAACCAAACAACCAAAGATGAGTAAAAATATTATATATTTTATATCCAACTGGGTGTCCCTACAGCATCTGCAACTCATATGATTATTTATACAAAAATAAGTGAAAAATTGACAAAATAAAGCAAATGTATAAATAGACCGTATGACAGAGACACATAATTTTGAACATGATCGTCGCATGCTTCGGCACGACTATCTGCATTCGCTCAAGCAACACGAAGGTCAGCCAGAGGTTTTAAAGATTCCTATTACTCTGGCATTTTGGAAATTGACCAAGATGAATGGCGATGAGGAGGAATCTAAGACTTATGAAATTCTTGCCAACGATTTGCTGCGAAAACAATTTGAAAACAAACCACGAGAATATTGTGAGCAGTTTGAAGAAGCAGCCAATCAAAGTGCCAACAAGTTTGTAGAAAATTATAAATTTCAGCTTTTGGCACGGGCGGTGTATCAAATGAAATTGGACCGTCCAGAAATTACCGATGAAGAGATATTGAAAGAAGCCAAAGTGCAACCAGAGGTTTTAGTGGAAGTATATAAAATTATAGAGAAATTTGAACAGAAACAAAAAAAGCGTGAAACTGTTGCTCAGTAAAATTTTTTATTATGCGGGCGATTTGATCAGCAAAACAACTATGCAGTGGGGCGATGGTTGGGGTTATCGTGCTTACAACAAACTGATGTTATGGAGCATTGATTTGGACACAGAGGAAAAGATTTGGAAAAAAGTATTGCCCCCTAAAAAGAAAAAGCTTAAAAAGAACAAATAATTATTTTTAAAATAAATAAGAAACTCTTGTTTTTTTCATAAATAATAGGGTGAGACAAGATGATTATTTGATTTTTGAAGCATACAAGTCTCGTAAATTGCTGAAAGAATTTGATGTTTCCAAAGATTGGCCAGCGCGGGACAGTGAAGGCAAACCACGGGCACGCACGGCTGACGAAATTAAAAAAGATTTCAATGATGCTTTTGCACGGAGAAGTGTAACTCCCAAGTCTTCAAATGGTTCGGTGATGCTAGGCGGTGAATTTATCGACAGCAAAGCCCATGCTTTGGTAAAAGATTTTATTGAAAAATATGGTGCAGAAAAAGCAGCTGAAATTATTCAACGGGCTGCTAAAAAGTTCGGAGGCGAAAACGAAGAACAGATGTTGCTGTTCCCTGATCCCAAACCCGCCTCTGCCAAGCCTGTCCCCGCCAAACGCTCGGCCCCGATTGATTACCGTGCAAGCATGGCTGATGTGGAATGTATCGATCATCCGGAACGCTGCGTTCCTTGATTTATAAAATAAATAAAAGATATTGATTTTTGTTTGGCAAGGTTTATTCTGCCAGCATGAAAAGCAGACATCGCAAAAATACTTTAAATGTTTTTTTGGAAAAACAAATTGTGGCAGCGAAAATTCGCGATTTGAAGCCCAAGGAAAAAAACAATATCGTAAAAAGTTTTGTGTTCAATTATCTTAAAAACATGAAACAAGAAGATTTGAAAAGACTTTACAAATATTATTATGAAAAGGATGGCACTCCTAAATTGCTTCAACCACCTCGCAACAGCAGGTGGAGCCGTTTAATTGACAGGATACACGCATGAAAGTGGGTCGATTTAAAAAAGTCAACTTCTGGCAAGCCAAAGTGGACATGACTCCACAAGAGGAAGAATTGTTTGAAAACGTGGGCAGAGAAGTTTTGACCCGTGATCAGCTTATCAACATAGGTTTCAATCACTCCTTGATGCGTGGATTGGAAACTGCCAAAAAAATGATAAAAAAGAAGAAATGAAAATTCGGGGCACCATACTTTTACCAGCGAGTCATGAAGAAAAGTTTATGATTCGCAGTTTGTATCGTCCCTTTTCCAAGAAAAAAGTTAAAACAGCATCCATCATGACTGAAATAAAAAGAATAATTTTAAAAATTAATAAACCGGTATGAGTCAAACCGATTATTATAAAAGAAAATCATTTCGGCATACGGATGGTACATTTGTTTTTGAAAATGAAACAGATCGTGAACGCAAGGATGAAACGGCAAGAATTATTGAATCCAAATGGGGACCGCATCTTCAGATTAAATGTTATGGTCAATTAAACGAAATTGATTATTATGCAACCAAACACGGCAGATTGGCTCTTTACATTGAAATTAAATGCAGAAACCATAAATCAGACACTTATGACACTGTATATCTAAATTTGCGAAAATGGTTGGCATTAACCGTTGCCGGACTTTGTACAGGCAAACCTTCAATTTTTGTGGTGCGGTTTTTAGATAAAATACTTTGGATTCCTTTGGTGGAGGTGGATGCGACACAAGTTTCAATTGCTGGTACCAATCGAATTGTAAAATCAAAAACTGATATTGAACCCATTATAGAAATTCCTATAAAAAGTATGCGTCAAATATCCAGTTCAAAACTGCAAAACGAACAAAAACAATTTGCTGAAAAGTAAATAAAAGAAAGAATTGAAAACGGTGGAAGTTAAGAACATAAAGTATTACGGCAACACCAAACATTTGCCTACCCGCCTTACCCTGGACATCAGCAAGTATGAGCATATTCCCCACGGATTGGGCAATCTGAATGCTAAGATTTATCGCGCCATCAAAGAAAAAACCGGATTTGAAGCCAGAAGTTGCAGCGTTGACACCGCAGGTTCTCACAAACATAATCTGCATGTGCATGCATGAGTGATCAAATTTTACTGACTAGCCAAAACAATTCGATTCTTTTAAATCGAAACATGGCAGATTTGAAACAATTTCGTTTCGTGGGCACAATGCCTGACGGAACGGAGCAATATGAACACAACCAAGGAGACAACATGAACTTTGAACAATATCAAAGCAAAAGCAAACAATTCGCCATTTATCCTGATCAAGGAGAACGGGAAGGATTGCATTATGCCTTGTTCGGTTTGGCCAGCGAAGTGGGTGAATTGTGTGGCAAAATCAAGAAAAACATGCGGGATGAAAATGGCATTTTGACCATGGATGACCGCGAAGAACTGGAAAAGGAATTGGGCGATGTGCTTTGGTATCTGAGCCAGTGTTGCGAAGAATTGGGACTGAGTTTTCAAAAAGTGGCTGTCAACAATGTGATCAAATTGATGGATCGAATGGAACGCAACATGATCAGCGGTAGCGGCGACAATCGTTAACAGCCTTTAAAAAAGCTGGAGGGTGATCAACAAGGGTAACAGAAGGTTGCGACCCTGTTCGGAGATCTCCTCCGACTCTACATCCCTCCGCACTTATTACTATCAAAATTTGCAAAATAGTCAAACAAAAAGTTAAATATATTTTATGCCCAACTTTGACCGAATTATTGACAAAATCCTAAAAGAACAAACCACTGCGCCCAATCCGGTACAACAAGCATTGCCCATACCATCAACTCAAACAGGACAACTGAAAACACGATATCCGGTCAAAAGTGTTTATGCAAAAGTGTTGCCTTCTCAGCAAAAAGCCCTGGAACCTGCTCGTCCTTTACCTGCCACCAGACTGGTGCTTAAAAACAGCTATGAAGACAGATTAAATAAAACCATTCAAAAAAGTGAAAAGGATAAACTTTTAAAATCCGTGGAACAGGAAGATGCTGAAAATGAAGTGCAAACACCTGACAGTCTTGCTCTGAAAATCATAGATATACAACTGCCATCGGTTCAGCAAAAAATAAAAGAAAACGAACAGCTGATGAATCAAAGCCGAAACGATGCTGTCAAATTCAATCAATACAGCGGCGTAAGCATGTTTTGGAAAGGCGTGGAATACGGTTTCAATTACATTAAAAAGAACATTACAAAATAAAAGCAGGGTGATCAATGAGGACCCAATACCAAAAGTCCTGTTCGAAGATCTCCTCCGACTCTACATCCCTGCCAGTATTATTTTTACATAAATAGGTTTTTTGTCAAACCATAAAAAAATTAAACTTTTTTAAGTTTTTTTATTGATTTTTTAATGCGTCGTGAGATACATAATCTTGTGTCAAACAAGATCCAACACAATACAGCGGATAAAACCAAGTCAAATGAGGTGGATCGTATGATTGAAAGTTGCGGAGATACAGGCGTGGATTTTCTGCATTTGCTGCAGGATTTATTACAAAAATAATTTTATATAATATTCCGGACTGGATATTGGTTGTTGACCTGCTAAATAGGTTGTATGAACAAATTCTTTGCTGCGCTTCTAACCCTTCCTGTTGCCTTCATGCTGTCCAGCTGCGCCACCAACAATGGTGGCGGAACCGGAGAAAATACTGGAGGAACCACGGGCGGATCAACTCCTGCAGAAAAAGTTGAAGCGGCTCTTCCTTATGTGAAGCCTGCCGTCACCTTGGCTTGCACGGCTGTTCTGGAAGCCGCCGTTAGCCCGGAAGATCGTGTGGAAAAAGCCAAAATGATTCATGATGTGGCCAGTGTGGTTCGTTCGCTCACGACCGGTTCTGTTCCCACTTCACAGCAACTGGATGAAGCCATCAGCAATTTCTTACCCAAAAAGACACATTGGACAAACTTTGCAGGCAGTTTGAGCGATGTGTATCAAAACCTTTTCCGCCAGATAAACGGTGATCCTGCACTGGCCCTTAAAGTTCTTAACGCAATCGCAGACGGCTGTGTAGCCGCCACGCAGGGTTATCTGAATCAATAAATGGATGAGTTTAGTGATATTGTCGAAAACATTTACAAATCGTTTTTCGAGAAGTTCTGGGGTTTGGACGATTTTACGGAACTGAAAAGCAAACGTCTTACGTTTCAGCAACGGGCCGACATGTACGACCTGCTGACCGATCATGGCTACAAGTACGATTTGTTGCATCGCACCTATTCTGATCCGCACGGCCATCCAGTTCTGAATCCTGAATTTGTGTATTTGAATTTGAAAAACAAAAATGCTGTTCCTTGGCAGGGTAAATATTCAACTGATGAAAAAGCCTAACTATCACACTTATTTCAACTGGTTTCATCCGTTTGAAATTGTGGGCTATCGCAATGACGGTGAACTGGATGGTAAAAACTGGGGACTGGATCTGGATTTGCGTTCCACCTTGAATCTTTGTCATTATGAATATGGATGGATTTTTACCCTGCGCATTCTGGGTTTTGGTTTTGAACTGAGCTTGCTGGAGATATGATGAAAAATTTTGCAAGTTTTGTCACCGAAGCACGCAAGCGTCGCAGCAAAAGAAAGAAAAACCGTCGTTTGAAACGATCTGGCAGTTTTGTTTATTATCCGTGGGGCGCAGGACTTTGGCCAGGATTTGCAGGTTATCCTGATGCAGGCGGGGGAACATCGTCCGGTGATGGTGCAGGTGGTGGTGATGGCGGCGGCGGACAATAAATTTAAAAAAATTAGTTAAAAAAAGATAATTATATGTGTGGAAAGTTTTACCGAACAAGAAAAATTATTTGTGATACGCTTGGCTTTTTTGGTGTTGGACGATGCTAAATTAAATGCGCGTTTGGTTTCGGAAATGCAAAACGAGTTTGATGATGTTGATCCTGAACTGACAGAAATAGTGTTTGAAAAACTGGCCGATCTGGTAGAATAGATTTGGCCCAGTAGTCCAAAGGCAGAGACAAGTGACTTAAAATCGCTCCAGTATGGGTTCGAGTCCCATCTGGGCCATTGACATATATTTGTTCCTTGTATATATCATACTGTTCTTTCACATTTTTTTCACCGTTCATTTGCCAGTTGCAGGTGACCGGTTCATGCCAAGATTTATGTGTTTTCTTGGCAAGAATTGGCAAGTCGTAAGCTTGCGGTGAAAAAGCTTTCCGCACATAATTGCAGGTTGGTTGATGGCATATCGCGGAACCCTTTGCTGTCCATATATCTGCAAGCGTTTTTTGGTGTCGCTGAAACCATAAAACTTTTTATATTTTATTAAATACTGCTATGAACAAAGACAACCATTTGATGATGGAACAGTTGCAAATAAGGGCTTGGACACACTTTTTGTTGCAGGCAGGCACAGATCAAAAAAGAATTGATGATGTTTTGCAAAATGAAGGATTGGAAGGACTGAAACGATTTGGCAAAGAAATGCTGAAAAAGACCACTCCGTTGGCCGTGGGTGCGGCAGTGATGGCATCTGCGCCCGAAGCTGAAGCAGCTGGTCGCGGCCTTAAGAAAAGCGAAACGCCCCCGCAAAAACAAACCATACAAACATCCAAAAAAGATATCAGTCAAGCCTTGGAAAAGCAGATTGATTTTGTGGGTATTTTATTAGATTATAACACCAACAAAAACAAAAAAGAAACGCAGCGCAAACTGATGAATCTTTTCAATGTGGACAATCTAGAGGATCTGGAGGGTGCATTGCGCGAATATGCGGTGGTGGATAAAAACTCAGCCGATAATGTGGATTATGCACTTGGCCACGGTTTGCTCAACTGATTAGCCTGGATTGTGCCATTCCACCAAACCCAGCTTGCGTCGCACTTGCAGCAATTCCTTGATGTCTTTGCATGCCAAAATGCGTTCTTTGTCGCGCTTATGCTTGGTTATCTTGGTATTGGTGTTGTATTGACGCAAGGTATGATCAATACACTTTTCTAAATCATCCACAAGAATATTTACAATATTTCCGCCCGCGAGCGCGCCATTTATTTTTCATAGCCTTAAAAAAAAGTTGATTTTAGAAAAGCATACCTTACTCTAAAACTTATGGAACCAATCAAAACACTGGACCAGTGGAGCCAACAGTATTGCCAACAAGAGGATATGAAGAACGAACTGAAAATGATCAAAACAATCATCAAAAACATGGATGATTATCTGGAAAGCATACTGATTCCTTTTTCACAAAATATACGCAAACAAAATCTGGAGGATTTTAATAAAAAATACCAAGAAATGCTGGAAACCTTTGGTCCGCACATGACCGAGGAAGAAGAGGATCAATACAGCCGGGATGAAAGTATAAAAATGAACAAACAAGCAGCAGAAAAATTTAGAAAAATGTTGCCAGAAGTGAACACCAATTATCAAAACATACTACTGGACAAGTTTAATAATAAAAAAATAACACTATACGAACTGAACTTGAGCATGGATATTTTGAAAAAAAGAATACAAAGCTTCAATAGTCTGGATACTGTAATGGCTGATATGTGGGGATAACATAGAACCTCTAAACCCTCTAAAATTCTAGATATTTAAAATTCTAGAAATCTGGATATCTAGTGGTTCTGGATGTGCAGAGAAGCGCAGCAGGAAATGAAGAAAATCAGGATATTGTAAATATATCAAGATATCAAGATATCTGGATATCCAGAGGTTCTAGTGAGTCTAGTGGATCTAGTGGTTGTGGTGGCGTATCGTGACTGGGAAAC
>OGVL01000039.1_pt1 | contig 13555 bp, 14 predicted proteins | sample 1575781 | NCBI WGS metagenome assembly OGVL01 (sample SAMN07581553, study PRJEB24739) | freshwater metagenome | place: Singapore | collected 2015-04 | reverse complement strand
CGCTCTTCCGATCTCATTGCGCCTTGGGTCAAATTAAAACATATGGGTAATTACGTTTTTGAAGGTATGCCTATTATGGTATCAAGCACTGAATATTCTAAAGAATTAAAATTCAAGGCGGCTAAATAATGGAATTTACAAACGATTGGTTTGGTACTACAGGTAGGTACATTTGGGACAAAATTCTTCCGCAACTTGGTCCGACGCGCATTTTAGAAATCGGTTCTTACGAAGGACGAAGCGCTTGTTTTTTGATTCAAAGATTAGATAAGCCTTTAGAGATTCATTGCATCGATACGTGGGAAGGTGGAGCAGAACATAAAAATATTGATATGCAGTTAGTCAAAAAACGTTTTGACAATAATATAAAAATGTCTATTGACAATTCAAAACATGAGATTACGGTGAAAACACATATTGGCCGTAGCGACGATGTTTTGGCTAAAATGCAAACAGAGTATCAACAGTATTTTGATTTTATCTATATTGATGGTTCACATGTAGCCGCAGATGTTTTATCGGATGCGGTTCTTGCATTTCGTTTACTTCGTTCGGGTGGCGTGATGTGTTTTGATGATTATCTTTGGAAAGACGGATCATCAGCAGATCCTATCAACTGTCCAAAGGTTGCTATTGACGCATTCACTTTGATATACTGCAAACAGCTTGAAGTTATGGCTTTGCCCCCGACGCAACTATTTGTGGAGAAATTATGATCACCACAACGAAGGGGCTCATGGACGAAACGTTGTTGGAAAAACGGGAAGGCGTTATCGACAACGATAACGAACTATCGACATGGGTGGAATACTGGCATGAAGGTGAACTTGTTCATCGATCTGCACATGTTCAGTTAAAAAAGACGCTTGTGCTGTCCGCAGAAGCAGCATCTTTTTAAGGATCTATCATGGCAAACACACAATCCATGTGCTCTTCGTTCTTGTCGGAACTCATGCAAGGACTTCAAAATTTAACCACGAGTACCGGCAATTCGTTTAAAGCGGCATTATATTTAGCTTCGGCTACTATTAATGCTTCTACAACCCAGTTTACAAGTACCAATGAGGTTAGTGGTACGGGATATACTTCTGGTGGAATCGCGGTTACCAATGGTACTTCTCCGACATTTACTAACACATCAACCACCGCGGGTGTGGCGTATTGGACGCCTAGCGCTTCTTTGACGTACACGAGCGTGACGCTTACCACGGCTTTTGATGCAGTGCTTATTTATAACAGCACAAATTCAAACCGTGCAGTAAGTGTTCACACGTTTGGTTCTCAGACAATTACCGCTGGAACGTTTACGTTGACGATGCCGACCAATAGCTCTACTACTGGTTTGTTGAGACTGTCTACGACCTAATCTTTTTTAGGGGTAGCCCGTGGCTAATTTTGGCTGGGGTTTAGACCCTTGGGGTTCTAACGGTTGGGGTGGCATCGGTGTAGAAGCCGCGTTGTCTGGCGTTTCCGCGTCTGGTAACGTTGGATCTGTTAATGAGACTAATACCCGTACCGAAGATGGCGTAGCTGCTGCTGGCGCAGTTGGGTCAGTTACTACCTCACGCACGGTATCTCTTACAGGTGTTTCTGCGTCTGGTGCAGTTGGTACAACGACTGCTTCACCTTCTCAGTCGCTTTCTGGGGTAGTTGCGTCTGGTGCGGTTGGTAGTGTTGTATTTAATTATCAATTAGATGGTGTTGTAGCTTCTGGTGCTATTGGTTCTGTTTCAGTCGCTGAACGTCAATTTGCTCTCACGGGCGTAGCAGCATCAGGTTCAGTCGGTGATGTTCTTTATGCATTCCCCGCAGATGTCGTAGGTGCTGCTGGGTCGGGTAATGTCGGCTCACTGGGTGCAACAACGAGTGTTGCGCTTACTAGCGTTCAAGCAACGGGTTCCGTTGGCAACGTTGTTCAAACGCCTGATTTTTCTGTAAACGGCGTTGTAGCGGCTGGGCAATTAGGGACGGTAGTTTCTGAAATTACTGTTGGAATATCTGGGGTACAAGCTTCTGGTTTTGTAGATAACGTAGCATTTACAATCCCTGCGGATCTTACTGGGGTAGAAGCTTCTGGGTTTGTTAATAGTGTTATTCCATTACCCTTTAGCGGAGTTCCGGGAGCTGGACAACTAGGTTTTCTTGGGACGTCAATTACTGTTGACTTGACTGGTGTTGATTCCAACGGAAATGTAAATAACGTAACTATAGGCATCAATCAACCCGCAGGAAGCGTTACTGCTGTTGGCACAGTTGGGTTAATTAATCCTATAGGTTCACCAACATTAACAAATGTTTTTGCAAGCGGTAGCGTAGGAAGCTTTGGTGTTTTATACTGGAGCCTTATTCCCACAGATGAAAACGCCCAGTGGCAATTGGTAGAAACGGAGTAACGAATGGCAAGCACATATTCAAACCTAAAATTTGAACTTATTGGCACGGGTGACCAGTCTGGCACTTGGGGAACAACAACAAACACCAACTTAGGTACAGCCATTGAACAAGCCTTAGTTGGCATGGCTACAATAAGTAGCGGATTTACTGGATCTCCTTTAACTTTAACGCTGACGCTTACTGATACAAATGCCGCTCAAAATGCACGAGCGTTAGTACTTAATTTGACCCAATCGTTGGCTAGTGCTGGGACGTTAAATGTGCCAGCCATTCAAAAACCTTACATGATTATTAACGCCACGGGGCAAACCGTGACGGTTAAAGTTACTGGGCTGACGGGTGTTGCTGTACCTACAGGAAAACGTGCGTTTTTATACAACAACGGTACGGATGTAGGAAACTTTTTTAATTACGCAGATACTTTATCATTAGGCACTGATCTTGCGGTTGCCGATGGCGGCACGGGAATTTCTTCAGGAACTTCCGGCGGTGTTCCTTACTTCTCTGCCTCGACTACTATCGCTTCTTCAGCAGCTTTAGCCGCAAACGCGATTGTGATTGGTGGTGGCGCGGGTGTTGCTCCTTCGACTACAACCACAGGTTCAGGCATTTTAACTTTCTTAGGAACTCCGTCTTCAGCCAATCTTGCCGACGCAGTAACAGATGAAACGGGTAGTGGGGCATTAGTTTTTGCTACATCTCCTACCTTAGTAACGCCTGTTCTTGGGACGCCAACATCTGGGGATCTTTCAAACTGTACGGCTGACGGAACGAGTTCAGTAGGATTCAGAAATATTCCGCAGAACTCTCAATCTACTGCCTATACGCTTGTTCTCGCGGATTCTGGTAAGCACATTCTTCATCCATCAGCAGATACTACTGCTCGGACATTTACGATTCCTGCAAATAGTTCCGTTGCTTTTCCGATTGGAACTGCGATTACGTTTGTAAATCAAAACGGCGCTGGTGTGGTGACCATTGCCATTACGACAGATACGATGCGGCTGAGTCCAGCAGGAACTACGGGGTCACGAACACTTGCGGCAAACGGCGTGGCAACTTGCATCAAACTCACTTCAACGGAGTGGATTATTTCTGGGACGGGGTTAACATGACTGGAATTATGCAGGCAGTTATTACATCTTTCATTAGCACCGGACCGACAACAATAGGTCAAGCTTTTGGCGGTGGATTTTGGGCCGGTCAAATCTCCACTGCTGGCAATGGAATAGCAGACTACAACTTAGTCATAGCTCCGGTTGCTTCTGGTGAAAACAGTAGCAAGCAGTGGAAAACCTCAAACACATCAACTTCTGGAACGTCTTCTGTAATTGATGGACCTACAAACAGCGCCAACATGAACAATGCCACACACCCTGCGGCCCAATTCTGTGAAGGGCTAACGATTGGTGGGTTTTCAGATTGGTATATGCCTGCTAAAAATGAGTTGGAAGTATGTTATTACAACCTTAAACCTACAACGACATTAAACAATTCATCTTCAGGCACAAATACCAATGCAGTTCCTAGCCGTGGCTCTGACTACACCTCTGGCACACCAGCGCAAACGTCTGCTACGGATTTTAAGTCGGGTGGCGCCGAAGCGTTTGCAGCGGGCTATTACTGGTCTAGTACCGGGAACTCTGCTTCCTACGCTTGGCTACAGTTCTTCAATAGCGGAGGCCAGTACAGCTACAGCCCTAAGACGTACAGCACCAGGGTCAGAGCCGTTAGGAGAGTTGCTGTTTAATTCTTTAATCCTTTCCTATGGTTAAAAAACATCTCAATAACAGCAGGAAACCTTTATGTACATCTGCGTAACTGAAGTCGATGCGGTAACCAAGATTGTCTGTACACAAGAGCCGCAACGCACTGGCCCGTCGATGCCAGCCGTCAAAGGTTTAAAGATTGAATGGGCAGACAAATCTACATGGCCGGTAGAGCTTGCTCCAGACGGCACTTATTTGCGTGCGCCAAAGTATTACGGGACTTGTGACGACGATGCTGATGCGACCATTGCGGGCGTTTTAGAAGTGTTGAGTGAGGTTGAATACTTCCAGCGCAAGCAAGCCGAGCATAAAGCTCGCCGCCCGTATCCTTCGTGGTTGTGGGATGAAGACAGCGGTCAGTGGGTGCCGCCGATCCCGCGACCGGAAGATGCGGTCATGAACGGTGGTAACGTGCGTTACAAGTGGGATGAGGAAACCGTTTCTTGGGTGGCAATGTGATTCATCCAAAGGACGTAAAGCTGTTCATAGCAACGCCCTTCTTTGGTGGCGCAACCTACAACTATGTACAAGGCATTTTTAATCTTGCATATAACTTAGGCAAACTTGGCGTTCACGCACATTTTGCTCAGACACTCAATAACCCTTACATTTGGACAGCAAGGAACAGACTGGTCGCAGATTTCCTCAAAACGGATTTCACGCACTTTATGTTTATTGACCAAGATGTAGGATTTTTAGCAAGCGATGTGTTTGCTTTGATTCAAGAGGATAAAGACATCGTTGCGGGAACGTATCCACTTAAACAAATTAACTGGGAATATGTAGAACAAGCAGTAAAAGATGGGGTGCCAGCAGAAAAACTAGAGTCACATACCGCCATGCATGTTTTTCTGCCTGTTAACAAACAGGACAAACCCAATAACAAAGAATTGCTTGAAGTCATCAATGTTGGCACAGGGTTTATGCTCATAAAGCGTGAAGTATTTGAGAAGCTAGGCGAGACTGTTAACACATACTTTGAGGTAATTACACCTGAGTTGCGTGTGAAAACTTTAGACTTTTTTGGTCACGAGCGAGTTGATGACGAGTTTTGGGGCGAAGATGTTTCATTTTGCATGAGGGTGAGAGGCGCTGGAATGAAAATCTATGTTGCACCTTGGGTGCAATGTTCTCACTACGGCAGTTATCACTACAACCAAAAGCCGCATCACTTACAATTAGGATAATCCGTGAAAGAGTTTTTCTTCATCTCTGGTCTACCGCGTTCTGGCTCGACGTTGCTATCCGGCATCTTGCGTCAAAACCCAGATTTCTATGCAGACATTTCCTCTCCTATGCAGGGCTTGGTGACCTCAACGATCAATGTTATTACGGGCAGTGAGAACAATCATCTGATTGATGAAGACCGCCGCAGACAAATTTTGCGTGATGTGTTTGAGGCGTACTACAAGGCAGTCAACAACCCAGTTGTGTTTGATACAAGTCGTGGCTGGACTGCTAAAACATCTTTGTTGAAAGACCTATATCCTCAAACAAAAATTATTTGTTGTGTTCGAGACCTGCCGTGGATTTTAGATTCTTTTGAGCGGATTACCGCAAAAAACAGTTTGTATGGCGCAACACTCACCGATGATGAAGCGCGACAAACCGTAACCACGAGATGTGATGCGTTAATGGATGTTAAAAAAGAAGGTCAAGTTGTTAAGCCTTATTACTTTTTAGAAGAGGGTCTGCTACTTAACCCAAACATGATTTTCTTGATGGAGTATGAGGGTCTGTGTAAAGATCCAGAAAACACGATGCGTAAGATTTATGCATTTATTGATAAGCCTTACTTTAATCACGATTTTGACAACGTAGAGTACGAAAATGAAGTATTTGATCGTGCGTTAAACATGAAGAGTCTGCACACTGTGCGGCGTAAAGTTACTTGGGAGGAGCGCCGCTCAATCTTGCCAAAATCCGTTTGGGATAAATATTCAGGTAAAGAATTTTGGCGTCCAGCAAAGCCAAAGTTCACGGAACAATACAGAATGAAAGTAGTTGTATGAAAAAAATCCTTATCATGGGACTGCCGGGAGCAGGCAAAACCTTTATGGCTGAAGCGCTGAAGAAGTGCTTGGAAGCCAGCACAGACATCCCTGTGGAAAAGCTTGCACAGTGTGAAGTAGTGCCGACATTTTGGCGTCCAAACGTCAAATGGTTCAATGCTGATGAAATCCGTAAAAGATACAATGACTGGGACTTTAGTCGTGAAGGTCGGATTCGTCAGTCAATACGGATGGCTGAGTTTGCACTCTCATCGAATGCTGACTATGTCATTTGTGACTTTGTGGCACCGCTGCCTGAGATGCGGCACAACTTCAAAGCCGACTGGGTGATTTGGATGGATACCATCGATGCTGGTCGCTACGAAGACACCAACAAAGCTTTTGTGCCACCTGATCTTTACGACTTTCGTATCACTGAAAAAGACGCAAGTAAGTGGTCAGATTTCATAGCCGACCATATTGCTCATGATCGCCGTCGGCCACGGTTTGATTGGCGTAAAGAGACCGTGCAAATGCTTGGCCGCTGGCAACCTTGGCATCCTGGTCACCGTGCATTGTTTGAGCGTGCGATTGCCAAGACAGGTCAGGTAGTAATTCAGATCCGTGACTGCCAAGGCTGGAATGGTTCCAATCCTTTTGCTGCCGAGCAGGTTAAAGATTTTATCAGGCGCGATCTTGATCCGCTCTACCAAGGTCAATATGAAATTCAGTTAGTGCCTAATATTGTGAACATCACCTATGGCCGCGATGTGGGTTACAAAATTGAGCAAGAGACCTTTGATGATGCGATTCACTCGATCTCGGCTACCAAGATTCGGCAAGCGATGGGACTGTAATGTTTGACCTGCTATCCGGTGGTCTCCTCGGCAGTATCTTTGGTGGCTTGTTCAGGCTTGCGCCCGAGATTCTTAAGTTTCTTGATAAGGCTAATGAGCGCAAGCACGAACTGAGTATGTTTCAGCTTCAAACCGATCTTGAAAAGCTCCGTGGCGAATTCCGAGTGGAGGAAAGATATGTTGACTACTCGATTCAGCAATTGGATACCATCAAAGAAGCGTTTAAGGAACAATCTGAAACGGCTAAGTCTGCGGGTTGGTTTGTTTCTGCTATCTCTGCCCTGGTTCGCCCCGGTATTACTTGGGCTTTATTCTTCATGTACGCAGCAGTCAAGGCGGCTGCGCTTGTTATTGCATTTGAGACAGGTGCAAACTGGACAGAGGTCATAACTAAGGTCTGGGATGAAGATGACTTTGGTGTGTTTACGATGTGTTTGACGTTCTACTTCGTTAGTCGGCCGCTGGAAAAATATAGAAAATCGTGAACGATGAGGCAAAGAAGCTAGCCAAAGACGTACTCATCAAGCCTTTTGAGGGGTTAGCTAAACTCTTGCCTGATGGAACTGTTACTGCTTATCCCGACCCCGGAACCCGTGGGCATCCTTGGACCATCGGCTGGGGGGCTACCGGCCCTGATATTCAGCCCGGAACCATCTGGACCATCGAGCAATGTGAGGACGCCTTAGACCATCACATCATTTACTTTTATGTAGGACTCTGCAAGCTATCTCCGACATTTCCAAATGCCTCTCCCCGACGCATTGCCGCAGTGACTAGCTGGGCGTACAATTGTGGGTTAGGTAACTATCGGGTTTCCACATTCAAAAAACGTGTTGATTCGGGAGATTGGGCCGGTGCAGCAGAGCAGTGTTTGCTCTGGAACAAAGCAGCAGGTCGCGTGCTTTCTGGTCTCACGCGCCGCAGGGCGGCAGAAGCTGCGTTGATGAGGTGATGAATGCCATTTTTAAAGTTAAATTTTCGTCCAGGGATCAACCGAGATCAAACTAGCTATTCAGGTGAAGGTGGCTGGTACGAATGCGACAAAGTTCGTTTCTTTTCAGGCTACCCACAAAAATTAGGTGGATGGCAAAAAGTTACCCCTTATTTCTTCTTTGGTGTATGCCGACAGCTTTTTAACTGGATAACTTCTTTTAGTGATAATTTTATTGCACTTGGTACAGACAGTCATGTTTATATAGAAACAGGTGGGCAGTTTTATAACATCACACCTTTACGTGCTACAGCCAGCTTAACTAACCCCTTTACTGCGACAAACGGATCTTCAACAATCACGGTATCTCACACAGCACACGGTGCCGAAACTGGAGATTATGTAACATTTACTAATGCTACGGGGCTTGGTGGCGCTATAACTGGCGGTACCACGGGGGTACTTAATCAAGATTATGAGATCACAAAAGTTAATGCTAACTCATACACTATACAAGCACGCTCGCCCACCAATTTAAATTCAATTACGCTTGTTACGGCTAATGCTACGGATGCCTCTGGGTCTCCGGGGGGTGGTTCTGTCACTGCCAAATATGGCGTAGCTTCAGGATACGCTTCAACAACATTTGGTTATGGCTGGGGGGCAGGAGCCTTTAATGGTAATTATGGGTGGGGATTAGGCGGGTCTACACCAATTGCACTACTCCAACGCGATTGGTGGTTTGATAATTTTGACAATGATCTTGTTATGAACGTTCGTAAAGGAGCAATTTATTATTGGGAGCGTGGTTCACTTACCGCTCCAGCTACTGCATTAGCAGCTAGAGCCGTACTTTTGTCCTCTCTTACTGGAAACAGTGATGTTCCAAATGCGGCTATGCAAGTGCTTGTATCTCAAAATGATAAGCATTTATTAGCGTTTGGGTGTCAGCCGTACGCTGGCCTATCTACAGACTATGATCCGTTGCTGATTCGCTGGGCTAACCAAGATGAACCACAAAATTGGACACCATCATCCACAACATCTGCTGGCTTTATACGAGTATCCCGAGGTTCAGAAATTGTACGAGCTTTTGCTACTCGCCAAGAGATTTTAGTATTTACAAACTCTAATTTGTACTCTCTTCAATATCTCGGCACTTCGGATGTGTTTGGGCTTCAAGAACTAGCGGATAATATATCTATTATTGGGCCACGTGCTGTAGCTTCGGCAAATAACGTCACCTACTGGATGGGGCAAGATAAATTCTATGTTTACAGTGGGCAGGTGCAAACACTACCTTGTACATTGAGGCAATATGTTTTTCAAGATATTAACTTTAATCAAACGGATCAAATTATTTCTGGTACAAACGAAGGGTTCACCGAAATTTGGTGGTTCTATCCAAGTCAAAATTCCAACTGGAACGATAGGTACGTCATTTTCAATCACTTAGAAAATGCTTGGTATTATGGCAGTATTGTACGCACTGCATGGCTTGATACAGCGTTAAGAGGTAACCCTGTCGCATGTAGTACAGGTGAAAATGACTCAGTTGGGTACGAATACGAACACGAATCTGGAGTAAATGACGACGAGGCTCCAATGGAATCTTTTATACAGTCTGCTGATTTTGACTTAGGTGATGGGGAACAGTTCATGCTTACCCGCAGACTGCTACCTGATTTTAACTTTACTAAATCTACCGCAGCTTCTCCTACTGTAACAATGACGATGCGTCCTAAGAGGTTCTCAGGAAGTGCTTACACTAACACGGCGTCAGATACTCAAAGCGTCATCTCTAGTAGCGCAACTATCGACCAGTATACCGAGCAAGTATTTATACGCGCCCGTGGACGACAGATGGCATTAAAGGTAGCCTCTTCAGATCTAGGTGTGCAGTGGCAGCTTGGTTCGCTTCGACTCGATATCAGGCCGGATGGTAAGAGATAAACATGGCGCTTGTTGGCTTCAAAGCTCCTGCATTGCCACTGCCTCCTCCGCAGTATGATGCACGCCAACAAAACGAACTCAATCGTGCATTACGTCTGTATTTTAATAGGCTTGATTCACTAGCACCGAATCAAGCTCAGTCTTATCAAGCTAACGAATTTATTGGTGGTTCGTTTGTTGGCGGAAACGTCAACGCTTCTTCTATAACTGGTTTCGGGCGGGGATTAGAGTTTCCTTACGCCATGTTGATGTCAGACGCAGATCAAACCAATGCAGGGGTTACGTCTGAGAACTTAATAACGTACAATCAAGTTGTATTAGCCAACGGGATTCGAGTACTAAATAATAGCCAAATACACTTTACGTACCCTGGACAATACCTAATAACTTTTACCTTGCAAGTTTCTAACAATGATTCGCAAATACGAGAATTTGAAGTTTGGGCTAAAAATACTGGAACCAATTACCCACTTAGTAACACCCGATTTGATGTCCCAGCAAAAAAAGGTGGGTCTAGTCTAGGGCATGTAGTGCCCGCCATTACAGGTATTTTTACTGTAAATAACAATGAGTATCTTGAGATTGCTTGGTGGGGGGAATCAACAGATGTCTACTTGCAACACTATGCGGCAGGTACTAGTCCAACCAGACCTGAGATTCCTTCGGTTATTTTGACAATTAATTGGGTTTCTGCACTGCCCAAACAGTTTGCTTTACCGTTCGCAGGAGCTTTGACTATTACAGGTAATGCACCGATAATTGCAAGGTCTGTAATTCCTACATCTGGCACGGTTTCGTTTTTAGGTCATGCACCAACTGTAACTATTGCGTGAGATAAATTATGGCTATTAGTAAAGAAGATTTACCTGCTGGTTGGGGCGAAACGGGCGGAAAATATGATTCCGCAGAAGAAAAAGTTAATTGGTTTAAAGAGAAGGGTGTTACAACTACAGATTTGTTAAATGCCGGTTGGATTACAGAAGGCGACGTTAGTTGGTTTGAAGCACAAGGTGTACAACCTTCATATAAACCGGGCACAAAAGCTTACGGAATTGAAGTTCCAGATTTTCCTTCTGATACACCTGCTGGTATATATCAAGATGCTGTTGCAAGGGGTGAAACCCCGGAACAAGCTGCACAAAGAATGAACGCAGCAATACTTGCTGCTGAATATGCACGAGCTAACTATAGTCCTGCAGTAGTCCAACAAGTAGAAAAACAATTTGCAGGTGATTTATATGATAAATACTCATTATCTGCAAACGCAAATGCAAACGCAAATGTATCTGCTACACCAAAAATTTTAACACCTTTTGGTAGATATTCATGGAACACTGGTGCAAGTTTAAGCGATAAACAAGCTCTTGTTCAAAAAATGAAAGACGACGGATTTAGCATTTCGCAAATTAGAGATGAAATTACACGGCTTGAACCTGAACCTAATAAATTAGCATTAACAGAAAGCAATTTTGAATTACTTGGTTTAGCTTTACCAGCTACACCAGCGACTACAGCGTTTGCTGGATTATCTGGTATTAACAAAATCTACAATATTGGTGGGTTACAGTGGGATAGTGGAGCAAGTTTAGAAACTAAAAAAGGTTATGTAAAAGATTTATTAAGGACTTATACGCCAGATCAGGTCAAAGCAATTATTAAATATAATGACCCCTTAAATGCTACAGATGAAGCGTTTGCGCTTTTAGGTTTGCCAGCAGGTGCGCCTACAAGTCAAACTCCGTTTGGTTTTAAACAACCATATCAAGCTCCAACACAATTAGCTCCAGCCAAAGGGCTTGGATCACTTGTTTCTCAGTATGTAGGTCAACCTAATTTACGAACCATGACGCGTACTGTTGGCGCTGGAAATATGGGTACTTTGGTTGAGCAACCTTCTGCTGGTCTTGCGTTTGCTACTCGTCCTGGTGGTATTGGGGAAGCGCAATATTTTCAAAATATTGCTAATTATTTTTCTAGACCAAATATAACGCCAGAGTCAACTGCGTACGAAATGTACCGATACAACATACCAGAGACAGATATACAAATGGCTATTGGTATGACCCCTACGCAATTTTTTGCTAAAAAAACAGCAGATGCTAACGTCCTTGCAGCCCAACAAGCTGCCGCTGCATATAGACCCGTAAGTAATTTAATTAATGCTTTACCTGGACCGCCCTTAACTTACGGAGGCGCTCCTTTAGTTGCTCCTGCATATGATCCTACTTTAGGTAAAGGCCCCGTAAATTCAGATAATCCTCCCTCGCCTAATGATTTAGTTTCAACTTCTCCTGCGTCTTTAACTTCTTCTGCGGTTTTAACTTCTCCTCCCCCTATAGTAGATAACCCAGATCCTCAAGGAGGAAAAGAAGGTGGTTTCATTAAATTTGCGGAGGGCGGTAAGCCGACTTATCAAGCCGAATTGCCTAATTACATAGAAGAAACATTAAAAAATAAATCAGATAAAGAAGCTATGGCAGGAGAAAAAAAGTTTTCTGTCATGGATTTTATAAAACCTAATATTGGTAATATTAAATGGGACCCAAAAGCAAGTTTAGAAACAAAGCAAGGTTACGTTACTGAGCTACTAAAAAATTACGACCCATATCAAATACGGTCTGCAATTCAATTTTTTGATCCAGAAAATTCTACTGAAGAAAATTTTAGGCTTTTAGGTGTGGCTAAAAATCAGGCGCCTGAATATAGAAGTAATGTTCTCTTTAACCCAGAGTTGCGTGGACTAGAAGCATTAGTTGATTCCCGCATGTCTCCCAGGGATTATGAAGCTTTGCTTATACGTCAGGGCCGTACAGGGCGTGAGTACGCAGCTTATCTTCCTGACATACGTGTACCTACATTAGGTGGTGCAGCTACAGGGGATATTCGGCCTCTTAATTATTACTACGCTGGGGGTGGTAATGTAGGCCGTGGTTTAGGTAGTATTGCCATGAAAGGCTATGCGGAAGAGATGGCAAGGAAGGGGCGTTTTGGCGATACGATGCTAGCCCATATTAGCCCCGAGGAAGCGCAAATGCTCCAAGCCGCAGGCGGTGCAGGTACTACTAACCCATACACAGGGTTACCTGAATATTTTAGTTGGAGAAAGCTGTTAAGAGGCATAGCTAAAGTAGGACAGTTTATTGTGCCGTTTATTCCTGGAATTGGTATACCGATGAAGGTAGCGTTGTCTGCTCTAGCCGGTGGTCTCGCTGGTCCACAAAAAGGTTTTGATTTTAAGCGTGGATTGATCTCAGGTGCGTTGGCATTTGGTGGGGCTAAGATTGCAGAGGGTCTTGGTGCGGCAAGTGGTGTAAGTGGAGCACCTGCTAGTGCTGGGGCTGATATAGCTATGGACACCGCGCAAAAATTTACAGATCCAAGTCTAATGGCGGGAAAAGTAGGTACAGGTGCTCCATTTATAGGAGATACTCCAGTTACTAAATTAACCGGCGGCTCAACATACGGCCTTGATATCGCAAGTTCTCCATCAAGTACGGTGCCTTCTGAATTTGCTAGTTTTAATCCATCTCGTAGTGTAGTAGAACTCGGTGGCGTTCCTCAGATGTTTATTCAGGGTTCTGTTGTTGGTGGTCGTACTATGACTGCTCGTAATGAAAAGATTTCCATTCAGGAAATTGTCAATGACTTTGATGCAGTCTC
>OGVL01000038.1_pt1 | contig 13634 bp, 21 predicted proteins | sample 1575781 | NCBI WGS metagenome assembly OGVL01 (sample SAMN07581553, study PRJEB24739) | freshwater metagenome | place: Singapore | collected 2015-04 | reverse complement strand
GCGTTCACTCACATCAGGCAGGCTGATGTCGAATTCGTTTTCAAGCAACTTAAATGCATAGTTACCGAACAGCAGGTCATAGTTCTTGCCGTTCAGTTCAATTGTGTGTACCATATTTTCCTTTTTTTAATGTGTTTACGATGCTGCGTAGGTCAAAGTTCCTGTACCCATACCCGTGAAGGACATGGTGACATTCTCGTTGGTTCCCGGACTGCTGATTTCGAACGAAGTCCACAGGACGCTGCCGCTCCAAATCGGGTCACCCGATATTGCAGTCTTGAACGCTACGGTTGTGGTTGTTTGCCCAAGTACTAGTGCGCTGATTTCTTCTGCGCTGTTCGTGCCATCCCAAGAAACCAATGCGCTGCCGCTGATTTCCCAAGACGTTTGTGCATACAGGCTTTCCTTCCATTGTCCGCTGTCCTTGCACGTAATGTCACGTGTTTCATTTGTTACGCTAAGAGAAGCGTCCGTTTGACAGGTGATGGCTGTGCCGGGCGCAGTACCCGTGTACAACTTCATCAATTTGCTGTTAATTACTCCCGTTGTTGGCATTGTGTTTATTTTTTTAGGTTAATTTATGGGTGCATGGGTGCGCAGCCGTTTTGAGTGTAGGCCGCTGGGTTTTTTCTTGCTGGTGTTCCTTCTGTCTGTTGCTGATGACCCTGCGCAATTAGCGCAAGGCCGTCTTGTTCGCCTACTTCAATGACCCACCCTGCCTTGAGGACGGATGCGCCGTTGTTGATGTTTTTCGTAAGCAGTATTTTCATGATGATATGCCGTCTATTGCCTTGTTTATGGATTGCCTGCTCAATGAAATCATGCGGTCATAGATTGCGCCAGATAATGAATTGGCGGCATTTCGAAAAAACGGGTTTGTGCCGGGATTGTCCTCCACAAATCGCCAATAATAGCCATCCACGCGATTACCCTTGAAAATGCCGGATGAATCCCTTGGTGCGAATCGTGCGCCAACAAAAATAGCGGATTTGCTGTTTCGGAAAAACATCGGACGAATTGACCGCTTCAAGTTACCGGGGTAGTAGGTTGCGACAGGTTCGGAACTTCGCTTGCCGCGATAATTACTGAAGGTCTTGTATCGACTGTGCTTAGCCCTTGAAACAGGCACGGTGTTGCGAATCGCATCGCTTGCAAATCTTCCCACTTTCACTAATATTTCCCTTCGGTCTTTTCGATAATTAGCACTTACCTTTTTCAAATCCTTGAACATGGCAATAAGGTCGCGTTGCATTTCAGCACTCAGCGAAGCCTGAAAGCCCTGCACATCACTAATGAAAAAGTCGCTAAGTAAGCCCATGTCCTATAATTTTTCCCTCAGGTTAAAATTCATCTCACGAAAGTAGTTTTCCAAGGTTTCATCAATGCCATCCTTGCTTGCGGCGAATTCGCTGACCAATATTGTCACACCTTCGGCTGTTATGCCTGCCCCGCCTGCATCATTGAAGTCAAGCGCATCGCGCACCAGTTCGTCAATTGTTTCACAATCTGTATACTTTGTTGCCCATATACGGAGGGTCAATTTCACATTGTCAGCGGTTGCCACCTGCTGCTTGTTCAGGTCGGCGGGTTCGTAGTCACACATGTACACAATGGCTGGATATTCTGCATCCTGCGGTATTGAAATTGGATAGATGCGGCTACCCACCTGACGCGCAAGCGGTCGGTTGTTTTTCAGCACACTAAATATCCACCTTCCTGCTTTCATTTTCTTAATTCTGTCTGAACTTCAAGATATTGCCTTCGTCCGATTTCCTTAATGACGTTAATGTCGTAGATGTCATCCTGAAATACAATACGCATTTTTTCATTTAGCGCATCGGTGTATCGAATAGTGAATCTTGTGCGGCGTTGAATCATTTGTTGGTCACCCAAGAATTTTTCATCGCTGCCGCCGAAATACTCCTCCACCTTCGCCCACACATTCATCAGGTCTTCCCACACGACTACCTCTGCGCCGTTCACATCTCGGCTTGTTCGCACCTGTTGGATGGCTATATTTTCGCACATGCTACCGACAAACACCTTTTGCTTGAAATTCGTGTTCATATCAAGTTGATGTTGCTAAGTGAAAGAAGCACATCTGCGCTGCGCTCATTGGCCATCCCCTGCCGCATGTCTTCGCGGTTTTCATACCACATCGCAATCTTCAGTAACATGGCCGTCTTGACATCCGCGTCAATGGTGGCCGTGCTTGTCTGCCCGCTGACGTAGGTAATCTTGATTGCGTTAGCGAACATGCCCGTGTCAGGGAAAGTTCCGTTTTCGGTAACTACAATGCGACCGGGTGAGCCAATCAAATCGGTGCTGTACTGCGTTGTAGCCCATGTCTGATATGTGCCATTTTCGTCCTTGTATTGCACCGAAGTCACGGATGCCACCGGGGTAATGCTCATGTACAAAACATAGTTCCAAGTATCGTAATACTCCTCAACCGTCTGCGTGTACAACGCACGGCCAGTTATCTTTTCCGCATATTTGCGAGCCGAAACAATCAATAGGTCAATGAGCGCATCATCTGCCGTGGTGCTAATTTTCAGCCAATCCTTGACCTCCTGCCGCGTCAGTGGTTCTTTGGCTGGGGCTGTCACAACCTTAACAGATGAAAGTAATTGGCTCATCGTTTTTCGTATTGTTTTTTTAATGTCGCATTTTCAATTGGTAAATCTGAAAGGACGCGGGCTTTTCCGCGCCCAATCAGATTTTCTACCATTTCTAACCTCATAAGATAAACGCCCTTGGCGTATGTTTTGCCGTCAATTAGCGCACTTTCATGCAATTGCACCCACACCATTATGCGAGAGCAAGGAACTTGATGCTGCCCTGTGCGATGAACTTGGCATCAAGGCGTTGATAGCCCATGAAGCCCACATTCAGCGAATCCCAGTAGATGTTGTCATTGCGCTCAACGGTTGGCGCAAGTATGCGGCGGATTTTGTACTTGCTGAAATCACCGAACAAAATCAATTTCTGCCCGGTGGTCAGCGCACTTGCCATGTCGTTGTTAATGTAAATTGGCTTGCCAAGCACGCGGTCAGGCTCACCTGCAATCAGCGAAGGCGTGAAGAACTGAACCGTGTTCGTGTTCGCAACATCCAACTTGCGAGCAGCAGCCATGATAGTGTCGTGCATCATAAAGCCTGCGCTTGGCGATTCGCGATAGGCGCGGTCAACGCTGTACATCAGGTCAATGATTTCACCTTGAGTGAAGACGGTTTGAGAGTTTGCCGTCTTACCCACCGTGGTGCTGGTGATAATACCAAATGGCTCGTTTGTTCCCGTTCCGGTGGTCAACTTTGCGTTGATGTTTCTACCCATGCGGCTACCCAATGCCTCGGTCAATACATTGGTCAACAGCCCTACGCGCTCGTCCTGCATCAATTGCTTCGAAACCTTAACCACACCAGATGTGAACGTGAAGTGTCCAAAAAGCACCTGTCCGAAGGTCATGTCAGATACTGCAACCGTTGCGCCCTGTGTGGTCTGAATGCTGCCTGTTACAGCGGTGTCATCGCCTGTTGGCCATTCCAATGTGCCGCCGATTGGGTCATCGAAAATGTCGCATGCGGTCAGGATGCCGCCATAATACTTCATGACCATCTCCAACTGATTGCTGAAGGAGCGAGGCACAAGAAAGCCGCCCAATGAATCAGTCGTGGTGATTTGCGTTGATGTGCCACGGCTTTCAAGTAGTCGCTTTTCGGTGTCGTTAAGGCCATTGAAGCCGCGCAGCAAATAGCGGTTGAAGGCACTCTCGTGCGTGTCCGTTGCTACTTCGCGCTTCGGTGCGCCCGTGCGTTGTTCGGCATCCATCAATTGGGCTGCCAGCATTTCGCGGTCAATCGCTTCAGCGCGTTCAACCTGTTCGATGCGTTCGCTGATTTTTCGGTAGTCCTCCTCGGCTTTGTGCCAAGCGGTTTCGTGAACAGTGTCCAAGAAGAGGCCGTCCTTTCCAATTTTTCCGCGCAAATCCTTCAGCGAGGCGTGGATTTCAGCGCGTTTTTGTTTCAATTCAATGCTTGTCATGGTTTTAATATTTTGTGATTAACTGATAATAACGCGCATGGTAATCTACCTTGCTGCTGTTCGTTTCTTTTTCGAATTCTGCGACCTTTGACCGCGCCCAAGGCAACATCGCGCTGCCTCCCCATGCATCATACATTATGCTGCCGCATATTTCGTTGCCTTCATCGTCCATGTATTCGCCTTGGTCGTAGACCTCTGCGCGACTGAGGAACGAATAGGTGCGTTTTACCTCATCCCTTGTTAGTCCTTCGCCCGCACTTAGTTGTGCGGCGCGAAACCAGCCTACTCGTGTGCCGCAGTCGCTGCCATTTTTTTCCTTATGTTCAATTGCCCGCCGGGCATTGTTGCGAGCAGCATCAGGATAATCGGCATAGGTGTCTGCCCGCTTTTCTTGTGTTGCCGCATCGCGGCTGCGCTTGGCTGCGCTTGTGTCAGGGTTGGCCGGATAGGTCACCGGGGATGCATCGTATACGAATGCCACATCCGTAATGACGCGGTGGTCTTTCCCCTCATCCTTGCTCCACATGTCACCGCGAACGCTGAATCCCCAACTGCTCTGTGTAATGTCACCACGTTCAATGGCCACCTTCACGTTCCTGCCGTTAGGGCTGTCAGGCAGCATGCATTCGTAGTACAGGCCAATGTCATCCACCATCACCCGCGCTGTACCTGCGGTCGTGCGGCCAAGAATCAAATTGGCATCGTGGTTGAGCAGCACGCGCACATCCTCCATGTTCGCGCCGCGCAAGGCATCGCGGTGAACCTCTTCGGTGAACCAGCCCATGTCGTATTGCACCCCAAATTTCAGCGCATACCCCTTCATGTAGTACTGCTCCTCCATTTCTTCGTTGCCGTTTCGCCTTTCGATGAAAAACTGGCCGTCAATCGCTCTTCTTTCTATGTTCATGTTGTTGCTTGTGTTTGGTCGGTTACTTGTTCGGCCTGATTGATGGGTGCGCCAACCGTGCCATCGGTATCTACTTGCGCCATGCCCGATTGTGCGTATGGTTCATAGCCCCATTCAACATCATTCAGGCCTTCCAATCGGCGCACATCGTTAATTGTGAAAACCATGTTTTTCAGCATGGTATCGTAGAATTCGCTGCGGCTTTTTGTATCTCCACGAAGCAGGCCGCTAAGGTTGAACCGGGTAAAGATGTTGCCCGTTGCCTTTTCGCTTTGCGTCAATAATTTCACATCACATTCTTGTTCAAGTTGTTCACACCACGGCACAAGGCAATACTTGACGAAGCCGTTGTCCATCATTTCAATGTTGTTGAACGTGCTGCGGTCAAGCAGGTTAATCATGTGAGCAGGCACTCCGAAGATGCGGCAGGTCTCGTAGCCTTGAAAGGTGCGCGTATCATTCAGCGCAGCATCGGCAGGTGTGCTGCCAATCTTGTGAATCATTGCCCCGTTGTCTAGCACCATCGTGCTGCCCGCGTTGCTTACACCTGAGTGCTTGCGCTTTATGGCTGCTTCAATCGCCTTGCGGCTGTCAAGGCTGAGTTGATTCGGGAAAGTTACCAACTTGTCAACCGATGCATTGTTCTTGAAAAAGTTGTAGCCGTAGCGCGTAGCATCATACGACATGCCCAAAGAAGAGGCAAAAAGATTAGTAATGCTTTCACCATTGTAGCCGTCAAGCGCAATGCCACGAATGTGTAGCACTTCTTCGCGTAGAAGGATAGTGTATTTATTGCCAGTTTGGCCATACTGCTTATTGGTGGTGATGTAATATTCTTTGCCATTTTCATCGCAATAATGCTGAGTCATTTCAGGGTCAAGCCGTTCTAATTTTACAGGTCGACCGATGCCGTTGCGATAGATACGGGCAAATGCGTTGCCAAAGCAGGCGTCAACGAATAGGTCACGGCGAAAGTTGAACGCCGTCACGAATGGCGAAGGCTCAAGGCGAAGCAGGTTGTACAGCGGATGTGTTTTGGCCGCTTCGCTTCCCGTTGGTGTCCGCTGATATAGACCGAAGGGCAAGGATGCAAGGCTTCGGCTCACGGTGTCCACCGCCGCATAGACCGCCGGGATGGCAAGCGCATTGCGCCGGGTGATGATGGTCGGGTCGGCGAAGATGCTATCCCAACGCTCCCCCCATCCGGTAGGCGCGTTCAGCGGCACGTTCAGGTTGGTGCGCTGCTCCCGCTTGATAGATATGTCGAAGCCGAATATTTTCATGTTGCAAAAGTATGGTCATTTTATGCATTTAATGAATCAGATTGTTGCATTTTTTTATTGCGGATGTTTTTATGTTATAGGCAAGGCTACTCTTCGTCTTCGTCCGACTGAGTTTCTTTAAAAAATCGTTCGACTTCTTCATCGAAAAATCGTTCGATTGCTTCATCGGTATTTTCAAATATATACCACGAATCTTCACCGCAATATTTTGCCCAATCAATAAACTCAGTTAACATTTTTTTTAGTGCTTCCATTTCGTTACTTTTTTTCGTGTTTAGACATGGTTTGTGATTGTTGATATTTGTGTGTTAGTAGCAAGCGGGCGGACACGTCCAAATCAACATTCGTGCAGGAAAGTTTTTTAAAAATGCCCCACCGCACTTTTGTTTTTTCAAAACAATTTTGGTTGCGTTTCTGCTTCATAAATTCTTTTTTCTGCTATTTTAAAATATTGCTCACTCATTTCAATTCCAATAAATGAACGTTTTGTATTTTTACAAGCCAGCCCAGTTGAGCCGCTTCCCATTGTCAGGTCGCAAACTAAATCATTTTCGTTGCTAAAAGTCTTTATCAAATCTTCTAACAATAAAATAGGTTTTTGAGTTGGGTGATAGCCGTTGTAATCCTTTTTGTATTTCAGTATGTTGCTTTTGTATTTATTGCCTTCCCAGAGATTGAATGTAAATGGGTTTTCTTCGTTCATTTTTTTCATTAACTCACTTCTGTAATCAGTATCAATTTGTTTTAACTCATTCCAATCACGTTTAAAAAATCCAGTAGTTTGCAATTTTTCATAATTAGCCAAAGTAGGTAAACAAAATTGACTTCCATTAGTAAAATAATGCCCTCCCATTCCGTTTCCAAGTATCTTTTTTATTTCACTGTCAGTTAATTTGCTTTCTTCTTTTTGAGTTAAAAAGTATTCTCTCAATGGGTGCAACCCCTCAAAATCGTGTTTTGGGTTATTCTTGCTAAATAACAATATATCTTCATAAAATGACACCATTGATTTATTCACACCAAGCCCATTTGCAAAATGATTTTTTTCCCATATAGCACGATAGGAAAAGGGAACATTTGGTATTGCTTCTGTAATCATTCGGCTTGTATATGGCTCTTGCGAAAACAAAATCATTTTTCCGTTTTTCCTCAATATTCGGTTTGCTATTTCATAAATGCTTTTTGGCTCAATAGCTTTATCCCAAGTTTCGGCAGTATTCAAAACCTTATAGTTGCCTGCGCTTTCTTTCATTTTTATAACTCCATAAGGCAAGTCAGTCAATATCAAATCAACTGTTCCGCTTTCTATTTTATCGCTTTCAATTAAGCAATCTCCGTTGTATAGTATTATTTTATTTCCCTCGCTTCGCATTTTTAAAAAACTTTCTTTAGTGTTCCAATAAAACTTTAGTGCTGAAAATCCCGCCAGCTACTAACACGGGTTTGGAGCAATTTTCCCAACGCACAAGCCGACACGCAACTGCGCCAAGCCCGATAACGTTGTGCATAAGCACTACTGCTTATATAATGTATATTACCTTCTTCGTGTTATTGCTTTTTTGTGCTTACGGTTGCGGCAGACGTAAAAAGTGCGATAAGAAGTGTAACGAGGCGAAAAGCCCGCCTCGCTCAACTCCTTTTCAACTTTTGCATATGCCTGCCTGTACGCCACTTCGCCCGTGCGCCCGTTCAATATTTCGCGTATGCGCTTATCGTACCAGTCGCGGTCAGGCTTCCTTTTCACAATAATTGCACCATTGATTCATACCTTGCCTGTGCAATCTTGTCAAGGTTGTAATTTTCAAGGATGTCTTCACATGATTTTTCCCAAATTGCATTTCGTTCTTTTTCGCTGTCGGGATAGTGCGTTACAGCGTTCTTCCATATGTCCAGCCTATCAGCGTAATTAGTCAGGCAGATGCCGCCGGACATGGTTGCTTCAATCCATGCGATGTTGCTTTTGCAGTCGTTAAAATTGTTAACGGCCAGCGGCTTCCAAACGCAGTTGAACTTGCCAAGTTTTAGCATCTGAAAATATTTGCCTGTTTTTTCAAGCGGCAGGATGGTCACGTTGTTTGCATGCGGCAGGTTGGGCAAACAGCCCCAAAAAACAAACCGCTTGGCTTGGTGCTTAATGCTTTCGTATGTTTCCGCGCCTACCTGATAGACATCTTCCTTCTGTACATCGCGCCCGCGCCACATGAATGTTCCGGTGTCCGCACTTGGCTTATCAGGCAGTTCACTTGGGTATATGGCGTTCACGGCAAGAAGGTATCGGTCAAGGCAGTCAGCGGCATAAGCGATATTTTCATTGCTCAGCCAAAAAAAGTCAGCCAATGCCATGCATTCAAGGATGACATTGCGGCGGTCGGCATAATCCATGTACAGCGTGTGATTTATCGGCAGGTTCGTCAAGTTGTCATCAATGTCCATGATTATCTTGCTTCGCCCTTGCAACTTAATGCGCCGCATCAGGTTCAGGCACTCAGTATCGGTGGGTCGGCTCACAATGAAGATGTCAATCGTGTACAGGTCTATTTCGCTGAGGCTGCGCGACATCGTGACATGCACATCTCGGTAGCGTTTCGTAATTGCTTCGAATGGCTTGAAAAATCGCCAATGATTGATGGCGTTATCCGTTGGTGTGTCGAATATGTGTACTCGCATAAACATTGAAAGTTGCGTTCATGGTCTTGTCGGCGGTGCTGACCGATTCAACCCAGTTAATCATTTGTGTGAGTGTGCTGACCTTGAAATCGTGTGCAATCCTGATGGGCGGCTTTTCGTTTTCAAGGCCAATAATCTTCATGGTGAATGTCATTGTGTTTGTTTTTGAAATATTAGGAGTGTGTGTTGAAAATACAAAGCCGAAGCGTCAACCCGCGACCGAATTTCACGAGTTTCATCGGGCATATATTCGAAGTTTCTTTTTTGCATTAGTTCTTTTACCGTGTCGTTGTCAAGGCAATTTACATGTCCATGTCCGGGCTGATTTGGTACTGCCCATGACATAATTAGGTACTTTTCGGTGTAATTGGCAATATTGTCAAGTAGCGTATGCATGTAGGGCGAAGGCACATGCTCGCCAACCTCTAAACAGATACCAAGTTCACAATTAAGTTCATGTGTGCTGCGAATTGGTTTTGCAAGGTCAAGTTGAATGATGCGCGTGTGTGCTGAATGGGTGGGGATGCTGCCCTCTACCCCTATTGCCTTTGCTGTGGTGCTTGCTTCAATGTCCTTGCAATAATTTCCCAGCCCGCAGCCAAAATCGGTCACGGTTGTAATGTTGTTGCTTCGAATGAATTCGCAGATGTACGCGCTTACGCCCTCGCTGTGAATGTGATGCAGGTGGGCAGTTGTGCCATCCCAAAACCCTGTGTCTGATATTAATTGCATGTTCTTATTTTTTGTGCGGCCTGTGCGACCCGGTTAAATTCATTGATTATTTCCTCTTCGCTTTGCCTGTATTGGATGCCCCAGTTTTTTGCCTTATTTTCCTCGCTTAGTCGTTTATTATAGTGTTTGTATCTTTCAATCATGCGCGTTAGGTTCATGTACTTCATGTGATACAGATTTGGGCTTTCACCATATATTAATTTGCCCTCAGGTTGGCAAATATGGCAGCCGGGCTGATAGTTAATTTCTTGAATAACCGAAGGCCGAAACACCGCTGTCTTGTCGTAGCCATATGAAGGTATGCCGTGTTCAACATTAAGGATATTTTCAATATTATCCACATTGCACATGTCGAATCCCTTGCAATTAAATAGTGTTGCTTCTGTGTTTTCCATTTGTTGTGGCCAAATGTCAATTAGTTCATCGCAATCGCAAACAATGACCCATCCGCTTTGCACCTGCTTCCAGCAGTTGTTCTTTATCTCAAGATATTGCCTGTCACTTAATTGGTTACTGGTGCTATACACTACCACATGGCAGTTGTTGTCTAACGCAATGCGTCGTGTATCATCTGTGCTTTCATTGTCGTAGACCACTATTTTGCAGTCAGGAAATCGCTCACGATACCACCTGATGAAAAATGGCAGCATGTACTGCTCGTTGTATGTAATTACGAATATTGTCATCATGGAAACAATTGCAGGATTTTAATTGGCATATTTTCAATGTATAGGCTTAGCAGCCTTTCAAGTATGAAGGTGTGCATGGTGTAGTACGGCAGTCCGGTTGTTTTTTCAATGTCCTTGTTGATTTTATATTTGCTGTCACGAAAGGCCAGTTCACGAAATTCGCCATCAAGTAGTTCAATTGAAGGCCGAAGTATTTCGTTGATATAATTGCGGTACAAATAGGCCTTTGCAATGAATTGGTTGCTGTATATCACTATTCGCGGCTCAATAACCGCAAGGCCAATTTTTTCACAAATCAAAGTTAGCAACTCGGTGAATCCCGGATGATGTAGTTCGGACATGTATAGGTAAGGCATCGGCAATGGTCGGCACAAGGTTATGAGGTCGTATTTTTCGTAATTGTAGAAATGAAGCAATTCTTGTAGGTCAGCCCAGCGCAGCCCTGTTTTCAGGTCGAAGCGGCAAGAAAATATGCCGTAGTGTTCTTCGTCTTCGAAGGTTGGCTCAAGTTGCAGCATCGCGTTATATTCGAAAAGATACGATTTTTGTTCAACCGTCCGCACATGCGTGTTGTCGTAAGGTGTGTATTGCGCCACCTGTCTATCATCATAGATGATGCTGTACAACTTCATGGCTCCTTCTGTTTTTAAGGTGTCTTTTGGTCATTGTTATTATTCTCATACCAATCGCATGCCCATTCAATAAATTGTTCGGCTGTTTCAACAATGTATTCTTTTTCCGCTTCTTCGCTGTTGTTTGGGTTGCTAACGGTAATTACCTTATCAACATTCTCATACAGCCACCATGTGATGTCATCAACGATGGCCTCTAGCGTTTTTTCGTTGCCGTTTTCTGGCAGCAAGAACATGGCAATCGCTTCGTTCACCATATCATATGATGTGCGAAGGTCGCTAATGTCCACGCCCAATTCCAATAGTTCTTCGCGAACTTCTGTGAGTTCCTTGATTGATTTTAGTGCCTTGATGGCAAATTCTTTTTTCATGGCATTTTATTTTTTAGTTTGTTTGTTTCAAAACATCAATACATCCGCATCCGGGTCTTCAAGGTATGACGAAAAGGATGGCTCAACCTTGTAGGTCATATACTGCCCCCACGCCATTACCATGCTTACTGCCCCGTCTACCTTTTCGACCGCCTTCGCCTTGTTTATTTTTATGTTGCCGTTGGCATCGCGGTGGATAGCCACGTTGCCCATCATCCAACGCATGACCGGGTTGTCGTTGTGTTCGATTGTGCCATCCAGCAAATTTTTTTCAAGGTCAACCGTTGGCGCGTTCATATTGATGACCGATTGGCTGAACTTTTCCATGCGGATGCCATCACTTAACAGGTCAATTACTAACTGCGAAGAATTGTAACGGTCATAGGCCACGCTGTGCAATTGATAGGTCTCGGCAATACTCATCACCTCGTTGCGGATATAGGCGTAGTCAGTCGTATTGCCCGGTGTTAAGGTCAGCCATCCATCGTCCGCCCACTTGACATAGTCTACCCGGTCGCGTTTGCTTCTTTCGATGGCGTTGTCTTTTGGACACCAAAAGTGAAACAAGACGCGGTATTTTTCGCAGTCCTCATCAGGCGGAAACAACAGGCACAAGGCACAGATGTCAGTAGTGGTAGCAAGGTCAAGCCCGGCGTAGCATCGCTTGCCCCGCAATTGTTCGGGCGTGAAATCTGCACCGAGGCTCACCCACGTATCATCCTTAATCCATGTCGTGTGGCTGCGCGTCCATACGTTCAGGTTCTTGGTCAGAAACTCAACCTGCGCCCGCCCGCCTTTGTTTGCTGCATCGGTATACTTGCTCCTCATATACTCCCAACTTGGTGTGATGCCTATCTGCGGGTTTGCCTTAATCCACACAGATTCGTCAGCCCAATCATCATCTTCGTCTATCGTGTATATGACGGTGAACAGGCTATCATCTACGACCTTACCCTCAAGCACATTGATGCAGTTGCGCCGGATAGCGTAACATGCGCCTTCTACATTGAATCCTGCCGTGGTAATCATGTAAAGCAGCGGCTGGCTTCGTGCGCCCATGCCCGTTTCCATCACTTCAATGACCGATGTGTCGTTGTGTTCATGCACTTCGTCAATTAATGCCATGTGCGGGTTAAGGCCATCAAGCGTTGTGGCATCGCTGCTTAGTGCCTTAAAAATGCCGTCATTCTTAATGCCGTAGATTGCCTCGCGTTGAATCTTGACTATCTGCTTGATGGCGGGTGACATATCGGCCAATTGGCGCAGCATAATTTTGGCGGCCATGAAGATTATCTTTGCCTGTTCGCGTGTAGTCGCTGCACTATATATCTGAGGCGTGTTTTCGTTATCGAACAGCAGACCAATGATGCCCATCGCTGTCGCTTCTTCGCTTTTCCCCTGCTTGCGGGCTACTTCGCAATACACACGCCTGAATCTGCGCTTTTCGTTATCCTTTCGCACCCATCCAAAAATACAGGCAAAGCGGAAGGCTTGAAAGGGCTGCACCTGAAAGCGCATACCCTTCCAGTCTCCGGTCGTATGTGTAAGTAGTGAAAGCACGGTTAATGCCGCCTTCGCTTTTCGTTCATTGAAATAATATTGGAAGTTTTTATCGGTCTGCCGCTTTAGGTCATCATGCTGCCGTTGCACGGCGAGCCTAACCAAGCGGCCAACCACGATGTTATCGTGCAGGACATCGTCCATGTATTGCAGGTACTTGTCGAACATTATTGGTTCAGTTCTTTAAGAAAATCAGCAATCGGGTCGCTGCTCACCTTGGCGTTTACCCTTACGCCCATGCGGCTCTTCGGGCTGAGGCCAAACTTGTCGGCAAACATCTGCAATTGCTTTTCGGTAATCATCATGGCATTGAATGATGGGTTTTGAATTGGGCGTGTTTTGCCCATGACCAGCACACCGTTCTTGGCAATGTCCTCCGCTGCTCTTTCCCATATAATCATAGTTACGACATACCGCTTTAGCATATCGAAGTCGGCTTCATGGTAGATGTTCATGTCCACGATTTTTGTGGCTACATCGTACCACTTTGCGCGGTGGTCTGCATCAAATTCGATGGGTGGTTCGGGTACATTCGTGCAGGGTTTAACCTCAATATCCATGCGGTCACCGTGTACAGATTGGCGAAAAGTGCCGTTTGCTTTTTTAGATTCAGTTGATGTTGTTGGCGGCCATGAAGATTATCTTTGCCTGTTCGCGTGTAGTCGCTGCACTATATATCTGAGGCGTGTTTTCGTTATCGAACAGCAGACCAATGATGCCCATCGCTGTCGCTTCTTCGCTTTTCCCCT
>OGVL01000037.1_pt1 | contig 13839 bp, 19 predicted proteins | sample 1575781 | NCBI WGS metagenome assembly OGVL01 (sample SAMN07581553, study PRJEB24739) | freshwater metagenome | place: Singapore | collected 2015-04 | reverse complement strand
TACCGGAACAGCACCTTGAATCTGGAGATCAACGGTCCTGGGCAGGCGGTGTTGAATGAGTTGAAGAACCTGCGTCGGCAGGCGTTCCATTTGACGGAGCAGTACGGGACAGGTCTTGCCAATGTGCTATCCAACATGCAACATTACCTGTGGCGCAGGAATGATAGTCTGGGTGGTGTGACCAACTCGATGGGATGGCAGACCACGGCGGCGACCAAAGAGCGGATGATGAGTTACTTCAAGGACTATTTTGAGCGTGGGTTGATGCATGTGTACTCACAGCCCTTGCTGGAGGAGATGAAAGCAATTGTGCGGGATGGTGCAAGCATTGCCGCCTATGGCAGGAACAAGGATGATCGTGTGATGGCAACCGCGCTGGCTTGTGCTGCCTTTGCGGAACAGGTGCAACCACGGTTGATGGCAATGCGGCTGACGCGCAAGGTGGCCTCGGAGCGCAAGGAAGAGATGCCAGAGACGGAGGTGGTCAACAGGCAGATCAACAACTACTTGCAATACATTGGCATCAAGAATGCGCCAGGACGTTTACAGTAAGAAGGAACTGATGCGCATCATGCGTCGGTTCATTCGGGATCGCAACCGTGGTATCTCGCTTGAGATGTTTGCCGAGCTTTGCGGCTACAGCCTTGGTCACTTGCGCGATGTGTTTATTTATAAAGAGTTTGCCTTGACCGAAACCATGCAGATTCGGGTGTCTCGGGCGTTCAACACGGTGCATGATGGATACGCAAAGACGATGGAGTTTGAAAATAAGCGTTATGTTGAGTATCGGAAAGTGCCCAAACCTGTGTTGAAGCGGGAAACGCGCTTGGTGTTTGACGGCAATGAGTTCAAGATGCATAGTGCGGTGCGAAACAAGTTTGACTACAGCATTCCTACACTGGAAGAACAACTGGAGCATAAATATGGCAGTCGTGCATGATTACAAATGCAGTGTGCATGGGTTTTTTGAGTCGCATGAACCGTTTTGCCCACACGGTTGTGAATTGGAAGTGCAAATGGTGTTCTTGCAACCCGTGGGTGTGAAGTCGGATCGCACCAAGGGGGCTGACCGCACCTTGCAAAACCTTGCCAACGATTTCAAGATGACGGACATCAAGTCCGCTAGGGAAGGCGACCATCAAAACCATGCCATGTTGCAAAACAAACAGCAGAACAATGATTTTGCAGTCAAGTGGGGTAACCCGAAAGACATTGCCGGGTTCAATTTGCGTCCGGTGCGTGATGAATCGGTACAAGGTCTTGCCTCCATGCGCAACAGTGGTGTATCCTTGCCACCAGTGCGTCCCTCGGTCGTGATCCGCGACCATGAAAACCTGAAAGTGCAGACGGTATGAGAATTCCTTCCAATCTTCTGGAAAGGGAAGCGTTCTACAACGACATTGCAACCAAATGCATGGTCAGTTTGCAGGAGCGCCGTGCTGACTATCAAACGCTGCGTTCATTCTTCCTCTTTGGCAGCGGGGTGGATGAAGCGCCTGCGCATTTCAACAAGATCTATCCCCACATTGACCAACTGGCATCGTTTCTTTACTCGGCAGAGACGACACGTTTCAGCATTACCTTGGGAGCCTCGGTTCCCGTCGCCGAACAAAACAAGGTTCCGGTGTTGACGCAAGCACTCAACGATGAGTGGATCAATTCCAATGCCGACCAGATGTTCTCGCAAGCGTTGAACTGGGCCTTGTGCTACAACTCGATGTTCATCAAGCTCATTTACAACAAGGGCATCCAGCCCTATGTGGTGGAGCCTGGGCAGGTCGGCGTGTTGCGCGAGGACATGACGAACACAGATCGGCAAGAGGCGATGTGCCAGAAATACTACATCACCAAGTCCGAACTCTATGCGCGACTCTACAAGCATCCGCGCCGCGATGAAATCGTCAAACGGGTCACGGCCAATGAGAAATCGCAGGACGATATGCCCGAAGGTGTCGAGCGTTTGCTGATGTCCCAGGTCAATCCGACCATGTATGGCAACGTCAACCTCGATCTTGGCGGTATCAACCGCTACAAACCCAAGGTGGCCGAAGACTTGGTGCAGATGCGGGAACTCTACATCTGGAATGATGAGATTGAGGACTATCAATTCATCACCCTTGCCGACCCCGATGTGGTCATCTACGACCGCCCGATGGAGTCGGTGTACCTGCGCGGTGAAGTGCCCCTCATCCAGATCTGCCCCAACCTGCAATACGACTACTACTGGGGAATGTCCGAAGTTGCCCGATTGATCTTTTTACAACAGATGCGCAACAAACGGATGGCAGAAATCCTTGATTTGCTCAACAAACAGGTGCAACCGCCCACCGCGCTGATCGGATTCTTGGGCATCCCCGACGAAAAGAACTTCGCGCTCAACCGTGCAGGCGGATTGCTCTACAGCGACCAACCCAATGCCAAGGTGGAACAACTCGCACCGTCCATTCCAAACGATCTGTTCCGTGAGCTGGGCGAAATCGACAACATGTTTGCCGAAGCTTCGGGAATTGTTTCCGTCTTGCAAGGACGCGGGGAAACTGGAGTGCGCAGCGCAGGTCATGCTTCGCAATTGGCGCGTATGGGTGCGTCAAGAGCCAAGCGTCGGGCGTTGGTCGTGGAAGATGCGCTTGAAAAGGTGGCGACGATTTACTTGAAGTTGATGATGAAGTATGAAGATCGTCGTTATTTGGATGTCAATGATATTCCGTTTATTGCTTCGCAGTTTACGGAAGATTTTGTGGTGAAAGTGGATGCGCATAGCAACTCACCGATATTTATGGAAGATACGCGAGACTTGGCCTTTAATCTTTTCAAGGCCAATGCCATCTCGCGGGAAAGACTTATTGACTTACTTGAGCCTCCCATGAAACAATTGCTCAAGGACGATCTCAAGAAGATGGAACTTCAGGCCAAGGAACAGGCTGCAAGCCAAATGGGAGAACCCAACATGGCAAGTTCGGCAGGGCCAGCAGCGTCAATCATGTAAAGGAGCAGAGATGGAAAAGTCGGGGTATACTGGTCAAGGCGATCAGCCGCGCATGACTCGGGATATGCTCAAGGCAACCGCCCGTGCACCGAGAATGACGTTTAATCGCAACGCCATTGCAGGAAAGATTCGCAATGCCAATGTTCGATCCACCACTCGATAGGAGAGATGCGATGTATGCTCGCAAAATGATGCGTGGTCGCAAGACCCGTCGCTGAGAACAGGTGGCTGGCGTACAAAATGCGCTAGCCACTTGACATTTGTTTGAATAAAGGATATAAACCGCGCATGAGCGTACCTTCTGATCAATTAATGAACATGATTCGGCAAGATGCAGGCAAAACACCGCCTGTTGCGCCACCTGAGATGCCGAAACCGGCATTGTCAGGGGCGGAAACACCGCCGATGGCAGCGCCGATGTTGACCCCAGAGGATGCCAAAGGAGATCAAGCTGGGGCAAAAGTGAACATTCAAATTGCGATGGACCTCATGCAACAGGCTCTGCCTGCTTTTGGATCCGAGTCGGTTGAGGGAAAGAAGATTCTGGATGTGTTAACGTCGCTTGCTCGCGTGTTTGGAGAGACGGAAGGCAAGACGCGAGAGTTGATTCCGGCGGAAATCCTGCAAATGGTGCAGAGTTTGCCGCAAACAGGGGGTGCTTCAGCAGCGATGAAGTCGATGTTGCAGGCTCCGATTCCTGGTACACAAGGTCCGCCTTTAGCCATATAGGAGTATCGAGATGGATTTGTTCAAACCTCGTGGTGCACAGACGATCCGCCGTCCCTTGGACAACAGCAAGGACAATGGCCAGATCATCAATCCTCCGCGTTTTAATGACTTTGGTGGTCTTACCAATGCAGGTAAGGCTGGAAGCAAGAACAAGATGACGCTCTCCAATCCTGGAGATACCAAGAAAGTCATCTGACGGGTGTGACAAAAGGGGCAAACAATGTCACTTGAAAACTTGAGCGAAGGCGACATCCGCGAGTTGGCACTCCTGGCGAAGGAGTTGCACGACAATCCGACGACTCGCGCTGACGCACTGCGGTTGACGAAGAAGATCCGGCAGGACTTGCCGATTCCTGAGATTGAGATTCAGGATCGGATGGAACAGACCCGTCAGCACATGCAGAGCAAGATTGATTCACTGGAAGCCAAACTGCGTGAACGTGATGCGCGTCAAGTGCTTGACGATCGTCGCCGCGCACTCAAACAATCCGGCAAGGTAAGTTCGGATGACGATGTGAAAGCGGTGGAGAAAATTATGATCGAAAAGAAGATTGCCGATCATGATGCCGCCGCTGACTACTTCAACTGGATGAAGCAGGCGGACGAAGTGTCCAAGCCTACTCCGGTGTTTCAAGGTGCGCCCGTGTTGAACAACTTCGACCTCAAGGCGTACTTCAAGAATCCGCAAAACGCAGCGCGGGAGTCTGCTGTACAGGCATTGAATGAGCTGCGTAACCCAAGACGACCGATTGGACTTTAGTAGGGGCGAATCTTCTAAAGGAATTTCATCATGCCTATTGGTGGAGGTATCATACCAGCCAGCGGCACAACTCAGTACAATGAACTGACGTATGTGACGCGCCGGGCGTTCATCCCAAAGCTGATCGTCCAGATTTACAACTCAACCCCGCTCATGGCGGCGTTGCTTGCAAACAGCCAGACCGCTTCGGGCGGTGTATCCTCGGTCACCGTTCCGGTGCAGGGGGCGCAGTTTGTGAACGCCCAGTGGTCGGACTACTCGGGTTCGTTCCAGCAGCCTTCGGTGCAGCAGGGTGCGTACAATGCCGAGTTCAATCTGAAACTCATGATTGCACCTGTGCCTTTCCTGGGCATGGAGGGTGCGGTGCAGGAAGACTATGCCGTGATTCCTCTCATTGAGGCACGGATGAATGACTGCACGAACGTCATGATGGATGCGATGGCGACATCGGCGTACACGGACGACGGCACGAACACACAGCGGTTCACCGGACTGCCGATTGCCGTGGATTCCGCAGGAACGTATGCGGGTCTTAATCGTTCAACCTATACATGGTGGGCATCGAGTGAGTACGCTGCGGGTTCGGTCAATCCGACGCGGCAGAATGTACTCCAGTACATCTCTGGTACGGTGAAAAAGTCTGCTGAGATGCCAACCTTTGGGGTGTGCGGCTTTGGCACTTGGACGCTGTTGGCCCAGGATTTTGTCGGTCAAGAGACCTACATGATCACGCCGGGGTCCAGTTTCGGTGGGGAAGAAGGCCCGAACTCGGCGTTTCGTGCGCTGATGGTTGCGGGGATTCCGATCTATCCGGATCCGTATTGCCCAGAAGGTACGATGTATCTGCTCAACACCAACTATCTGTCGCTCTATGTGCACAACAAGGCCCAGTTTGCGTTTACGGGCTTTGAGTCCACGTTGCCCAACTGGCAGATTGGTTATGTGGGTGCTGTTCTGACCATTGCTGAGATTGTAAGCACGAAACCGAAGTCGATGACCAAGGTAACGGGCTACAACTCGCTTACGCTGTAAGGAGGGTATCATGGCTCTTGGTCTTCCGAAGCTGATTCTTGCGTCAAGCAGCCCGAATGCGGACACGGCAGGCGCGTACTTTGATGCAGTAACGGTATCAATTGCAGCGTCGGCAACGGCGCTTGTTCCTGCGGGGATGTACATTTTCCAGCCCAATGCGGATGTGAAAGTGCAAACCACGGTGAACAACACGCCAACGTGGACCGATACGATTGCGGTGAGCGTCGGCGGTGTGTTGTTTTCGGATGGTATTAATGTCCGGTTCAACAACACTAACACTGCTCAAGCTGCAACCATGCAGTTGATGACGGTGAACGGTGGATTGTCGGTGACAGGTACTTACACTTGAGGTGACGTATGGACGCAAATCGCGTTGCTAATGAGTTGCCGAATCGGTTCGGCGGTATCTTGTTGGGTAGCCTGATTGGTGCAAACTTCAATGTGACCACCGATCAGCAGATTGTGATTTTTGACAATCCTGCCAAGTACATTTTGCGTCGGATCGTGGCGACCAATGCGTCGTTGAGTTTGAGCACGGCTGCTGGTGGAATTTACACGGCGGTGAGCAAGGGTGGGACGGCTGTTGTGGCTGCTGGGCAAACCTACTCGGCGCTTACAGGTTCCACGTTGTTTTTGGATTTGACGCTCAACACTGCGGGTAGTGCACACATCACGGTCAAGTCGAATGTTCCAAACTTGTATTTTTCGTTGACCACGGCGCAAGGTGCTCCGGCAACTGGAGACATTTATGTGTTTGGCGACATCTTGACGTTGTAAGGAACCAGTTGTTCGCCCCTCTGGTAGTTCAGTAGCTCCGCCTTTAGCGTTTTGCTAAGAGCGGAGCGAACGACTTTATGGATATGAGAGCTTTATGGCAACTCTTTCGGGATACATTACCGAGGTGCGTCGGCTCTTGCATGATGCCACCGGGGTGTTTTGGACGGATGCAGAGTTAACGGACTACATCAACGATGCGCGAAATCGTATTGTGCGCGATACGGGTTGCCTTCGTTATCTTGCTCCGAGTTCAGTCACCACCAATGTCGAGACACTTAATCTATCGTCGCTATCGCTGCCAGCCTATGCAGATAGCATCCTCGATGTTCTAAACATCAATCTTTTCTGGGGGAACACACGCATCCCCTTGCGCTACTTGTCATGGACGGAGTTCAATGCGCAACTCCGGTTCTGGCAAAACTACACAGGCCGACCGATTGCGTTTTCCCTGTATGGGATGACGACGATCTACTTTGGCCCATCTCCGGATCAGGTTTACACCATTGAGTTGGATACGGTGGTGCTGCCTCTGGCTTTGACGCTGCAAAGCGGGAACGATCAGATCCCAGCGCCCTACACGTCGCCGATTAAATTCTATGCGGCATACCTTGCCAAGTACAAGGAGCAATCCTATGGTGAGGCAGAGATTTTCAAGATCGAGTACGACAAGCAAGCTCGATCTGCCATTGCGTCTTCGATGACGCGGCGTCTGCCTACACCGTTCAGCAGTCCGTACTGACATGGCTACGGAACAGCGCAAGTCCTATCATGTGACGAAGGACTTCAAAGGCATCAACACGAAGGCCAATCGTACCGCCATTGACAAGGATGAGTTTGCGTGGCTTGAGAACGCCATGCCTATTGGTTTTGGGAACCTGAGGATTGTGCCGAACTACTACCCTGCGGTCGCCACAGCAGGCACGTCGGTGACCTCGGGCAAGACCTATCGGGTTGCCACCTTGGGCAGCAGCCTAGCGCAGTGGCAGGCGTTTTTTAGCGGTTTAACAGCCATTCCTGCGGTAGGCGACCTGATCGTTGCAACGGCGACAGGCACTCTCCTTGGTGGCAGCACAGTAGCGCTCATGGCGGTCACTGCAAGTGTGCCGGAGTACAGCGCTCCGGTCAACATTGGTGGGGTCAACTACTTGTTGATCTTTCAGACCAATGGCGGTTGTGAAGCTTTGAATTTATCGACCAATGTATTGACGACGGTAGCCGTTGCTGCGACCTTTAGCAATGCAGGTTGCAAGGTGGCGCAATGGAAGAACGAACGGGCGCTGATCATTGATCCGGCCAATGGTTACTTCAATTGGAATGGCACGAATCTTGTCAAGATGGGTTCGGTGCAGAGCGTTACGATTACAAACGGCGGAACGGCTTATGCAGGCACGATCTCCGTATCTATTGGCGCTCCGAACCAGACGGGCGGTGTGCAGGCGACAGCGACAGCGACACAATCGGGTGGCGTGATTAACAGCATTACGATCACGGAGCCAGGATCTGGGTATACCTCTGCGCCAACAGTGACCATTACAGGTTCGGGCGGCGGCAGCGGGTTTACAGGGACAGCCAATTTGCTGTCGCAAAACGGACAGGCAATTGCCACGTTCTCGGGCAGAGTGTGGATTGCCTTGGGACGTACCGTGTACTTTTCCGCAGTCGAGTCCTACAACGACTTTACAAGCGTGAGTGCCGGAAACATTACGATTACAGACGGCACACTCTACGGGAACATCACACAGCTTGTCAGTGCCAACAACTTTCTTTACGTCTTTGGCACGAACTCCATCAACGTCTTTTCGGATGTGCGCATCAATGCTTCCACAGGCGAGACGTTGTTCACCAACACGAACGTCAGTGCGTCCATTGGTTCCGACCTGGAGGATGGCATCTTCGCTTACTTCCGCAGCATTTTGTTCATGAACCGTTACGGTGTGTACGCGCTTGTCGGCGCAACCACGACGAAGATCAGCGATGCTTTGGACAACATCTTCCCGAACATTGACTTCAGTTTTGCGGTGACATCGTGCCAAGTGCTGATCTACAACATCTTGCTTGCGGCATGGTCGGTGACGTACAACGAAAGTGGGACGCTGCGCAAGCTCCAGCTTTTGTTCTTTGACCGCAAGTGGTTCGTCACCGACATGGGCGAGGTGACGCATATCAATTCGTCTCCTCTGTCTGGTTTGATCGGCGCTTACGGATTGCGTGAAAGTGGGCGTGTTTACAAACTCTACAATGACCAAAGTGCGGCGATTTCGAGTCTTGTGCGCACAGCGCTTTGGGCGTTGAACGATCCAATCCGCACCAAGCAGGCGTTGAAGATTGGTGTTGAAGCAACGATCAGCAACACGGGTGTAGGACAGATCAGCTTTACAGTCGATTCGGAAAATCAATCGTCAAGTCCGATTACATTGACGAATGGTATCCAGTGGATCAACAATGTCTTGCAAGTGTTGCAATGGCAAAACAATTCAGGGACAATTATTACTTGGACACCCACAGGGTATGCGCTGTACAAGTATGATGCGCAGCAATACGGCAAGTATCTTGGCATGACAATTACATCCACCAGCCCTTCTTTTGTCTACAACGGATTCCAACTTGAGCATGAATTGCGAGTGAGGTTCTAATGTCTAAACCAGTTGCCATTCCTAACACGTTTGCAACCGCAACAACGGTCATTCCGTTATCCAATTTGGATCAGAATTTTACGGCGGTTGCAACATCCATCAACAGTGCTTTGACGTACAGCAACTATGCGGCAGACACGGGCGCTGCGGATGCCTATGTTGTGACCTTTACAGGGTTGGCAGCGGCGTACGCGGCTGGATTGCGGATTCAGTTCAGGGCGGCCAATGCCAACACAGGCGCGTCAACGATCAATGTGAACGCACAGGGTACAAAAAACATTACGTTCCAGAATGCAGCGGCGTTGACAGCAGGCATCATTGCTGCCAATTCGATTGTGGATGTGATGTACGACGGTACGCAGTTCTTGTTGATGAATGACCCTGCGGGTTTGACGGGCGGTGATGTGGTAGGGCCAGCCTCTGCGGTGAACGAGCAGATTACGCTTTTTGACGGCACGTCCGGAAAGTTGATCAAAGCAGCGACAACAGGCACGGGTGTGGTCACGGCGCTTGGTGTGAACACCGGATCTTCAGGGGCGTTTGTCGTTAACGGAGGCGCACTTGGCACACCATCAAGCGGAACGGTTACCAACCTCACAGGCACAGCTTCGATCAACATTAACGGCACGGTAGGGGCAACAACGCCCAATACCGGGAACTTTACGACGATCACAGCAACATCGTTGATTGTGTCAAAGTCCACAGGCTGGAACCAGAGCGCAGACACTTACGTCACTACAAGCTCGGGTGTGTCGGATGTGCACACGGGAATGCGCCGCTGCTTGTTGCTCAATGACGGCTCGGTAAATTACTACCTCAACCCGTCGGATTCCACCCAGAAAGTAGACGGCTCGGCATCAACGCTTACTGGCGCAGACGGTCAAGTCATGGTGGAGATTCCTGCGTTCTACGTTAAATTTACACCAGGAACCACGCGCACTTGGTCGATTTCGCTTTTGCCTGCACCAGGGTACAACCTGCATCCGGCTTTCATCAAGGACGGCGTAGCTGTACCGTATCGCTACTATGGCGCATACGACGGATGTGTCAATACAACGGGGTCTACCTATCAATCCGGTTTGAATTGGGACAACAATGTTGGCGTTGGCAACGGGCAAGCCTGGGATACTGCAACAGCCAAACTTGCATCGGTATCGGGGGTGTTTCCTGCGGTTGGGCTGACACGGGCGAATGCGCGAACGATGGCAAGCAATCGCGGCGTTGGTTGGCGACAAGTTGATGCTTACCTTGCCTGGGCCGTAGAGTTGCTTTTTCTAATTGAGTACGGGACATTCCGTACCCAGCAAAATATTGGTGATGGCAATACGAATGTAACCAATGCCTACAATGCCCCATCGTCTGGCAGTCAAACCGATTCGCCGCACTCGGAGGCTGGCAAATCCAATAGCATTGGCAACGCCAGCACGAACACCACAAACGGCGCATCCAGCGCTAGCCGCAACACTGCATGGATGTCGTATCGCGGCATCGAAAACTGGTACGGCAACTGTTGGAATTGGGTGGACGGTTTTAACATTAATAGTAATCAAGGCTACGTTAGCAACAACGAGGCTAACTACGCCGACGATACGGCTACAAATTACAACGCAATTGGAGCAGCGATGGTTGCCACCGACGGCTATGTGACGAATTGTCAGAACGAACCGTTTGCGTTTTTGCCCTCTGCGGTCGGCGGCAGCAGCAGCACTTATTGGGCGGATTATTACACTCAAAACTCTGGATGGCGCGTGGCGGTTTTCGGCGGGCTTGCGAATGATGGCGCGAGTGCTGGGGGATTCTTATGGAATCTGGAGAATGGTTCGTCGAGTCTTAATCGTGGTGTTGGCGCGCGCCTTGCGTATTAACCATTTTGTAGTAAGGGAGTAGCTGTGCATCGTCGCGTAGCAAATTTCAGCAGGAATGCGAATAATGGCACGAATGCTGGAGGATTCTTATGGAATCTGAATAATGGTTCGTCGAATCTTAATCGTAATATTGGCGCACACCTTGCTGTTGTGGTAACACGGCACAGCACTCCTTCCCGTCAGGGAAAATATGGCAATCCAATACAGCTTAGTAGATACGTCGAAACGCTGGGAGAAAAACAGCAATGAAGCGAGTCGGCAATCTGTGGGAAAAGATTGTGGATTTGGAAAACATTAAGCTCGCCCACAAACAGGCTAGGCGCGGCAAGTTGTTTTACACCGAAGTCAAGATGATTGATGCAGATGTTGATTATTACTGTCAGCAAATTCAACAAATGTTGGTCAACAAAACATTTCGTACCAGCGAGTACGAACAGGAAATGCGTTTTGACGGGCGCAAAGAACGCATGATTTTCAAGCTGCCGTATTTTCCAGATCGGATTGTGCAACACGCATTGCTCAATGTGGTTGGCCCGATCTTCGTGCGGTCGTTTATTCGGGACAGTTTTCAGTCAATACCTGGGCGCGGAACACATGACGCAATGAAGAAGGTTAAGAAACTTATTCGTAGTGTTGATTGCCCGAAGTACGCGCTCAAGATTGATGTGCAAAAATATTACCCAAGCGTGAACAACGCACTGCTAAAGGAAGCTGTGTGCAGGAAAATCAAGTGCACAAATACGCTTTGGTTGATGGATGACATCATCGACAGTATGCAAGGCTTGCCGATCGGCAATTACACAAGTCAGCATTTTGGCAATTTATATCTCAATGCGTTTGACTGGTGGATGAAACAGGAAGTCAAGCCTGCCGGATACTTTCGCTATTGCGACGACATTGTGGTTCTTGGAAACAGCGTTGCCGAATTGCAAGTGATATGCACACAGATGCTTGATAAGCTTGCTGATCTCCAATTGAAAGTAAAGCCTAATTGGGCGATTCGTGACATTGAGGAACAAGGGCTTGATTTTGTAGGATTTGTGTTTCGTCCAAAATATACAAGGTTGCGTAGAACCATTGCTCGCAACTTTGCAAGAACTTGTAGATTTGTGCGGCAGCATTTGCTTGAAATTCCGCGAGACATAGCACTCAGCAAGTTGATGGCGTACAAGGGTTGGATTAAATATGCAAGCGCGAAGAAACTGTGGCGCAAGCATATTGTTTCTTCGTTACAACGTGCATTTCCAGCACAATTGCGAGGTGCTATATGAAAACATCGTTTGATCATCAACCATCTGTGTTTTTCGTTCTTGGGCAGACGCTTTACATTCGATGGAATATTCAACAAGTTGCTGTGCCGAGAATAGACGGCTCAACGGTCACGCAGTGGGTGGCGGACGAAGCGGTGGCAAATGTTGCCGATGCTCGCTCTGCGTTGATTGAGAAGATCATCGGCGCTCAATACAGCGTTGGCGCAGAAATCGCTACGATCAACAACGCTCAAACAAAACCGCAAGAATACGCGGATTATCAAGCATTCCGGGTGCAAACAAAAGCTTTGGCAGACCAATGGTTGGCGCAGCGAGGTGCGTCATGAGCGAGTTAAAACAGATTCCTGAAGTCGAAGCGCGGCTCACGACGCACGAGCAGATCTGCGCGGAGCGGTACAAAGGTATCCAAGAGTCGTTCAAGCGCGTAGACGAGCGTTTTCAGGATGGGAACAACAAGTTCCGCCGACTTGAGTACATCATGTACGCAGTAATGGCGGCAGTCCTCCTCGGCCCAGGGGCGGCCGCAACTTTCTTCAAGAAACTCATCGGACTCTGAAATGACACCTTGGAGTTTTGTATGCGTGCTGCCTGTACAGAAGACGAGTTTATTGAGATCTGGCGAGAGCTAGGTTCGCCGACTTTAGTTGCGGCACGACTGGGTATCAGTGTAACCAATGTTTATGCGCGACGTAATGCTATTCAAAGCCGCCTGAAGATCGAACTTCCTACAGACGATCTAAAAACAAGACCAAGCATCGTCATCCCGCCCGATCATAAACGGGTCGAAGCCACCATTACAGGCGCAGTCGTCATTTTCAGCGACGCACATTTTTACCCAGGTTATGACGGGGTAGGCTATCAAGCACTCCTGGAAGTAATAAAAGCAGTAAAGCCAAAACTCATCATTGCGAACGGCGACATCCTCGACGCTGCGAGCATGAGTTCGTTTTCTCCGATGGGGTGGTTCAAACCACCGAGCATGAAAGAAGAACTTGACGCTGTACAAGCTGCCATGTCAGGAGTGCAGAAAGCAGCGCGTGGAGCGTACTTGCATAGGACGATCGGAAACCACGATATTCGCTTTGAGAAACGCCTTGCGGCGGCAGTTCCAGAAATTCGCGATGTGTATGGCATGAGTCTCAAAGACCACCTGCCGCACTGGCATGAATCCTGGTCGGTGTTTATCAACAAGAACACGATTGTCAAACACCGATACCACTCAGGCGTTCATTCGACGTACAACAACGTGCTCCGCTCCGGCATCAACATGGTTTGCGGGCACACGCACCAACTTGAAGTCAAGCCCTTTGGCGATTATCGAGGCCGTCGGTACGGAGTCGCCACAGGAATGTTGGCCGATCCAAAATCTGATGCTTTTCATTATCTTGAAGACGCACCGACAAACTGGTGCCAGGGTTTTGCTGTTCTCTCGTTCGACAGCGAAGGTCGCCTATCTCCTCCAGAGCTTTGCGAGGTGATTGAAGGACGGGCCTTTTTTCGTGGACAAATTGTCAAGGAGTGATTATGGACGATATTTTTGTCACCGTGGATCTGAACGAAACCGAGTTTGATGCTCTCGTTGAATGGTTAGGCGAGCAGCAGATTGACACCGGTTTGGGCAAGTTGTACGATCGTTTGCTTGAATTGGCTGAAGCCAGGGATGGAGAAGCGGAGTAATGTTCGATCTGCTAGGCGGGGGTCTCTTGGGGTCAATCTTTGGGGGGCTATTCCGCCTAGCTCCTGAGATACTCAAATTGTTTGATCGCGTCAATGAGCGCAAGCATGA
>OGVL01000034.1_pt1 | contig 14030 bp, 19 predicted proteins | sample 1575781 | NCBI WGS metagenome assembly OGVL01 (sample SAMN07581553, study PRJEB24739) | freshwater metagenome | place: Singapore | collected 2015-04 | reverse complement strand
TCGATCCAAATTAGATATTTTGTCCATGTTTGAAATCCTCGCGTGGTAACCGCGATGAAAAGATTGACACCGTTGTTTGTCACTTCGACCCCGGTGATATCGAGGTTCGAAAACCCGTTATCAAACAGATCGTTGCTGGCGTCGTTGTAGACCGCTGCGCGTGAATTCAGCGTTAAAAATGAAGCGAGGCCGAGGGCCACGCACAGGGTTGCAAAACGGGTTTGTTTCATCGCTCTACCTCCAAAGAAGAATTTTCCAAACTTCATGGGCTTGAAGAATATCGCTCACAATCCCTACTTTTGCAAGTGAAACTTTCTTAAACAGTTCAACATTGTAACCCCATCTTTTGACTTCGTACCTTCGCACCTTTGCACCTTCGCACTTCCATCACCCCTTCGACCGCCCATCGTGCCTCCCGTTCAGGTTTTCTGCCTTCTGTCCTCCGTCTTCCGTCCTCCGTCGTCCATCCCTATCTCCTATCTCCTAACTCCTATCTCCTATTTACTATCTCCTATCTCCTATCCGCTATCTCCTTAACCCCCCCTCCGATCAATTAGCCTACCTCATACTTGAGGTTACAATGTATTTACATTTGCAATCCCATGCCAAAGTGCAATCTTCCCATCGTGAGCCTTATTCTGACCACTGGCCACCGACCCCTGATTACCGTCTTCCGCCATCTGTTATCCGTCCTCCGTCCCCTCTCCTCTGACTCCCATTTCCCCCAATCCAAAACCCAAAATCAAACATCAAAAATCAAAAATTTAAAATCGCCACCTTCCCACTTTCCCACCTTCTCACCTTCGCACCACTTCCGCCACGAAACACTATTCCTCAGCCGCACAGCGCAATTTGTCAAATCACTGTCAACAATGCACCAACACAACCCCCCGCCACTACTATAAAATCCAAACACCTTTTGTCAAATCTTAGACAGATGCCCAACGAGCATTACAAAAAGTACGGCCGCGAGTACTACCAAAAAAACAAAGCCCGCCGTATCGAGGCTAACCGCATCAACCAAGAACGCTACAAACAAGAGTGGCACGACTACAAAGCCGCCCTAGCATGCGCTCACTGTGGGGCATCACACCCCGCCATATTTGATTTCCATCACGTCAACCCCGACGACCCCGACAAGAAACACGTCAACCGCCTGATTAAAGACCGCTGTTACGCGCAGGCGTACAAAGAAATCGAGGAGAAGTGCATCGTCCTCTGCGCCAACTGCCACCGCATCCACCATTACAACGAACACCATGAACAAAAAAATCCCCCAGCGGCTGTGCCTGCTGAGGGTGCTTGGGAGGAAGCGAATTTACTACACGGAGAGTGAAGTGACGCACGCACTTGCGCTAGCCACGGCCCTACAATAAACTAAAAACCATCGCTAATCAAGCGCGTAGCACCAACACTATGAAATTTTTTGACCACCTGCTTACGCAGGACTCGTTTACACCCGCCATTATTGCTGGCGACGCCCCCTTTACACCAATAGCAGACGCCGAACCGCACGAGATTGTTGATGCGCAGGTAGCCACGAGCGAGTGGCTGAAAGAATTGGGGTGCGTAGACGACAAAGAAGCCATCAGCAAAGCCGAATCGCAGGCTGCACGCGAAGCTTTCAGTAGCGCAATGACGCTACCGCCCGAAAAGCAGAAGGAAAAACTCCTGAATCTTAAAACTCCAGCCGCTGTGCAGAAGCATGTCGCCATGCTTACCGAGTTTGATTGGCATTTTGTCGAGCAGGCGAAGGAGATTCGTGGGTATACCGTAGCCCAACTGCTTGAAGAGACGCATCATCCAGATGCAAAAGTGCGCTTAAAGGCGCTGGAGCTACTTGGTAAGGTGACGGAGGTGGCGCTGTTCACAGAACGCGTCGAAATCAAGAAGACGGAACTCAGCGATGCTGAGTTGGAAACAAGAATAAAAGAAAAATTAAGTAAGTACGGGGTAGGCGATGTCATCGACATCACCCCTAAAGAAGAAAAACCCGTCGAAGACGAGGAAGTGGAATGAAATTCCTCAGCGAAGCTGAGCTAGCCGCCATTCAAGCGGCGCTTCCAATGATGTCGGCGGAGGAAAAGGCAGAACTGCTGGAGGATTTGGAAGAGAAAGAGAGGCGGTTTAAGCTTCAACAGTCCCAGACTTCCATGCTGGCGTTTGCACGCGAGGTATACCCCGGATTCAAGGAAGGCCCCCACCACCGCAAACTGGCAAAGATATTCAGTGACGTAATCGCCGGAAAAAAGAAGCGGGTGATTATCAACATCGCTCCGCGTATGGGTAAGTCCGAGTTCTCGTCCTACCTGTTCCCCGCCTTCTTCCTCGGCCAGTTCCCTGAAAAAAAAATCATCATGGGGACTCATACAGCTTCGCTGTCTGAGGATTTTGGTAGGCGTATTCGTAATTTGATTGACTCAGACGAGTACAAGAAAGTATTCCCAAACACCACCGTAGCAGCCGACCAGAAGGCCGCAGGTAAATGGAGTACAGCCAAAGGTGGTCAGTACTATGCCGTGGGTGTTGGTGGTGCACTGGCGGGCCGTGGTGCAGACTTGTTTGTAATTGATGACCCACACTCGGAACAAGACATCAAAACCAACTCCAAGGCTACGTTTGAAAATGCGTGGTCGTGGTTCCAGACTGGTCCGCTGCAACGTCTGATGCCGGGGGGTGCCATCGTAGTAATCATGACGCGCTGGTCTCTGCTAGACCTCACAGGCAAACTCATCGACTTCCAAACAAAGAACCCCGATGCTGACCAGTGGGAGATTGTTGAACTACCCGCGATACTGCACCAAGATACAGAGAAAGAGAAAAGCCTCTGGCCGGAGCAGTGGAGTCTTGAAGCCCTGCGTTCCAAGCGTGCAAACATGGACCCCCGGTTCTGGAATGCGCAGTACATGCAGCAGCCCACGGCTGACAGCGCTTCGTTCATCTCTCGCAAAGCTTGGCGTATCTGGCCCAGTGATGACCCACCCCCATGTGACTATGTTATTCAGTCTTGGGATACGGCGCACGACACCAAGTCAACATCTGACTATAGCGCCTGTACTACGTGGGGGGTCTGGTACAACGAGGAGGACGGCAACAGCCCGAATCTAATCCTGCTCGATGCATTCAAAGACCGCATGGCCTTCCCAGAACTGAAAGAAGTGGCGCTCAAGCATTACAAAGAATGGAACCCAGATGCGTTCATCGTGGAAAAGAAAGCGGCAGGGGCACCGCTGATTCAAGAACTTAGGCGAATGGGTATACCAGTTCAGGAGTTTACCCCGAGTAGAGGTAACGATAAGATTGCTCGTGTAAATGCAGTTTCGGATTTATTTGCTTCTGGTAAAGTGTGGGCACCAGATACCCGTTGGGCTAGAGAAGTAATCGAAGAAATCGCGTCGTTCCCTGTAGGCGAGCATGATGACTATGTGGATACGACAACGCAGGCGCTCCTGCGATACCGCCAAGGGGGCTTTATCAGTTTGGATTCCGATGAGCGGGAAGACAACTACCTACATCAAGCACGCAGACGTGCGGCTTACTACTAAGGACTGAACATGGCTGTTGATAAATCTTTGTACCAGACCCCCAAGGGTATCGAGGAACTAGCGGAAGAGATGGGCGAAGAGCCTATCGAGATTGAAATCATTGAAGCTGAGATTGAGTTCGAAGAACCAGAAGAAGAGTTTGAAGAAGCCGGTGAGTTCTATGAGAACTTGGCTGACCAGATTAGCGAAGGCGCACTACAGTCTCTTGCTAGTGACCTAGCCGGCGACATCGACAACGACCTTTCATCCCGCAAAGATTGGGAAGACGCGTACAAGGAAGGCATCACGCTGCTGGGTTTGAAGTACGAAGAACGTACGGAGCCGTGGTCTGGTGCTTGCGGTGTGTTCCACCCGATGATTACTGAAGCAGTTGTTCGCTTCCAGTCTGAAACAATCATGGAGACGTTCCCGGCAAAGGGTCCCGTTAAGACACAGATTATCGGTAAGCAGACGCCTGAGAAGCTGGACGCAGCCCAGCGCGTTGAAGAAGATATGAATTACCAGTTGACGGAGAAGATGACTGAGTTCCGTCCTGAGCATGAGCGCATGCTGTGGAGCCTCCCGGCTACGGGTTCGGCTTTTAAGAAAGTATATTTTGACCCAAACTTGGAGCGCCAAGTATCCCTATTTGTTCCTGCTGAAGACATCATCCTGCCGTACGGCACGACTGAACTGAGTACCTGCCCGCGTGTTACGCACCGCATGCGTAAGACCAAGAACGACATCCTCAAACTTCAGGTTGCTGGTTTCTATCGGGATATCGAGCTAGGCGACCCGCCCAAGTTCAAGGATGAGATTACCAAGCGCAAGGATGAAGAGACCGGTTTCTCGGCTAACTACGACGACCGCTATGAGTTGTATGAGTGTCACGTAGACCTTGACCTGCCGGGCTTTGAGGACGTTGATGACGATGGCAAGAATACGGGTGTAGGGTTGCCGTATGTAGTGACGATGCTGCGCGGCAGTAATGAGGTTCTAGCCATTCGCCGTAACTGGAAAGAAGAAGACCCGCTCAAGCTTAAGCGCCAGCACTTTGTGCACTATCAATACATCCCCGGCTTCGGCGCGTATGGCTTTGGTCTGTTCCATCTCATCGGGGGCTACGCCAAGAGCGCTACATCCATCATGCGTCAACTGGTAGATGCGGGGACTCTCTCTAATCTTCCGGGCGGGTTGAAGTCGCGTGGCCTCCGTATTAAAGGTGACGACACTCCGATTGCTCCGGGTGAATTTAGAGATGTGGATGTCGGTAGTGGCGCTATTCGAGACAACATTCTCCCCCTGCCGTACAAGGAGCCTTCGGCTGTTCTGTCTGGGTTGATGGACAAGATTGTCGATGAAGGTCGTCGCTTCGCTGCTACGGCAGATATGAAAGTCTCGGATATGTCGGCTCAAGCCCCTGTGGGTACGACGCTGGCTATTCTGGAGCGGATGCTGAAGGTGATGTCTGCTGTGCAGGCGCGGGTGCACTACTCGTTCAAGCAAGAACTTCGCCTCCTTGCGGCCATCATCCGGGACTATACAGACGACGAGTACAGCTTCCAGCCTGATGACGGACCCCCTGCGGCCAAGAAGAGCGATTACAACCACGTTGATATCATCCCGGTAAGCGACCCCAACGCCGCTACTCTTTCTCAAAGAGTTGTTCAGTATCAAGCAGTTATTCAGCTTGCGCAGTCTGCTCCGCAGATTTATGACCTCCCGGCTCTGCACCGTCAGATGCTGGATGTACTGGGGGTTAAAGATGCAGACAAGTTGGTGCCGACAGCAGATGACCAGAAGCCACGAGACCCCATCAGCGAGAATATGGCGGTGTTGGTCGGTAAGCCAGTCAAGGCGTTTTTGTATCAAGACCATGAAGCACACATTAAGGTGCACATGGCGGCTATGCAGGACCCCTTGATTCAGCAGATGGTTGGGCAGAATCCGCAGGCCAACATGATTATGGGGGCCATGACTGCGCATATTGCAGAGCATGTCGGGTTTGCTTATCGCTCAAAAATTGAGCAAGCGATGGGTGTAGACCTGCCGATGCCTAACGAAGAGATGGCTCCTGAAGTTGAAGTGCAGTTGTCCCGTCTGGTTGCGCAAGCAGCGCCGATTGTTCTTCAAGAAAGCCAAGGTCAAGTTGCTCAAGCACAAGCCGCAGCGCAGGCACAAGCAGCCGCCGAAGACCCAGTCATCCAGATTCAGAAACAAGAACTAGAGATTCGCGCACGCGAACAGTCGATGAAGGAACAGAAGGCAATGGCTGACGTTCAGCTTGAGCAACAACGCATTGAGATTGAGCGTCAGAAAGTAGAAGGCGAGTTGTTTGCTAAGGGTATGAAGATTAGTAGTGACACTGTGCAAAAGACTCGGGAAGTCGAAACCAAGCAGTTTGTTGAAGGTACGAAACTCGGCCTTGACGCCGCTAAGGGAAACGCTAAGTGAACGACTATATCAACGTAAAACTCTTCCATGAGTATTTGCGCAAAGAAATGAACAACTACGCAGACGATGTTGCGACCGGCGTCTGTGCTGATTTTGCTGCTTACAAAGAACTGTGTGGGGTGATACGAGGCTTGGCCCTTGCAGAGCGGTTGCTAATCGACCTCGCTAAAGAGAAAGTAGATGACGATGACGAATGAAAATTCGGTAGATGAAGCACAACAAGAACCGGAGTACACCAATGAAGAAAAGGCTCGCCAACTTCCTGAACCAACTGGGTGGAAAGTTCTGTGCGCTGTACCAGCGATTGATGAGAAGTTTGACGGCACTAGCCTCTACCGTCCGGACAGTCTTGCAAAGTTGGAAGAACACGCTACGACAGTTCTTTTCGTAATCTCGCTAGGGCCAGATGCGTATAAGGATGACCGTAAGTTTCCTACCGGTCCTTGGTGTACAGAGGGAGATTTTGTACTAGTCCGTGCCTATTCAGGTACGCGTTTCAAGATTCACGGTAAAGAGTTCCGCTTGCTTAATGACGACCAGATTGAAGCGGTTGTTCAGGACCCTCGCGGTATCACCCGTGCATAAGGAGCAATAAATGAGCGAACAAGATAATTACGAATACGAAGATGTGGGGACTCCTGAAGATGAGGAGCTTCAAGTTGATTTTGATGCTGAAGATGATGTTGAACTTGAAGTAGTTGATGACACCCCCGAAGAAGACCGTGGCCGCAAGCCTCTTGCAAAGGAAGTAGAAGACCCCACGGATGATGAGATTGAGCAATACGGCGATAAGGTTAAGACCCGTATTAAAGAATTGACGCATGCTCGTCATGACGAGCGGCGAGCCAAGGAAGCTGCCCACCGGGAAAAGGAAGAAGCTCTGCGTCTTGCACAGCAAATCCTTGAAGAGAACAAGCGTCTCAAGGCATATGTAGATAGTGGGCATAAGACTTACGCTGAAGTACTCAAAGCTAAGTCGGAGATGGAGCTACAACTTGCACGGGATAAATTTAAAGCCGCGCAGGAAAGCTACGATACGGATGAGATTCTTGCGGCACAAGAAGCGCTGTCTGAAGCCAAGATGCGTTTTGAACAGGCAAAGAATTTTAATCCTGCCCCTTTACAAGTACAAAATTCTGAAGTATATAGTGAGCAAACAGCCGTACAACCCCCGCAGTTGGATGACCGTACTCTGCGCTGGCAGCAAAAAAACCAGTGGTTTGGGACTCCGGGATACGAAGAGCTAACTAGTTTTGCTCTTGGGCTGCATCAAAAGCTGATTAATCAAGGGGTAGACCCCAAGACTAATCCAGATGAATACTTCGGGCGAATCGACGCCCGCATGCGGGAAGTTTTTCCAGCAGTATTTGGGGAAACAGCTAAAGCTGGAACACAGGCTAAAAAGCCCGCTACTGTTGTAGCATCGGCTTCTCGGGCTTCCGGCGGTAAAAAGGTTCAGTTGACTACAACCCAGCTAGCCCTCGCTAAGAAGTTTGGCCTTACCCCCAAGCAGTACGCAGAAGCGTACGTCAAGACTCTGGAGAAATAACATGACCCGTATCCCCCGCGATATCGAAACCCGCGCTACCAATACTCGTGCAGTGTATGTCCCGCCTAGCACACTGCCCGTACCCACTCCGCAACCCGGCTATTCTTTCCGGTGGATTGCAACGGCGGTTCTAGGTCAGGCTGACCCATCCAACGTGTCGAAGAAGATGCGTGAAGGTTGGGAACCAGTACGAGCCGAAGACCACCCCGAACTGCAACTTCCTCCTAATCAGAATGGCAATGTGGAGCTTGGCGGATTGATGTTGTGCAAGATGCCAACTGAACGTGTGCAAGCGCGTAACGAGTATTACGAAAACCATGCACAAGCGCAGATGGACTCTGTGGACAACAGTTACTTGCGTAACAATGACCCCCGTATGCCGATGTTTAGTGAGAAGCGGTCTACCACTAGCAAGGGCGGCGGATTTGGTAATGGAACTAAATAAGGAGCTATAAATGGCTTACCCGACTGTTGACAAGCCCTATGGGCTTCAGCCGATTAATCTAATCGGCGGTCAGGTGTTCGCGGGTTCGACCCGGATGTTTCCGATTGCCAGTGGTTACAACACCAGCCTGTTTAACGGCCAAGTTGTGCAACTGACTACGGACGGCACTCTGATTGTAAACCCCACCACCACCGGTACTTCGCCTGTTGCTGGCATCGTTGGTGTTTTCCTTGGTGTTGAATACACCAACCCCGGCACCAATCAAAAGATTCGTGCTCAATACTGGCCCGCCGGTACGGTTGCTTCGGACGCCGTTGCGTATGTTTGCGACGACCCGGACACCGTGTTCAAGGCTGTTATCTGCAACACCGGCCAAACCGTTGCTGCTCTGGGTCAATGGGCTGTTGGCAAGAACGCTGCCCTCATCCAGAACGGCGGTTCGACTACCACTGGTGACGCCCTTGTTGCCATCGGCGGTCAAGCCCCGGCTGCTACTAACACCATCGTTCGTGTTGTTGGCCTTGTCCCGGATACGGCTCAAACCACGACCTCGGTTGGTAGCACCAGCGGTTCCAGCACCACCGTCACCCTGACCGCAGCTAACTCGGCTATCAAGCCGTACATGAGCGTTAGCGGCACGGGTGTTGCAGCCGGTACGTACGTCTCGGCTATCTCTGGTACGACCCTGACCCTGTCGGTGGCTGCCAACCTTACGTCTATTACTCTGACCTTCGCCGGTGCGCCGGAAGTTTTGGTCAAGTTCAACCACAGTTGGCATTCGTACTACAACTCGACCGGCGCTGCCGTCGCTACCTGATAGGAGTTAATCATGGCAATTTCTCGTGCCCAGCTACTCAAGGAACTCCTGCCCGGCCTGAACGCGCTGTTCGGTATGGAGTACTCTCGCTATGGCGAGGAACACAAGGAAATCTACGAGACCGAAACCTCGGAACGTTCCTTTGAAGAAGAAACCAAGCTGTCGGGCTTCTCGGCTGCTCCGGTGAAGAACGAAGGCCAAGCCATCGCGTACGACAATGCGCAAGAAGCTTGGACCGCTCGTTACAACCACGAGACCATCGCTCTCGGTTTCTCGCTTACGGAAGAAGCAGTGGAAGATAACCTGTACGACACCCTGTCGGCTCGTTACACCAAGGCTCTCGCCCGTGCTATGGCTTACACCAAGCAAGTCAAGGCTGCTGCGGTTCTGAACAACGGCTTCTCGTCGCAGTATGTTGGCGGTGATGGCGTTGCTCTGTTCTCGACTTCGCACCCGTTGATTTCTGGTGGTGTCAACAGCAACACCCCGGCTGTCGCCGCTGACCTGAATGAAACCTCGCTGGAAGCCGCCGTGATTCAAATCGCTGCGTGGACCGACGAACGTGGTCTGCTGATTGCCGCCAAGCCGCGTAAGCTGATTGTTCCGCCGAGCCTGATGTTCGTTGCTACTCGTCTGTTGGAAACCGAACTCCGTGTCGCTACCGCTGACAACGACATCAACGCTTTGAAGAGCAACGGTTCGATTCCGGAAGATTATGGCGTCAACCACTTCCTGACTGATAGCAACGCTTGGTTCCTGACTACCGATGTGCCGAATGGTATGAAGCATTTTGTTCGTACCCCGCTGGCTACCTCGATGGATGGAGACTTCGACACCGGCAACGTCCGTTACAAGGCTCGTGAGCGGTACTCGTTCGGTTGGTCGGATCCACTGGGCATGTTTGGCTCGCCGGGTGCCTAAGCAGTAAGATGCCCGCAGCCTCTGCCGAAAGGTACGCTGCGGCTATCACTAGCCCCCCTCGTGGGGGCTTTTCTTTTGTCTTTCGTCCCAGTGCAATTTGCGGTGGCAGTTCGCGCACAAGACTACGCATTTGGCCGCTTCCTCTCTTGCCTTACCGTAGCGGCCTTGGTTGACAAATTCGTTCACGCAACCGTCTTTTTCGTCCCTATTAGGGTGGTGGAAGTCAAAGGTTGCCGGATGATTCTCTCCGCAGTGAGCGCAGCTTAGGGTGGCCTTAAAATCCCACCAAGCTTTCCTGCTCTTTTGCTTATTGCGTCGGGTAGCAGCTTTTACGCGTTCCTTGTTACGTTCGTAATAAGACCGGCCAAACTTTTCGTAGTGGGTAGCCATCTGAATATGGTCTAACTTGACCGTGCAACGGTAATCTGATACAACTGAGTTGTCTAGGATTTTTAGCTCTATCGACTGGCCTAGCAGACTTTGTAGAGACTTACGGGCGTAGTGCTACAACACAAGGAGCATGCGATGAGTCGCACAACTTTCTCTGGTCCGGTTAAGTCGGACAACGGTTTTGAAGGTTCGTTTGTCGGTACGCTTAATAGCACCTCGACCGGCAACACTATTACCACCACGAACACTGCAACCTCGGGCACTTTCCAACCCCTCGTTGTTTCCACCACCATGTCTGGCGCTGGTGCTGATGGCGGCCGCGCGAACTTCAACATGAACACCAACGTCGCTCTCGGCAGCTTTTCGAATGCACTGAAGGCTGACGTTACTTATGGCGCTTCTGGCCGCACCACCGGTCTTGGCTCGTCGTTCGTTGCTGAAATGACTTTGTCGGCTGGCACTTCGTCGGGTACTTACGCTCCGGTTGAAATTGAACTTAATGTTCCTTCGGGTGCTTCCACTGGTACGGCAACGTCGCTCATCTATGCTTCGGTTAACGGCACTGGCGCAACCACGTTTGATGCCAACGGCACTATCCTGACGCTGGCTGGTGTCACTGCTGGCGCTGCTGATGCTGTGGCTACTCCGGGTGCCACGTTTGCTGCTACTGCTACTGGTACTGCCCTTGGTGGTGCAAACCTTCGTGGCTTGAAGGTGAAGATTGGCTCCAGCTTCTTCTATCTGGCTGCTATTCCTGCTGCTACCTTTGAAGCCTAATAGGAGGCTCACATGGCCTCGATGCAATATGACGTAAAATCAGTACGACTAAGTGCTGATGGTCAAGCCGTTAATTATCGTACGCGGGTTAAGGCCATTTATGGTCTTGCTGGGTCAACTGCTGGTTCTGTTAAGTTTTATGACGGTACTGACACTACTGGCGATTTGCTTATCGACATTGATACCCCCGCAGGTACCGGTAATAACTTTTACATGATGATTCCGGGCGAAGGCGTTTTATTTGAAACGGGTGTTTATATTGATGTTACCAATATTACTGGCGTAACTATTTATTATGGTTAAACCGGTAAAAAAATCTGAGATGCCTTGTAATAAAGCAAGAGCCACTCCAGACCACCCAAAGAAATCGCACATTGTTAAAGCGTGTGAGGGCGGGAAAGAGAAGGTCATTCGCTTTGGGCAGCAGGGCAAAAAGGTTGGCACTGTATCTGGCACGGCTGGAAAGCCGAAGGCTGGTGAATCTGACCGCATGAAAGCCAAACGCAAGTCGTTTAAAGCGCGTCATGCAAAGAACATCGCCAAAGGCAAGATGAGTGCTGCGTATTGGGCCGACAAAGTTAAGTGGTGAGATTATGGAAAATCAAGACGCAACTATTGCCGTGCTGGGTCATAAAGTTGATGCACTACATCAAGATGTAGGCGAAATGAAGTCCGCTTTGAAAGATGTAGCAGTGGCACTTAACAAGTTGACCCTCGTGGAAGAACGCCAATCTCAATCTAACGCTACACAAAAACGGATTCTGGAAAAGCTTGATGCCATGGAAATGCGCATCGACAAACTGGAAAAGGCAGATGTAAAGCACGGACAAGCCGCGACTTGGGTGATGAACGCTGTATGGGGGGCCGCCGGCCTCCTTTGCATGTATGTAGCTAAGATGCTTGGGTTGATTTAAATGCCTAGCGTAAGTAAAAAGCAGCACAACCTTATGGCAGCGGTGGCTAATAACCCCAAATTTGCCAAGAAGGTCGGTATCCCCAAGAAGGTAGGGGAAGAGTTCATGAAGGCCGATAAGGGCCGTAAATTCTCAAGAGGTGGTGAAATGATGGACAAGAAAAAGGGCATGAAGAAGATGGCCGCTGGTGGTATGCCGATGGTCGAGAAGAACGGCCAGAAGGTTCCGGCTTTTGCTGCCGATGGTAAGGGCAAGATGGCTAAGGGTGGTAAGGTCATGAAGTACGCTAAGGGCGGCGATATTGACGGTGTCGCTACCAAGGGTAAGACCAAGGGCACGATGGTCAAGATGGCTAAGGGCGGCATGATGAAGAAGGGGTGCAAGTAATCATGGCTAAGAAAGACTTTGGTGTTGAAGGCGTAGGCGACAAGACTGAACCGTTACCGGGCATGCTTGACCCCATTTCTCAGGCTAAAGAAGACAAGAAGAAAGAAAAAGAAGCCAAAGAAATGAAGGAAAAGCCTGTCAAGAAAATGGCTAAAGGCGGTTCCGTTTCTTCTGCTTCTTCGCGAGCTGATGGCTGCGCCCAACGCGGCAAAACTCGCGGTAAGATGGTGTAATCATGCGTGCCAGCCGGGGTATGGGATGTATCAATCCTTCCAAGATGCCAAAGGCTAAAACCATCAAGCGGAAAGATAACCCGCAAGATGTAACGGTGTTCAAGGAAGGCGGCGAGTCTCGTGTTAACGAGGCAGGTAACTACACCAAGCCCGGCATGCGCAAGGCCCTGTTCAACCAAATCAAAGCTGGTGGTAAGGGCGGCGCTCCGGGTCAATGGAGCGCGAGAAAGGCGCAAATGTTAGCCATGCAATACAAGAAGCGTGGCGGTGGGTACCGAGACTAATGAAAAAGCCTCAGCAAAGTCTGAAAGCATGGACCGCGCAGAAGTGGAGGACTAAGAGTGGCAAGCCGTCAACGCAGGGACCCAAAGCTACAGGAGAACGGTACCTACCAGAAGCGGCGATTAAGTCGCTATCTTCGTCAGAATATGCTGCTACGACTAGAGCGAAGAGAGCGGGCAAAAGAGCAGGAAAGCAGTTTGTAGCACAGCCTAAAAACGTAGCAAAAAAAGTAGCGCCGCATAGGAAAGTGGGGAAGTGAATGGACTACGAACGGTACCGGGACCCCGATGGCACGATGCCGATGTGGGCTGAGAAGTTCAAAGAGTGCGAGAAGTTTATTGCCGATGCGCTTGAGTATTGCAATGGGACGCATGACTTGCAGGATGTAGCAGACCAGATTCACCGTGGTGAATTGCAGTTGTGGCCCGCCAATGAAACGGCGCTAGTTTCGCAAATCATCACGTACCCAAAGAGGAAAGCAATTCACATCTTTCTTGCGGGCGGTAACATAGATGAACTAATTAATATGGAAGAGTCAGTGTTCACTTGGGCTAAAATGCAGGGGTGCGATATGCTGACTTTTTCTGGACGGCTCGGTTGGAGCCGCAGCAAACTTAAGAACCGTGGTTACAAACCAGACCACATGATGATGGTAAAGGAACTTTGATATGGGTTTCATCGCTTCCGCCCCCACGGGGCAAACCGGAGTAGGTTCTGCAACTACTCAATCGGCTAACATACCAGCACCTACTGGCGGTAAGGGCGGCGGATTCGGCACACCCCCCCAAGCCGGTTTCGGGATGCAGCAACCTCAACCACAGCGATATCAACCGATGGGAGGTAATGTCTACGGCTACAACATGCAACGCCTAGCCCGCCAGATGGACCCATCGGCTACGCTACCACAACAACAGCAAACCTACACCCAACCCGGTTTTGTTGATTACGGCTATAACGTTCCGTCTTATGGCGGTAAGGGTGGCGGCATGGGCGGATACGGCCCGCAAGCTCCGCAGTTCTTTGGGTACAACCCGTTTGTGGCTCCTATGCTGCAAGCTACTGCGGAGCCTGTTACCCCAACCCCCGCACCAGCAGAGTCCCCCGCGCCCATGTACAACGATGCGGCGCTTCGTCAGCAAATTACGGAACTTCAAAACCAGATTCGCGGGTTGACTCCAGCACCAACACCCGCTCCGTCTACAGCTCTAACCTCTATCGTGACTGGGTGCTACCCCCCAGCAGAACCACCTGTCCCCGATCCCAGCCCGCCAACTTCCGTATCTCCCGCCCCTTGCCCGGATTGTCGGAAGATACGAGACCTATCGTGACTGGGAAAC
>OGVL01000031.1_pt1 | contig 15227 bp, 7 predicted proteins | sample 1575781 | NCBI WGS metagenome assembly OGVL01 (sample SAMN07581553, study PRJEB24739) | freshwater metagenome | place: Singapore | collected 2015-04 | reverse complement strand
TGCTGGTCAACAGGCACTTTCAGCGGCTCAAACTGCGGCTGAGTTAGGATTAAGAGGGCAGACTGCCCAAGAAGCTGCTAGACAAGCTGCTGGTCAACAGGCATTAACCGCCGCTACTACAGGAGCAGAACTAGCCCAAAGGGGGCAGATAGCTCAGGAGCAGGCTAGACAAGCTGCTGGTCAACAGGCACTAACTGCTGCACAAACTGCTGCTCAATTAGGGTTACAAGGGTCACAGTTAAGCGAACAATCAAGACAATTTGCTGCTAACTACGGGTTACAGTCAGCGCAAACCGCCGCCCAATATGACCAAGCAGCGCGACAACTACAACAACAGGCCGAAGAAGCCCAAGCCAGAGGCGATCAGTTTGCCGCTGATCTTGCACTGCGACAACTCCAAGAAGCACAACGTGCGGCAGAGGCTACTCGTGGATTTGAGTACCAACAGGCTAGAGACACTTACTTAGATCCGTTCCGTGAGCTTAGTTACGCCCAACAGTTATTAGGTGGGCTACCAATTAAAGCTGGAGATGTGGGGGATAGTCCCACTTTACAAGCTTTAATAGGAGCGATAGGGCTTGGCGGTATATTAAACCCTTCCGCTAAACTATAGAGGTTAAAAATGGCAATACCTTTTCCTCCGGGCGGTCCGCAGGTTCAAGCCGCACTACAAAATCCCGCTCGGTTTCCAGATCAGCGGTTGCAAGAGTATGCACAAGGTCAACAGCCTACAGGTCAGGTGCCGCCGCCAATGGCTGCTAATGAACTAACTATTCGTAACGCACAACGACAAGCTGCCTCACGCCAGTCAGCGATGCAAAACAACCCGCAAAACAGCCCTACGGTTTTCCAACAAAAGGACATGGAGCTTCAACAAAAAGCCCAGCAGCTTGCTGCAATGCAACAACAAATGCAGCAACAGATGCAACAAAGAGAACAACAAACACAACAAAAAGAACAGCAACTTGGCGTTATTGGTGCACTAATGGCAAAGAAAGCCCAAGACCTTCAAGCTCGTGAAGCTATGGGCGTGGCTCAACTCCCTGTAAACCCTGATATGTTTACCGCTATGCACGGCGGGATTGTGTTTAATGGTGGTGGAGGAGTTAAAGGGTACAGTGGGAAAGATAATGAAAGCCAAGTAAGAGGTTTATACAGCCGAGGTATTTTAGATACCCTTGCAGACGTATTTAGCCAGCTATACGGCACATCATTTGAAGAAGGTATGGCGCGTACAAAAGAAGGCCAACGAGATAAAGCGTTGCGCGAAGAACTTTCTCGTGTACCCAGCACCGTAGGCGAACCCGAACCTACTATTTATGCAAAAGAACAAGAAAAGCCTAAAGATAAAAAAGGATCTGGGGAATCTACCGGACAACGAGCACCAACAACCCCCCAATCAAATATATTTAAAGAATATATGAGTATGGTTGCTCCTTATGCAGTAACACCCGAGTCAGTACAACAATACCGCCAAGGAATTTTAGGATCGTTAGGTAGGATGCGTGAAGGGTATGATAAGTCTCAGCTAACTCCAGAACAACGAGCTGTGATAGAAAAAGAGGAACGTGATCGCCTCGCCCAAGAATACGCCGAATACACCAAAGGGCGTGATAAACGTATGGAAAAAATACGTTCGTCTTTAGAAGGTGAAGCTCCAAGTGTTTGGAGCAAACTTGCTGCGGGGCTACCCACAGATACAAGAGGTATGCGCTTAGGCACAGGGATTGCAAGTATTGCAAAAGGTTATGTAGGAAAAGAAGACGAATACGAAAAACGTAAACGTGAAGCTGCTAAATATATGGCAGAAGCAGATGAACTAGCCGCTCGTGCAGATTTAGCCGAAAAACGTGGACAAACTGCGGCAGGGCGGCAACTTAGCGCGGCAGAAGATTTACGCCGTAAACAGGCGTATGAGCTTTTAGGAATTTCTGAATCCGCGTATAGACAAGGTGTAGGCGCGTTGATGTCTGATGAACAAGCCGAACAACAAAAACGACTTAGTATGGCTATGGGTGCTGCGGGAGCAGATGTTTCTGCACGGCAGCAGGAAAAATTAAAAGCTATGGAGCTTGCAAAACCAACCGCACTACAAGAACGATTAGCCCTTTTTAAATCTAACCCTGCTACGTATGAAAAACTTTTTGGGGATAAAACCTCCGGTCGCCGCCCCGGACCTAGAGATATTGTAGCTGTAGAACAATATGTAGCAGGGCTTCCTTTAGAACAACTACCGCTTTCTGACCAAGTAAAACTTGCTATAAAAAATAAAGCTAAATCTTTGGACGACCCAACAAGTCCCGTTAGACAAGAAATTCAAGAAGCTAGAAAAAAGGTAGCGCAAAAAATACTATCATCAGGTATTACAGATGCCGACGATATTTTAAGTGGACGATAAAGGGTTGTTATGCCTATTATTAACATAGCACCTTACGGGCCGGTTAGGTTTTCTGATGCCTTATCAGAAGATGAGCTTCGTAAAAAGGTTGAAGCAGTCCGTGCAAAAGGCGAACAAGAACAGTCTCAAAAATATAAGTTTGACCCCCGTGAAGAACTTTCACTAGGCCAGCAATTCAAAGGCAGCGCTAAACGCGCTTTCACTGGTATCGGTAGTCTTGCTACAGATGTATTCCCCGCTGTTATGGGCAGTTTGTTTGGCTTTGAAGATTACGCCCGTGAGCAGATGGCAGAAGCCGCGCAAAAACGAGCAGCCGCTGAACTTGAATCCCCAACTGCTTATAGAAAATTAAGTGATGTTAGAGGAATCGGTGACGTACCTGGGTTCCTTGCAGAAACATTGGGTGAAGGTGCTGTTGATCTTGCTTCTTTGCTTGTTCCCGGCGGTGCTGGTTCCGTTATAGGTCGTCGTCTTGCACAACGTGGCGCGGCAGAAGCAGGGGAACAGATTGCAAGTCGTATTGCCAGACGGGGTGTCCCAGAAGGACCGATTGCACCAGACGTACTTAAAGGTTTACAGGAAACCGCTACGCGTAGAGCTGCAACGTCATTGGGTGAAGCAGGTGCAGACCTTGGATTTAAGACAGGTCTGCGTGGTGGTTCGTACGGACTTGCTTCAGGTGAGATCTTCCAAAGTGTTGAAGAAGAAACTGGCAAGCTTGAACCCACCCTTGCACTTGCGTTAGGCGTACCGTTTGCTGCGCTGGACTCACTGTTACCCGAAACCATAGCTAAACAACTTGGTGCAACCGGTAAGGCAGTCTTAACCAAAGAAATGCTAGAGCGTTCAACGCTCCCTGAAGCTAAAGGTCTTGCTGCTCGCCTTGGTACAGCAATCCCTGCGTTGGTTGCCAAAGAAGGCTTGACCGAAGCAGCCCAAGAAAATATATCAATCCTTGCTGAGCAGATTGCTGGTAGTAGTAAAAAGTTTTTTGATCCTGAGAATGTTGACCGGATGCTCATGGCAGGGGTCAAGGGTGGTATTGCAGGCGGTGTGTTTGGTGCTCCCGGTGCAGCCGTTGAAGCTGCAAGGAATAAGGGTGCCGATCAAGCGTTGATTGATGCAGAAGCTGCGCGTCGTGCTGAAATTACTAAGGGTGAAGAAGAAAAACGCGCTGCACTAGAAGAAGCTAAGACAAGATTTGAAACTGCCGGACTTGGAGAAACTGCGCCCCTATTCCAAGAAGGTGAGTTGCCGTTACAAAAAACCGAGATAAAAGATTTTTTAGCGTCTTTAGGTCAAGAACCACCAAAAGAAGAAGCCGCAGAAGTTAAACCGATTACACAAGAATACCTTGCGGACTCAGGTATTGTTTCCGGCCCTATCAATAAAGCATTTAAAGGTAAAGATTTAAACGACCCTGAAGTTGTTTCTGCGTTTCGTGACGTTCTTATTCAAAGAGCAGAAGACCCTAAATTGTCTGTGAGCGCACAGATGCTGGCTCGTGCAAGGCTTGAAGAGCTTCCAATTGCGGAACAACAAGGGTTTGATTTTGCTGCTGCACGACGCGAGCAAGAAGAGATTGATGCTGCTAAGGCAAAAGCACAGAAAGAAGAGGCTGAAACTAAGCAAAAAGAAAAGCGCGAACAGGATAAAGCGTTACTCCAAGCATTGTTACAACGTTCTAAAGAATCTCAAAAAGCTGCGCCTGAAGAAGAACGTGAGGCTGGGCCGTTTAATCTTCAGTTAACTAATCAACTAGAAAATGCACTTGCACAACTTCGACGCAGGGAGGCATTTGAACGTGCGGAGCGTGAAGCCGTAACCCAAAAAGAAGAAGAAACCCGCAAAGCTGAAGCTCAGCGCGGTGCACAAAATGAATTACAACAGGCAGCACTCATGGGTGAATTGCCTTCAAATGTACCACTAGCACCTTCTTTTGAACCTACTGGACAAATAACGCTGCCGGGATTTAGACCCCAACAACTAGAACCAGCAGCGGCTGAGGAAGCCGCACCGGAAGGGAAAGCCACACCGGAAGCAAAAGACAAACGTCAGATGGAGATGTTTACCCCATCTGGTAAACCTACAAAAGGAGCTAAAAGTGTTAACAAACCTGACGAGAGTAGAAGTGGAGAAGGCGTTTCAGTTCCTAGCGGACCCGGAGAGCGAGTACCCACCGCAAGAGTTGAGCCACCTGTCGCCACTGGAGTGGAACGTGCTGAGCCAGCTACTGAGGCAACTGTACGAGGAGAGGAAGTACCATCCGTTGCATTAGAAGAAACCGAGCCTAAGACTGAAGCCAAAACAACACCCATTAGTGTTCCACCAGAGATTCAAACTGCAACAGATTTATTAACAGCAATTGACGCAGGGGGAATGCCCCTTAATCCTGCAAAGCTTAATAAGGTAGCAGAAGATTTAGGTCTAGAAGTTAGTAAAAAAGCTAAGCCGGAAGATACTGTAAAACGTATTAGAGATGCTGTCGCTCGTGTTGTCCCTCAAAAAGAAACAACTGAACCCGAAACCGAAACCGAAACCGAAACCGAAACCGAAACCGAAACCGAAACCGAACCCAAAAAGGAAACCCCAAGTGCCGCTGCGCCCACCGAAACCAAGCAAGCAAAAAAAGAGGGAACAACAGAGGCTCCTAAAAGAGCAGAAGTGGCAGAACCCGCCACCGAAACTGAACTTACCGAGCAAGAACAGCGAGACCTCCAAGCTGAACTAGAGCAAGAGCAAGCTGCACAAAGCGAAGTCAAAAAGGTTAAGAAGGCTAAAAAAGAGCGTCGGCAAAAAGAAGCTGAAAGTGCAGAAAAAGGTGAGCCACCGCCCAAGAAAGTTCGCAAACCTCGTGCTAAGAAGATTGCAGGTACGGAAGAATTTCAAAAGCTTGAGGGTGGTGCGGCAACGCAGCTATACCAAACAACACAATTTACTAACTTCTTAGAGCGTGGGTACGTTGGGTTTGCCCCGCTTGATTTGCCGCAGCAGATTGACAATCAAATAGAGGCAGCAAAAGGCAGTGCAGATAGTAAAGAGCTTCCTCGTTTAGAGATTCAAAAAACCGACATCGCTGAAGACATTCAAAAAGTTAAAGACTTAATAACTGGGCCAAAGGCCGACACCCCCGAAGCAAGGGCTGCTCAGGTTTACTTCAGCAAAATGCCTCGTCTTGTTGATGGGTTAATCAACATTGCATTTGGCACTCAGTTTGAAGCTCCCCATCTGCTTAGCAATATTCCACAATCAGATCAGTACGGCACAACCGTAGAACAAAACTTTTTCAATGGACTAACCCAAGAAAACGCGCAAAAAGCTTTTGTTTGGGTTGAGAATAACTTATCGCCTGTGTCGTTCAACGAGCTTGCTGCAAGGCAAACCGCGTTTGCTATTGCCGCTAAAACAAGCGATCAACAAATTGTAAGATTAGTGCAGCTTGGGTTCCGTGGCCCTGCTGCCCCTGTCGAGTTAGATATTGAAGGTAAGCCTATTAATAGGCAAGAAGGCATTAAAGAATACGAAGCGGCATTTGAACGAGAGTACTCAGCCGTGGGTCGTCTTGGCCTTGCCCTAGACCAAGCAGGTATGCCAAAAAAACAGCGGCAAGAAATAATGCGACTCGCCACACGTAAAGTGGTTGAGGTACTGCCCCCCTTTACTACAACTTGGGAACTTAACACCTTAAACGGTGACGATCTTATTCGGGTCGTACCCGAAAAAAATCAAAAGCTTATCTCTGAGCAAATTGATAAAGCCGGACCCGAAGCACGTACCGCGCTTGCAACGCACTATGGGGTTGCTCCTGATAGTCAAGAACTACTATCAAAAGTTCTTCTTGACGTTGTTAGGTTTACCAACAAAGGTATTGAAGCAGTTAATCGCGCAATCCGCAGTTTTATTAAGCAGATCGCAAACGGGCTTATGTCGATTGCTTTGATCTTTAACCCCGCCCAGCTAATTGACACGTTCTCCTATAACCCTGTAAAAGTTTATACAGAAACAATTGAGATAAAAGCTACTGTCCCTGCCGATGCAAGGGCAAACATGTCTGCGGAAGCGGTTAAGGTTTATGAGTCAATGGCCCCCGCAGCTCAAGCATCTGGTAAAGGTTTTATCATTGCAGATAAACCCGCAGGGCGCTTGCATGTATTTGATGTGGACGGTAATTTAATTGTACAAGATACCGCACTCTATGGGCGTGATTACGGTGATGTGCTCCAAGGTGAAAAGCGTGTAACCCCTGCGGGTACCTACACTCTTAGATTAGGTGATGCTGAAGGCTATGCGGGGGGAAAATCATTTGATCTTGTAGAGTCGGCTCATCGTGTCGGCAACACCGATTATGTAATTGCAGTTCATGCTGCGTACCTTGGGGATAAAACCGAAAAGCGTGAAGAGCGTTTAGCTACCGCAGCCATAAGCGATAAGCGCATCAGTTATGGGTGCATCAATACAAAGCACGATACATTCTTAAATAAACTTTTGCCTAATGCCGACAAAATAAACGGCGGTATGGTGTTTGTTATTCCTGATGAAGTAGCGTTGTCGGACACGCTGTTTAAGCCCCAGACAAAAACAGTACAACGAACCGGCCCCGGTAAAGCTTTACGTGGTGCAACCGTAGGTGACCCCCTGCACCCTGCCATCATTGCTTGCCTAAAGAGCGACGATCTACCTACTGCGCTTAAGTCGATGGCAAGTATGTCTGGTATGGTCGGTAAAGTTGCTGGTGCGTTGTTACGAGCTAACATTGATACCTCTGTAAAAGTTGTTGATAACTTAACCGATGAAGCAAGTAAACCTGTTGCTGGGTTTTTTGACCCACAATCAAATACAATTTTCCTCGATTCAAAGGCAGGGCTTAACAGCCACGTTGCACTACACGAAGCTTTACACGCAGCAACGTCGCATGTCCTAGACAACCCTTCGCATCCCGTAACCAAACAACTTCAGGCTTTGTACGACAAAGTAAAGGGGAGCCTGGATACGGCTTATGGTGCAACAAGTTTGGACGAGTTTGTTGCTGAGGCTTTTTCTAATCCTGAGTTCCAAGCTAAGCTACAGTCAATGTTCCCTGATGGCAAGCCCATCAGTGCATGGGCTAGGTTTACCCGCACGGTTGCTAACATGCTGCGCTCTCTCATGGGACGCCCTACAGTTTCAACAGAGTCTGCATTTGACCAAGTAGATCGGCTTACCAATCAGATCCTCTCTCCGGCCCCTGACCAAAGAAATGCAGGGGTGCTCTATGCTGTATCTGCAAATCCTAAGTGGTTCAACAGCACTGTTGATGGGGTGCTTAAAGCCGCAAATGCGGCAGGTGTAAAACAAGAAAATATTTCGGTAATTGATGAGTTTTTGCGTAACAGCGCCACAGGTGCGATGCGTAAGTTCTTGTTACAGTTTCAACCTCTTCATGTCGTAGCAGATTTAGCTAAAAAGTATTTACCCCAAGCAGCAGAAATTAATAGAACAATTAATCTTCGTAGTGGCGAAGAAGATAAGACTTATCAAGAAATTGAACCTGTTGTAACTCGTGTAGAGAAGTGGGCTAAGGGTGCAGGGAAAACTAAGCTTGATGCGTTTAACGATCTTGTTTATGGCAGCACACTTGCCAAGATTGATGTTGCTCCACGCTATGACGAGAATTTAAAAAAGCAGATTGTTCCTACCGAAGCTGATTATGCTGGTGCGGAATCAAAAGCTGAGTTTAGAAGGTTAAAAGCTCTTTACGATTCACTTGGGGCAGATGGTCAGAAAGCCTATCGTGATGCGCGAGACACGTACAGGAAGTTGTATAAGTATATTCTTGATAGCCTTACCAATAGAATTGATGACGTTATAACGGATAAGGAACAAGCCAAGCGTGTTAAAGAATCTATCCTTGAAAAGCTTGCCAAAAAAGGTGGTATTGATCCTTACTTTCCATTAACCCGTGAAGGCAAATATTGGCTTTCATACAGAACCAAGGACGCTTCAGGACAAGAAGATTTTGTGGTTGAGGCTTTTAAAGAAGAACGTACCCGCAAACTACGAATTGAAGAGCTTGAAAAAGCAAACAAAATCCTGAAAGATAAGAAGGGCGAGCTTGATTTAAATACCTTCTCCCAACTATCCGAGATGAATTATCGTCGGGTGCCTTCTACTTCGTTTGTTTATTCTATTTTAAATAGAGTACCTGACGAATCAAAAGACGATATCTTAAAACTTTTTGTAGATGCAATGCCAGAAACAGCATTTGCTAAATCTTTCCAAACTCGTAAGGAAACATCTGGGTTTAACAAAGACGCTGTAAAGGCTCTGCGTGAAAAAGCCTTCCCAATTGCAAGGCAAGTTGCCAATATGAAGTACGCAGCCAAGCTAGATAAGCTTGTAGCTGACATGCGGGAAAGCGTTACAAAAAAGCAAGGGACCAAAAAGGGCGATGTACAACTTGAAACAGCTTACTTAGATATTTTAGAACAGCACGTTCAGTTTGCTATCAACCCCAACACCAATCGTGCGGCACAAATACTGTCAACGATGGGCTTCAATATGACATTAGGTTTTAACGTGTCATCGGCTTTGGTGAACCTAGGACAGGTACCGTTAATTGTTACACCTTATTTAGCTGGTGAATATCAAAGCGTTGGTGGGTTTCCTACCGTTATGAAAGAAGTCAACAAAGCCTATAAAGTATTTATAGGAAGTGGCTTTAAGCGTGACATTAAAACTATTGTTGGTGATGTGGAAGTTAATCGCCGATCTATGCCTTCTTTAGACAACATTAACTACGATGCCCCCGGTTTATCAGAGGATATTAAACGCCTAAAAATACTTGCACAGAAAGCTCAAGAACAAGGGATGCTTAATCGCTCCCAGATGTATGAAACACTTGAAGCGATGGACGATGCCAGCATCGTTACAAAAGCCAATAAGCTCTCTGGGATTATGATGCACATGGGCGAGCGTCTGAACCGTCAGGTTACGATGATTGCTGCTTACAATCTTGAGCTTGCCAAGCTGAAAAAACAAGGACGAACTATTGATGACGCAGCAATGGCAGAAGCTGCGGATCGCGCACTGTACTTGACCGAGATGACTAACGGGGGTATTGCGGCAGCGGCTGCACCACTCATTGCACAAAAGTCATCAATTGGTAAGCTTGCCTTCATGTTCAAACGCTATGGCGTGTCAATGTATTACTTACTGTTTAAGGCCGCACGTACGGCATTGACGGACCAAGACAAAGCTACCCGCACGGCTGCATGGAAGCAGGTTGGGTATATCGCAGGTATGACAGCACTTACCGCAGGGGTGTCTGGGTTACCAATGTTTGGTGCGATAGCTATGCTCTACAACATGTTTAAGGATGACGATGAGGAAGATTTAGAGTCTATTGTGCGTAAAGGTATAGGCGAACTTCCATTTAAAGGTCTACTGAATTACACAACAGGTCTTGAAATTGCTTCTCGTATAGGGTTGAATGATCTAATAATGCGAGATGTTATTAACGAAAACGAAAAGACTTTACCCATCCGGCTTCTTGAAGCTTTTGGTGGCCCCGTGTACGGTACCTTTACTAAATGGGAACGTGCAGCAGAGTTAATGAAAGAAGGGCATTATGATCGTGCGATAGAGTCCGCGCTTCCTTCTGCTTTAGGCAATGTGTATAAGTCGTACCGATATGCCAATGAAGGTGCAAACACGTTACGTGGTGATCCGATTACAGGTGACATCAATACGTGGAACGCTGCTGCTCAGTTCTTCGGGTTTGCCCCTGCCGAATATGTAAGACAGCTTGAGATTAACGCGCTGGTCAAAGGTATTGATAAGGCAGTAACCGAGGAAAAAACCAAGCAGTTAAAACGTTACTACATAGCAAGTCGCATGGGCGATACAGAAGGGCGTGAAGAAGCTAAAGAAGCATTACAAGGGCTGCGTCAGAAATATCCCAAGCTGTTTCCAGAAGGTGTCGAGCAATCTATTCAGCGGTCAATGGCTCAGCATATGCGTACGACCAAAGAGATGTATCACGGTGTTACGCTTTCAAAGGCTATGCGGGATGAGCTTATTGATTTAGCCTCAGAATACGAGGACTAAAAAATACCCCGCCAAAGGGCGGGGCAAATGGTCGTCGTGACCAAGGAGAGTAGATGGATAACACCTACGAAACGAATAGTATCATACTATTCTCCAAATGCGAAGCCCCAATTTCCCATCTTCTATCCTCTCTCTAAATTCAACACGCCAACCTTTTTGTCTTGCAACCCGTTTTATTTGAGTTCTTAATTTGGGCAGATTGATTGAGGGAACAAAAACTGACATACCTACTTCCCATTTACTGTAAGGGATTTTAATAGTTAGCCCATCAGGATTAATTGGCGGCAGAGGTTTATGCGGGTTCCACATCAGTTAATCCATCCATGTTATGCAATACGATAGCATTAGTTGGCGGTATGTTCATACGCGTACCTTTTGCCATTCGTTTACTTTTAATCTCTGCTTTAGCCTTACTTTGCATTAGAGATTTAATAAATGGGTCATACACAATTGAATGTTTGCCGCACCATTCTCTAAACGAATCAACAGCAATATACAAAATTTTTAAGTCATATTCATAACGTAGTTTAAGCCCCATACGCGGTGTACTATCTGGCATGACAATTTGTTCAAGCAGTTCGTTTTTATCTTTCCTTGCATCTTCGGTACTACGGATAGATAGAGTGTTTGAAAAGTTTTCTGCCCAATAACGCCCTACGATTGAAAGCGGATCAACGTTAGCATCCTCAATAGCAGTAGAGGCTTCCCTAACAATTTCAACAACCCATTTAAAAACGCTAGGTATATCCCAATCAATTAAATTAATTTTTTTGGCGATAATTAACCCTGTAATAGCAGAAGCGCACCCTGCTGAGTAAAATCGGTCTTCAAAAGAAAGCCCTGCTTCTTTATCTAACTTTAGCCTGACTTGATTCCACAATTCTTCAGTTGCTTCTAAATTACGCATGATCCACTGTAAATAGGGAATATGTGCGTGACCATAGTTTGTTAAAATATTTTTTGCTAGCTCGTCCGTATCTTCCTTAGCAAGCTTTACCCCACGCACAGCTTCAATTTCAAGCAACCGTCGCATTTCTGCATTAGGTAATTGCTTCTCCATCCTTACCTTGTCTGACAATTTGACGTTACCCGTTGATACGGCGATTGTGCTCCAAGGCATACCGCGCCAACGTTCTTTGTTACTGCTACCTTCCATACGTGATCGCTGCAAACCGTTAGGGATCGCATACATATAATTACTAGATTCTTCAGGCCCGATGTTGGTCATCTCATCAAACCACATGCAGATGTTTTTAAACACCTCGGTTCGTGCAAAGCGTGTTGCGTGGGAGTCGTCCCGCTTCATCATTAAAAGACTTGGGTCGCCCCAAATTGATGCCCCTGCAAGCATAGCTGTCGTTTTTCCATAACCAGACGACGCACTCCAGATGTGAACACCGAGTCCACGAACTGCCGAGAAATCCATAAAGGGTGCACCGAACCCACAACCTATAACAAACTTGTGTAACTCCGTATTGGGCTTATTGCTAAAGAAGCTCATGTTTTTTTTCCAGCCATCTAGCGTACCCACCTGAGTAAAGAAATGTATATACTCTAAAGTTTTACTAGACGGTGGGCTATGCTCAACTCCTGACGGAAAAAATTCTTTGTTTCCCACAACAAAGCTTTGCCTGACTTCTTCTTTTTTGAACCACCCAAACTGTAGATGTGTCACTCCTGATTTCTCCTGAAATTGCAAATAGTTAGCCCAAGCAACAACATAACTTTTAAGCTCGTCAATTTTGTGGACGACGATACCTTGTTCTGCCAATGATTTACGTAGTTCTTCTGAAGATGTTGCAGTTTTGTTAGACAGCGTAAACTCGCGCACCCCGTCTTTGGGCATGTGTAAACGAAACACCAAGCACTCGCCTAGCGTTGCATCCCTCAAACGTTTCACAACATAAAAGTCATTGTGATAAACAGGTTTTTCTGTTTCAACCTGTGAGCCGTCAACTGCTCTTCTTGAATCCTTTTTAAATACTCCACCATTGCGCCCACGGAAATAGGGCGGTGGATATTTTGGTATGACGTACTGCTGCTCGTACCCCTCAGTTAGTTCAGTCGGTCTATCAACAACAATACTTTCTTCATCTTCTGAGGCTTCAGCAATCGTGCGCCCTAATGAAATGGGTGAACGGATAACACCTCTATGAACACAACCTTCACATTTACCGGGGTTGTATCTCTCAAAGGTGTCGCATAAGTATGGGCCTTTGATCTCTGCGGCTTTTTTTTCTGTTTCATACGGGGAGTATTGCGGGTGCTTTCTTGATACAACATGTATGGCTTTTTCAGCTTCTTCGGTAAACGCCGCAATTGATAGGGCTGCTCGCCACTTAGGTTCTGTCATTACGGCTTGATTTTCTATCAAGTCCGCTAGTTGGTTACACCCGACCCCTTCACTGGTTTTTTGTAGAATTATTTTAAAACTACTTGTATAACTACCAAGAATTGCTTGAGACACGGGGTCGGCTTCACGTTGTACGTATAATTGTTTTTCTCTTACCTCTTCACCAATAGCAGTTTGGTAAAAAGAAAAAGGTTTTGGAGTACATTTGCTGTTGATAAGTTCAACAGGTCTTGGTTCACTTTTAAAGTGAAGGGTTCCCGGAATACGAAGAACTGAAGCTGCATTGCAAGTTATGGAGTTATCAACTTGGAAATTATTTTCACGTAGCAGTGTGTCTAACTTCCATGCAACTTTCTGCCAATCTTCTTTAAGTATTTCTTCTGTAAAAGGCCAATAAACATGTATACCACGACCACTGCTTGTCATAAGCGGACGAGGTAAACCATATTTTTTACAAAAAGAAATTAAGGTGCGTAGACCTTCTTCACGAGTAGCATAGGGTTTGTCCTCGCCACAGTCGATGTCAAGAAATAATGATCTAAAATAAAACGCATCTTGGGCTTTACGTGTACCCTTTACTGCAAACGTGGCTAGTGCGAAGTACGCATCCCAACCATCTTCTTTAGCTTCATCTCCTCGGGCAATGAGTCCTAAAAGTGTGTCGTGATAAGTTTGTTTGTACGGTCCCTGTTTTTTCAACCCTTTTGATGTGTACGCAACATAAACTCCCCGTGTGGGTAGTACTGTCTGTAAAAATTGTAGTGTATCCATAGCCGCTTCCCCCGCAGAAAAAGTAGGGCGACGGGGGTTCCCTGCGGCACGAAACCCTTTCGATCCGTCGATCTAGTCGCCCGTAGCCCTGATACCTACTCAGTCATCAAATTCATCAAGTAGGTCTGCTAATTTAGTTTCCGGTTCAGCTTTTTTGGATACTACAGTAGGCTCGGGTGTGGGAAGGGGTAGAGTCTTTACAGTATCTGTTTGAGATACAGTGAGCGTAACTGCCGCTAAAGCTTCAGGGCTATCTTTAACTTGCTGCACCATTTCAAACTCTTGTTCTGTAATTGGACGCAAAGGTTTGAAAGTAAGTTTTGGTGTTGAGCTAGTTGTGTCAAACCGCATCTCGGTTACCACTCCCGTGATAGGCGCACGGTGTGCTGCAAGATGTTTTGCGTAGGCTTGCAAAGGTAGTTTACCGTTTTCTCCGTCACCAAAAATGCTTGTAGCGGGTAACGCTAACTGATAAACAAACCCGTTAGGTTCGTTTTCAGGAACTACAGCAAGGCGGCGTTGAAAACGACATGCGCGGCTGTCCCCCTGCCCGGAACCTTTAGCGTTTTGGGGGCAATCCATGCATCGGCCTGACTGACGATTTTTAGCTTTAGGATCAGGCGTAATACCATCATTAGACCAACAATCGGGCGATGAAACTTGCCCTTTCACGTAAGTTCCTGAATAGAAAATACGGCTGTTGTTCTGCGCGGCTTTGACGATGATGACGTTCATGGCGCGGTCTTCGTTAACTGCGATTTCCTTACCACCAACTAACATGCGAAACACGCCGCCCTCGATAGAGATTCGCTTGGCACCACCGCTACCACCTGCCAAAGCTTCGGTTGTTTCGTCTTGCATACCCTTGAGGTACGCGGGGAGTCCACCTTTAAACAATGCTAATTCAGACATCTATCTCTCCTTACAGGTCTTTGTCTGGGTTGAGGTCAAGTTCTAACTGACGGGGGTCTTTTTGCTGCTCTTGCTTCTCCTTATTTTCGCTATACGCTTTCAACGCTGCATCGACTGCGGACAACTTAAACCGATAAACGTTTGCAATTTTTAGCGTAGGGATGATGTCGTTCCGCATCCAAGCCCGAACGGTTGATATTGAAACTGAGTAATGTTTTGCAACATCCTCAATCGTTATGTACTTCTCTTCAACAACTTCCATCAACTTCTCCTGTTACGTTGAACGGTTACGGAATATTCGCTGTCCACATTCAACCCTGGTGGCAGCAGATCAGGGTTACCTTCTAAAAACTCTTTAAGGTTTGTTTGATGAACCCGCTTCTCCAGCACATGCGGGATTTCATGTTCCAAGATAAAGCTATAAAACGCTTCCCAGTTGTCCGTCCAGTACCGCTTATTGGTGGTGCGGTAAACCAGACCCTCAGAGGTGCGTAAGCTTTCTACGTTGGCCGACTTCATTTGGTCGAGCAGTGCGTTCTTTACAAGGCGCATTTTTTCACTGAGCTTCTCGTACTCGGTGTCGTATGTCCTCGTCAGCTCTTCTCGTTTCTCCCGCATCTTGATGTAGATGCGGACTAGTTTATCGATGGAAATACCATCCTCAGATTCAGTCATCATACTCTCCGTTGGTTATCGTGACTGGGAAAC
>OGVL01000030.1_pt1 | contig 15454 bp, 14 predicted proteins | sample 1575781 | NCBI WGS metagenome assembly OGVL01 (sample SAMN07581553, study PRJEB24739) | freshwater metagenome | place: Singapore | collected 2015-04 | reverse complement strand
CTAAAAAAACATGCATGGAAAAATATGGGGTAGATAATGTATTTAAGACTGCAGGTATTCTTCAAGAGATATCTAAAAAGCATACAGAAAGATATACTTCTGAACAAATTCAACAAATCCGAGAAAACATATACCGGGGTATTGAATATAAATAGATTTTTAAAATATAATAAAGCGGTTTTTTATAATAATAATGCCACTACATTTACCCCCTCCCAGACCTACGATACCGTTTTTACGTGTCCTCCGTATTATAACACAGAAATATATCAAAATAAAAAATTCTCCAGTCTACAAGATTACAAGGAATGGTGGTCCCAGGTAATTACCAGTTCGGTTAAACCGGGTGTCAAGCATTTTGCTTTTGTAATTGGTAGGAAATATAAAGATCTTCTTATACAAACCTGTATAGAAAATAAATTAAAACTTATATATGAATGTGGGGTAGGTTCACAAAGACAAAAACCCCATTTCTTAACATCTCAATCCCTACCCCTCCATCCCCCCGAAAGCTTGGTAGTATTTAACACATGAATCTAAAAGACCGGTTATCAAAACTTTCATATGCAAGTTTAGTTCGCTATAAAGATCTTATTCAAGAAATTGATGAATTTATAGGACAATTAAACTTACAACCAACCCCACTAACCCTAAAAGAAAAAGTATATATTATAGAAAATAGTATAACCACTATTCCGGTATGTAAGATGTGTGATAATAAAGTTACATTTAATAAGTTTAAGCTCAAGTACAATACATACTGTTCCCCGGGATGTTCAAATGCAGACCCCCAGGTTCGTGATAAAAGTAAGCAAACATGTATAAGAAAATATGGTGTAGACAACCCCCAGAAATGTCTTCATGTGAAAGAAAAGTCTAAAAAAACATGCATGGAAAAATATGGGGTAGATAATGTATTTAAGACTGCAGGTATTCTTCAAGAGATATCTAAAAAGCATACAGAAAGATATACTTCTGAACAAATTCAACAAATCCGAGAAAAATATAAAAGAACAAGCTTTGAAAAGTACGGTACACTACACCCCAAACAAAATAAAGATATTCAAGAAAAGACTAAACAAACATGTCTGGAAAAATATGGATCAGTAGCCCCGGCAGGTTCTAAAGAAGTACAAGATAAAATTAAACAAACATGCATGGAAAAATATGGGGTAGAACATAGCTTTCAACGGCCTGAAATTATAAATTTGATTTCCTCTGATTATGAAACTCGGTATGGGGATAAATGTGCCCGGATTAAAGCAAATAGGAAAGAACAGTTTGAACAAAAATATGGTGTTAGTAATCCGTTTCAATATGAGCCGGTAAAAGAAAAGATTAAAGAAACCAATAAAATGCTTTATCAAGTAGAAAATCCCATGCAAAATAAGGATATACAAGACAAAGTTAAAAAAACGTGTACGCAGAAGTATGGGGTTGATAATATACTAAAATCCGACCGAGTAAAGCAAATTAACCGGAAAAGATATTACACTATGTTACTAGACCGGGCTAAAATGGTAGAGCCGCTATTCAACATTGAACAGTTTTTTAACGAGAAGGATAAGTTATTGGATTGGCGGTGTAAGAAATGCCATGCCCCCATTGTAGAAAAATATAATGGGGTCATTCCAACATGTCCGGTATGTTTTCCAGGAACGAATCTAGAAGTACTGATTGTAGATTTTCTGAAAAGATATAACGTCGTCTTTCAAAAAAATATAAGAACAATTTTACCTCATAACCAAGAATTAGATTTTTATGTGCCAGAAAAAAAGTTAGCTATTGAAATACACGGACTTTATTGGCATAGTGAATCAACATTAATTAACAGAAGTAATCCTGTAGATCCAAAATTGTACCATTCTAAAAAATTAGATGAATGTAATAAACTTGGAATAAAGCTTATACAGATCTTTTCTGATGAGTTGATGCAAAAACCTGAAATTGTGTTTAATCGACTAAGAAATAGTCTGGGGTTAATAAAAAGATCTATTCATGCCCGGGATTGTCAAGTAAAAGAAGTTGATTTTGTTTTAAAAACTAAATTTTTAAACAAGTACCATATTCAAGGTACTTCTAATTCTAAGATAAATTTAGGATTGTATTATAAGAACCGGTTAGTCTCTATAATGACGTTTAATCAAGGCCGGGTAATTATGAACTCTCATAATAAACCAGGCACCTGGGAGTTGGCCAGATTTTGTGGGGTTTCTCATTTTAAGGTGAACGGGGCGGCCGGCAAACTCTTTTCTTATTTTATTAATAACTATTCATACGACAAAATAATAACATATGCTGACCGTAGATGGTCAAATGGACAACTGTATACAGCATTAGGGTTTAAATATACACACACTTCAAAACCAAATTATTTTTATACAAAAGATTATAAGGTTAGAGAATATAGGTTTAAGTATACAAAACATGCACTAGTAGACCAATACCCACATCTCTCCCATCTTTCTGAGAGTAATATAATGAAAACACTGAAATACGATAGAATCTATGATTGCGGGGCCTTGGTCTTCACCTACCCCTAACTAGCCGTGAACAGCGGAATATATAGTGTTTGCCCGTTCAATAACACCGGAATTCCCGAGGTTGATACCGTTAGAGTAAGTCCGGTTACCACTCCGGTTGCAGAATTAGGCAAGTAGTAGGTGGTATCAATTAAGTTGGCAAAATCTGAACCAGTAGGGGTGTCTCCGGATTCAAATGCTGCTTTCAACGTGGATACAGGTATGATGGCCATATAGGTTATTTATACCGACCTGGCTTGTGTACTTTAATACTTAACCGAAGAGATTCTGCCACATTACACTTGGTATTCAAATCAATGTTTAGCTGTTTTGGTCCCAACATTCCCTCTTTTACCAAGTCCTGAAACACTGAAGTTATATCATAATCTGCACTTATTACTTCCAGATCAATACCGTTTTGTATGCCGTGTAAACTATGGCTTAGTTTTCTTTTCCGGGTATTCTCATTAAACTGCTGGTCAAACATACGAAACGTATTTTCCGTGATAGTTCTCACATGGGTAAAATCATTGAAAAAATTATCACACCGATGGTGGGGGGTGACTATGTTCCAGACACAATCTGGAGCACTGATCCGGTACATCTCTTTTATAATTTCCAGGAATTTCTGGGGGGTTTGTCCCAGGTGTTCCAGAATACTGTCTGCATTTATCTTTACAAAATAATTGTCTTCATATGGCCAGGGGATTTGTTCAAAATCCCATACTTGATCGGGGTTACAATCTCCCCAGATATCCACATTCCAGTAATCCAGTAACTTGCGGTACCCACAACCCATGTTGAGTTGGTTGTGTTCAGGCAGTTCAAACCCAGGCATCCCAGAATATCTCCTTGTTATACTGCTCATACAAGTCCAATCCGATGTATTCCACACAATTGGTCACCGTACGGTCCACAGAAGGTTTGATTTTATGAAGATTGGGATGACCGGTGGCCACATCATTATAAACCTCAGTTTGTTCAATCTTTTTAAAATTATGTTCAAATTTGGGTAATTCAAAGAAATCATATATTCTTTTCATTTGACTCTTGGGACTATTACAAAATCTGTTATATTCCACAAACAATATGTTATCTTTATATCCCTGGACAATGGCATCTTTGATCAGGGCATGAGACATGCCCAGAATACCATTGGGGTTGGCATAGGTCAGGGCCCGGGCTGCAATAGTAGGGGCTCCTGCATCTGACATGACTGGGTTCAAGGGATTCTTACGTTTAATCTTCTCAAAAGAAGAAACAATTTCAGCGGGGTTTCGAACCGGACAAAGCATTTTAACCGGGGTTTGAAGTAATGCTTGTAACAATCCAATGTGCATGATCCACATTCTGTCTTTATCAAATATAATATTTTTTTCACTGCTTTGGTGATAACTTTCCAATATGCCCCGGAGAACATTCACTTTGGCAGTTTCATTGGGATATTCCCGGTTGGCTTCAATGCCATTCCAATTGTTCACCACATTGGTAATAACCGTGCACAAACTGCTCACCGCACACCCATCTATCTGGGGATTTTGTTTTAATAGGTTAATCAACATGGTACTACCTGACCGGGGTAACCCGGCAACAAAATATAAGGTTTTCATTTTTATTATTATACTGTCTAGACCAGCGTTTTCAATTTCTTTTCTATATCTGCAAAAGGTTTTTTCCAACAACCAAATTTCTTTTGACGAAACACCTCGGTACTCTTCTGGTACCATGGAGAATGTCTGTCCCCATAGGCCCAGATGTGATAAGGCAATACTGGTACCACCACCCACGTGGGCTTGCCCATGGCACTGGCCAGGTGTGCAATACTGGTACATGAGGTAATTACCAAATCCAGATTGGCAATACAAGCGGCTGTATCCTCCCAAGAAATCAAGAAATGTTGTAAATCCTCAATATGGGCAGGTAATTCCACCGTGTCATTTTGTATTTGTAAGCTGTAGAATTTTATCTTACTATCCTCCTTACATGCATCAATCAAAGTTTGTGGGGGAAAGTACCGGAATTGTTGATGTTCATATTTGGGGTTGCCACTCCATTTGATGCCCACCTTGTACTTGTCAGTTTTGATGATCTGTTTCCAATTGGTCACACTCAAAGGATTGGGAAAAATATAAGGTTCATTGGGCATGGTGTCCTTGGTGTGTCCAAACAACCAAGAAGTGCTGAAAGCAGGTATCCAGTAATCAAATTCAATTTGATGCAATTCTGTGGGATTGATGGCTTTGTGCACCCCCGGGACCCGTTGAAACAGGCTTTTCAACACCTCATCACACACCACCACACACTTTCCACCTCGGGATAGAATTTCTTTGGCAAACCTTACAAATATCATTTGATCCCCAAATCCTCCTTCACCGTTAATCACCACAGTTTTATCTTTTAAATCATGGTTGTTCCATATGGGTTTTTTGTTTGTTAAAAACTTCCCCCCGTACACACCCACGTGTCTGCCTGCTTCCAAAGACTGAAATCCATTTTGAAAATCTCCTTGGTTTATTAAAAACCATCCCCGGTTAAACTTGTGTCTTAGGTTGTCAGGTTCTTGTTGTTCTAATTTTTCACATAATTTCCATGCCTCTTTCAACCGGCCCCGTACCATGAGATTCAATTGCTGGTCCAACAAATGCATATATTATATTAACAATTACCTTTTAAAAATCAAATGGAACGGATGGCCGTGCCTCTACCCCCCAGACTGGTCCATTGACTGAGGGAAACTATACCAGGAGAATATCTTGAACTGTTAGTCTGATTATTTCCCAATTCTCCTGCAACATTATTTCCCCAGGTATACAATAAATTATCACTTCCAATTGCTAAAAAATGTTCTTTACCAACAGCTATAGCCGTCCAACTGCTGCTACCAATTTGAGATGGGGAGGTAACTGCTGCTACCTGTGCTAGTCCCTGTCCAAAAGATTCCCCCCATGCAAATAATTTTGAGGAAGTATCAATGGCCATGCCCCGGTTAGCTTTTGCAGAAATTTTCGACCAGTTACTGGTGCCTATTTGCACCGGTGACTTCCAAACTACTTGTCTATAATAATAACTGTATGGATAACCATAATAATCGTAACGGCAACATTTATAATAACCGGGAGGAACCGGAAATCCTAATTGACCAAAACTATTATTTCCCCAGGCAAACAAACTGCCCCCAGACCGTATGGCCAATGAATGACTGTATCCACCTGCCACAGCCGTCCAACTGCTGGTTCCAATTTGTACGGGGCTGGAGCGAGTGGTAAGGGTAGTATCTCCTAATTGACCCTTACTATTACTTCCCCAGGCAAACAGACTGCCCCCAGACCGTATGGCCAATGAATGAATATGACCGGCTGCCACACTGGTCCAACTGCTGGTTCCAATCTGTACGGGACTGGACCGGTTGGTGGTTGTACCATCTCCTAATTGACCAGCGCTGTTCAATCCCCAGGCAAATAGTAATCCATCATTACGTATGGCCAATGAATGAAGAAAGCCTGCGGTCACAGCCGTCCAACTATTTCCAACACCAATTTGTACAGGAGACCTTCTTTCTATTGTGGTGTTATCCCCTATTCCTCCAAAATCATTTCTTCCCCAGGCAAATAATTTACCATCATTAGTTATGGCCAATGAATGAAAACTACCCCCGGCTACTGCCGTCCAACTGCTATTACCTATCTGTACCGGGCTTGACTTAGGGGCAGCAGTCCCGTCTCCTAATCCACCAAAAGGATTGTCACCCCAGGTAAATAGTAATCCATCGTTGCGTATGGCCAGAGAATGACGAATACCCGCTGCTATGGTTGTCCAACTATTATTGCCTATTAATGAGGGGGATACTGGCGCTATAACACGGCCAAGAACATTATCATCCCAATTCCCCCAAGTATAAAGAAAACTGTTACTATCAATTGCCGCAGAAATAGCAGTGGCTGCCACTGCCGTCCAACTGCTGGATCCAATTTGTACAGGACTGGAGCGAGTGGTAGTGGTGGTATCTCCTAATTGGCCGTAATTATTTCTGCCCCAGGCAAACAGCAATCCATCATTGCGTATGGCCAGAGAATGCACTGCACCACCTGCCACAGCTGTCCAGCTACTGGTGCCAATCTGTACAGGACTGGAACGTTCCGTAGTAGTACCATCTCCCAACCGACCATAACTATTTGATCCCCAGGCAAACAGACTGCCCCCAGACCGTATGGCTAATGAATGAAAACTTCCAGCTGCCACACTGGTCCAACTGCTGGTACCAATCTGTACCGGGGAAGAAGTATTTGGTAGTCCATATTTTCTACCAAGCGCCCCATACGCTGTGGAACTCCATGTAAATAAACTACCCCCTGTTCGTATGGCCATACTATGACTGCCACCGGCAGCCACTGCTGTAAAACTACTGGTAGTAACAGTTCCCCCAACCTGTACCGGACTGGATCGACTGTAAACAGTTCCATCACCTATTCCGTCAATACATCTACCCCATACAAATAAACGTCCATCTTGACGTGCAGCCACAGAATGAGTGCGACCACCTGCCACAGCCGTCCAACTGCTGGTTCCAATAATTACAGGACTGGAACGGTTGGTTGTGGTAGTATCTCCTAATTGACCACTACCATTGGCTCCCCAGGCAAACAAACTGCCTCCAGACCGTATGGCTAATGAATGGCTGTCTCCAGCTGCCACGGCCGTCCAACTACTGGATCCAATTTGTACAGGACTGGAACGGTTGGTAGTAGTGGTATCTCCTAATTGACCATAATTATTTCTTCCCCAGGCAAATAGACTGCCCCCAGACCGTATGGCCAATGAATGAGCGCCACCAGCTGCCACACTGGTCCAACTGCTGGTGCCAATCTGTACAGGACTGGAACGGTTGGTAGTAGTGGTATCTCCTAATTGGCCGTAATTATTTCTGCCCCAAGCAAACAATAAACCATCATTGCGTATGGCCAAGGTATGATTACTACCACCTGCTACCATTGTCCAGCTCAAATTTCCAACTATACCGGGTACACGGTTACTTGCAAAATAGTATGCTAATTGAGCATTTGTATTAAGCCCCCAGGCAAACAACAGATTATCACTGCGTATGGCCAATGAATGCTCTGCACCACCTGCCACAGCCGTCCAACTACTGGATCCAATTTGTACAGGACTGGAACGGGTGGTTGTGGTGGTATCTCCTAATTGACCAAAATTATTTCTGCCCCAGGTAAACAAACTGCCCCCAGACCGTATGGCCAATGAATGATTATTACCTGCCTTTACACTAGTCCAACTGCTGGATCCAATCTGTACGGGACTGGAACGGTTGATAGATCGTCCCATATTAAAAAATTGATTACTGTAACCCCAAGAAAACAACAAACCATCATTGCGTATAGCCAGAGATACGCCACCGGTTGACCCTCCTCCGGTTGTTAGCTTTATCCAACTGCCTGTACCAATTTGTACGGGACTAGAAGTTTGAGTATCGGCACCATTTGAACCACCAGCTCCCCATCCAAACAAACTGCCTCCAGACCGTATGGCCAATGAATGGGCGTTTCCGGCTGCCACAGCCGTCCAACTGCTGGATCCAATTTGTACAGGACTGGAGCGAGTGGTAGTGGTGGTATCTCCTAATTGACCAAAATTATTTCTGCCCCAGGTAAACAAACTGCCCCCAGACCGTATGGCCAATGAATGAACATTTCCAGCTGCCACAGCCGTCCAACTGCTGGATCCAATCTGTACGGGGATAGAATAATCGCCTGTAGTACCAGTACCTAATTGACCAAAACTATTATTTCCCCAGGCAAACAAACTGCCCCCAGACCGTATAGCCAATGAATGAACACTTCCAGCTGCCACTGCCGTCCAACTGCTGGTGCCAATCTGTACCGGGGAAGAATAATTGCCTGTATTACCAGTACCTAATTGGCCATTGCTACCCCCGCCCCAGACAAACAAACTGCCTCCTAAACGTATAGCCAAAGTATGACGAGTGCCACAAGCTATGGCCGTCCAACTGCTGGTTCCAATTTGTACAGGGCTGAGCCGTTCAGTGGTTGTACCATCTCCTAATTGACCATAATTATTATTTCCCCAACTAAAAAGTCTACCATCACTAGTTATGCCTGAAGAACCGTATCTTCTAATACCTATGGCAGACCAACTGCTGGTGCCAATCTGTACAGGGCTGGAACGGGTAATAGTAGTGCCATCTCCTAAATCTCCGTTGTTATTTCTGCCCCAAGCAAACAATAATCCATCATTGCGTATGGCCAGAGATGTAAATGCATTAGATGCAATTACCGTCCAACTAAAATTTGTCACTGAATATGAACCAGGATTAAAATACGTGTCTTGATTGCCTAATTGACCATTACCATTACTCCCCCAGGCAAATAAAAGATTATCACTGCGTATGGCCAAGGTATGACTGGCACCGGCGGCTACGCTGGTCCAACTACTGGTTCCAATTTGAACGGGACTGGACCGGGTGGTAGTAGTGCCATCCCCTAATTGCCCCACACTATTGATGCCCCAGGCATATAAAAAGTTTCTTAATCCCTGGGAAGCAGGCTGTTTGGCCAGTAATTTTTTAACCAGTCCCATAAGAAGGTATTTCCGGCCAAATTACATATTCAGCGTTTTTATATTTTTGAGGTATATCCCTTAATTCTTTGCGGTACTGTATCATGGCCTGTTGTTGTTCTGGTGTCATTTCTTGATAAAAATCCATGAGCATATATTTGTCAGAAATTCTTAACTGTAAGTTTCTTTTTATTCGTATATTTTTCCATGCATCATTGACCGGAAAAATAGATGTTGAAAACTCTTGGGCTGCAGAGAGGGTAGCAGGAAGCGAATGCAACATTTCAGATTTACCAGGATTATTATTTTCAGATAGTCCGGTACTAATATTTTCAGGTTGAAGTGGTTGTATTTTTACATGTACCACCTTGTCTTCAAGGATGTGAAACCCCGGTTGCAGATCTCCTGTGTATTCTTGTTCATCCAAAGGAAGCCACCCATAAGTTTTCAGTTCTTTATCTGGTAACAGATAAAAATTGCTCACATTACCCCAGTTTGTGGGCAGCATGTCTATTTTTTCTATTTTTCCCTCTTGTATATGGCAGTATTTTTTCATGTTAAGAGCTGGTTCCTGTTGCAAATCCATAATAACTTAGTCCAGAATCATAAGAAAAAAAAGTAAAAGTATCCACTTTGTTTGCCGTAGAAGTAATAGAAGGGGCACTACCCCCTGGCCATCTTATGGAAACCGGCCAAGTCACTGTGCGTGCCGTACCATCGGCGGAAAGTTGCAAAACAAAACTGGTAATTAACGGGGCCGTCTTGGGATTGCGGAATGTAAGGGTGGTTATGTTTGCATTTAAATATACCAAAAAATAACTAAATGCACTTAACTCTAGAGTAACAGAATTGCTGGCGATAGGTACTGTGGATCCGTAGTCTGTCCAGCTGGAACTAAAAGTGTTTGTGGTGGTATATGTACTGTTCCAGTTGGCTGACAAAGTGGGAATGTCTCCCAGACTTGCACCGCCCCCGGTAGAATTGATAGTCACAACACCTGTACCTCCCATTGGGGATACAGTGATGTTGGTGCCTGCAATAATCTGTGTGACCCCTGTCCAGTTGGCACTGAACGCGCTTACTGTTGTATAAACTGATTGCCATAATGCTGAATTGGTATTGGTAGTCGTATAGTTACTATTCCATCCAGCACTGTTATTATTGGTGGTAGTATAAACTGATGACCATCCAGCACTGTTATTGTTGGTGGTGGTGTAGTTACTGTTCCATCCAGCACTATTATTATTGGTGGTGGTATAGTTACTGTTCCATCCTGCACTGTTATTGTTGGTGGTAGTATAATTAGAATTCCATTGATTACTATTTCCTCCTGCCACCGTAATAATATTATTGGCACTAATCTGACCGTTAACTGTAAATTCAACTGTTGGGTCGCTGGTATTAACACCTACTTTGCCTAACGGGTTTCCACCTCCTTGAGCATTCCCCACGTGCAATACTTCCACCCCATCCCCGTCATAAAAACTAGCTACATCATAGGGGCCAGCTGTTTGAAAAACATATAAAGCGGGACCGGGGCCTGTGTTGATTACGCTAAGTGCACTAGTAGTAGTAAAGATAGTATTCTTAAACGTACTGGTTCCTAGAGCTGTCAAATTACCCTGTACAGTAAGATTGTTGGGTACAATCAAGTTGGAAGGCAAGCTCAGTGTTACAGAATTATTACCTGTATTGCTACCAGCTGATGTTACAACTATCTGATCAGTTGTGCCATATACATTGTAGATGGTATTATTATAGCCTGTATTCCAATTAGCACTTAGAGCTGTTACTGTGGCATATGTGGTTTGCCAGTATGCACTGTTATTATTGGTGGTGGTATAAACAGAAGACCAACTAGCACTATTATTATTAGTAGTAGTATAATTACTATTCCAATTACCGCTAGTTACCGCTACATTCGTTAGACTATTCTGAAGGGCGGTTATATCAGCAGACTCTTCCCAACTGGCAGAAAACGCGCTTACCGTAGTATAAACAGATTGCCATAAACCGCTGTAGGTATTGGTAGTAGTATAATTAGATTCCCATTTAGCTGAATTTGCGTATACCGTGCTTTCCACGCTCTCCCACCCCGCACTACTCGCTTGCATGGTATTATAGGTACTATTCCATTGATTGCTGTTACCCCCAATTGCGCTAATAGTTCCATTAACTGTAAAATCCCCATTTACATAAAACCCAGATAATTCTACAACAATGTTAGAACTAAGTGAATCAATTTGGTTGGCATAAATTCTGTCCCACCGGTTTGACGGGGACCCTATCTCTCCATTATTATTATTGGGGTACAGGTTATTAACAGACAAGTTACCATCCATGGTACCGCCCTTGGCATACTGGACGGCCACCGAGCCACCGCCCCCGCCCAGGTCCAATATTCTCCGGGCATAGTCTTGTACAGTTTTATCAATATACTTTTTAAGTTCTTTTAAAGAGGTGGTTGCTTCTTCTTGTTGTTCTACGGTTCCGGTATCTTTGATCTTTTCTAACTCTTCAATGTAACCGGCAATTTGGTTGTCTTCTTGTTCTTCTTGAGGAGCTGCAGGTTGGGTGGACACGGTAGGTTGCTCCAAGGCCCGGTTTTTAGCTTTTTCAATTGCATCTTTAATTTTCTGTGCCAAAGCCTGGACGGGTTTATTCTCATCGGGGGGTTCTTCTTCTACAGGTACCACTGGTACCGGTGTCTCTTTGGGTTGTTTCTTGGCCTGTTCCAAGGCCTGGCGTATTTTATTTCCCAAATGAACGGCAGCCTCTTGTGTTGCTTCAACCTGAGGGACCTCTTCTTGTTTTGATTCCTCTACAATAGGTTCTTTTGCAGGGAGTTTAGAGGCAATTGTATTTCCTACTTTCTGTAAGAAGTGGGCAAATGGATCACCTTGTTCTGTAACAGTTTCTGTGGCAGAAGCAGAAGCATATACTGCCTCCATAATACTCTTATGTTCTTTGGCCGTCTTTATTTTTTCTGCTACATTGCCTAAAAAATCAGATAACAGATCTTGGTTTTCCACCAGTTATTTAATTGATTTACAATAAATAACCATATGCACGATGCGGTTAGAGACCTATTACAAATACAAAATCAATTGCGTATTTTCCATTGGCAGACAAAAAGTTACGCACAACACAAAGCCTTGGGCAAAGCTTATGAGTCTTTGGACGGGTTAATTGATACTTTTGTAGAAACGGCTTTAGGAAGAAAAGAGGCATGTTTTTCTGATGGTAATATCGATATAAAGCTCTTTGATATTAAAGAACTGGACATTTGTACGGCTATGGACACGTACAAAGCTTTCTTATCCGAGCTTACTTGTAAATTAAACCCTCAAATTGATTCAGATTTATTGAATATCCGAGACGAAATGTTAGGTGTTTTAAACCAAACCTGCTATTTACTTAAGTTAACTTAATTATTGCCGGGCCGTTTTTGGATCCGGTGAACTGGCCGTTATCAACCGTTTATCTAAAAGGTGTTCGTGGGAAGCTCTGGTAGGTGAGATGTGCCAACCCCCCCGGCGAGTATACAAACAGGTAACCGCCAGTTCTTCGGGAGACAAGGCATCGTGTAATCTCTTGTAAATCATCTCACAACAGCTCTCGTGGAAATCCTGGTGCTCACGGAATGAAACAATATACTGTAAGATGGAGCTAACAATAGGAGATTTAACTGATTTTACATAAATGAACACGTCCCCGGCATCGGCTTGGTTGGTAATCTTACAGTTAGACCGGAGTAACGAGGAGGCCAGTTTAAGAACAGTAGCATCCCGGTTAATATGGGAAACTTTAATTAAAGAGGGGTCTTCTGTATACTTGTCAAATATAACTTCTCGGTCCAGGTTAGACATATTCTCCATCACATAATAATCATCAAAATACCGAACCCCCGATTTATTATTATATTCCTCCGGACTTGCCACGTGCACGTCTACCTTGACTTGCAGTAACTCGGAAAGATCTTTGCTCCCGGTTTGTGCCATATTCTTACGGACTTCTGTGGCTGTGGCACCCATTTTGTGCATGTTCATGGAATTAAAGTACAGTTTAATGGATTTACTTTCCACCATGAATTCTGAGTCTGCAGAATATACTACCTTGGCAATACCATTCACCGGGCACCCCGTATCCGTTAATGCAGTGGCCTCAAACCCCACCCACGTATCATAGCCAATAAACGGACATGAGGTTTTATTAATGTTATGGGCCTCTCGGTTATCAGACCGAGACACCCTATCCAAAAGGGTCTTATCATATTTCATCCCGTATGTGGATACCGAACCAAGGTGACGGATTACTGTTTTACTCATATGTATAATATATTATATGTATCTTATTTTTCCATGTAAAACATAACTACTTCTTTTAATTTGTTCATTCTCTGTTCTACTGTTCCAGACAACCTAACCACTCTATCCTTCCATTGAAACTGATCCAAATAATGATCTTCGTACAATTCAATAATTGCATTTCTAAATTCTATATTTGTACTTCTCTCTCCATCATCTACTAGTTCTACATCCCGGGGGTCGGGATAGAATATAATATCATACTTCTCATGAAACTTATACCAATAGTTTACCGCTTGTTGCCATACCTGTTGACTAACTAAGCCCTTCTTATAAAAATATTCTGTATATACTAACCCGTCTAATAAACACCTATCATGCACCACTCCCTTACACCCCGGCCACAGAAGCCTAGGATTATATCTAAACAGATTCTCTAGTTCCTTGTTTATAATTAACAACTGAGTTACATCGGTTGCACCAGATTCATTAATATCTACACTGAATTCGCGCTTTACTAGTCTTGTTACCTCATCTACATACCAGAATTTATCAATAATACCGGGCTCATACTTCATTGCATTTAGTAAAGTCGTCTTACCGGTAGACGAAGAACCTGTAAACGTAATATTCACAATATTATTATACGGGAAACTTAATTTTTTCCCAGTAATTTTTTAATATTTCTTATGATAATTTGCCACCATGACTCTTCGACTACTTCCATCTCATCAACAGGATAGCCTTTTAATGGATGGTCTTCATCGTCAACCCAGGTGTGTTTGATATGTATTTGCTTCATTTACACCACTTCTTTCTCTTGACAATTTCTGCAATAATGCAGTACACGGCCGTGTCTCCAAAAGCATCAAATATAGGTTCATTGGCCGTTTCAAATGTCTTTTTTCTTAATACTAGATTAATAAGTCGTTGAATTTTGTCATTTAACCGGACCACAATGGCAGATACCGAGGCAATAATGTCTTCTTTTTTATGGAGATCAGATCCCAAGCTTATATTGTGGGGACCATAATCATACTGCTTTTTACAGAATACCTCGTACTGTTCTCTTTGTATCTTTTTAAATTCCTCACAAGTTTCGGGGTATGTTTGTTCTACAATTTCAATAAATTCTTGTGGATTCACATTCTCACCCCGTAACTAACATTATTTAAATTTAAAGACCCTAAATTGCAACCCCCCGAATAACTAATCGCACTCTGTAGGTCCTGGGTAATTTCCAATAATTTTTCCTCATACGTAAAGCTATCCGTTTCCATTAACTTCATGGTACCCTCAATGTTCTTTTTATCCATCTTATTATGTATACTCGCCGACCCATAATACTGTTTATACCGTCTCCCGGTACTATCTTTTACCACTGGAGCGGGACTATCCGTACAAGCGGCAAATATAGACCCACACATTACCATCTTAGCCCCAGCTACCAATGCTTTGGCAATATCCCCATTACTACGGATACCGCCATCGGCAATAATAGGTATATCTCTATCTCTAGAACATTCTAATATGCAGCTAAACATAGGATATGTAAATCCGGTTTTATCTTTTGTTGTACAAGCATACCCCCCACCTATCCCAACCTTTATTGCATCTGCCCCAACATTGTGCAAATATTCTACCCCCTGGTATGTGGCCACATTTCCGGCAATAATTTTAGTATCCGGGAGTGTGTCTTGGATGTGTTTAATCTGGTCGGCTACCTTGGAATGGTGACCGTGGGCCACATCAATGGTGATAAAATCCACTTGAAAACGGTGACGGGCCAGGTTCGTGATTAATGCTCTATCGGAAGGTTGAATACCCACACTAATAGAAACCACATTAAAAAAGGCCTCATTAGTATCTCGGACAAACCCAAAAATATCATGGTCAAACCGGTGCATCACATAAAAATAGTGTTTGGAATCCAGTAACTGACAACTATCGTGACTGGGAAACAGATCGGAAGAGCACACGTCTGAACTCCAGTCACTCCGCGAAATCTCGTATGCCGTCTTCTGCTTGAAAAAAAAA
>OGVL01000029.1_pt1 | contig 15529 bp, 18 predicted proteins | sample 1575781 | NCBI WGS metagenome assembly OGVL01 (sample SAMN07581553, study PRJEB24739) | freshwater metagenome | place: Singapore | collected 2015-04 | reverse complement strand
ACCTAGAGTTCAAACGATTGTCACAGTCTGAGTTAACTAAATTAGCAGAGGACATCCAATCGGATGAACGCACGGCACATCAAATTGTCCGTGAGATTGTAGTTGGCTGGAAGGACGGCACTATCATGGATGGCGATGACATAGTGCCATTTAGTGACTCAGCGCTAGACCAATTGTTGGAGGTGCCCATGGCTGCTGGCGCTATCCTAAATGCGTTTCTTGAGGCGTATAATGGACAGGCGGCTAAACGAAAAAACTAGAAGGCGCAGCTCGTCGATGGGTTGCGCCAAGGACGGTTGATGATTCAGCACAGGACGTGGCAGTACTAGCACCTGGACTAGAGCTGCCACAACCTGAGCAGGATGATTATGAGTTATGGCAGGAGAATGTAGAGACATGGTTGTTCTTCTGTCAGGTGCAGACACAGTGGCGAACAACAATGGCTGGGTTAATTGGTTTGGACTATGGTGCTATCATAGCAGTAGCGACATTGCATGAGGTTGAGGATAAACGACAACTACTAACTGAGTTACAATGGATTGAGTCAGCAATTTTGTCAGAGTTAGCGGAGCAGGCGGAACGTGGCAAACACCACTCTAAATCTACGGGTAAACGCACAGTTTGATGAGTTGACGCAACTCAATGCTGAAGCGCAACGCAGTCGTGACAAAATTGCAGCGATGGAGCAGGCATCGAAAATTCTAGGTAAAACAGTTGATACAACTGATGCTGCCGTCGAAGCACATATAAAAAGTCTTAAGACGTTGCAAAAGAATTTGGATCAGAATAGCGAAGAGTATCGACAAACGCAACAAGAACTGGATCGTTATTCTAAAAAAGTTGATGACACAACATTAAAATTCAAATCATTTGGTGAAAGCATCAATGATTTAAAACAAAGTTTCGTTTCGTTAGTAGCATTAGAAACAGTAATCGAGACATTTCAGGCTATTGCTGACGCTGCTGTTCAGATGTTCAACAACATTGCTGATGCGTCATTAGAGGTGCAGAATCTAGCAAACGTTTTAGATACGTCTGCTGAATCAGTTGACCGTGTGCGAATATTGTTTGAACGATATGGTAGCGACCTACGGGACTATGGTGATTTTACGGCTGAGTTAACTGAGAAATTATCCGACCTATCATCTGAGCTGCGAGCAGGCGGGGAGCTTAGCGAACAAACTAATAAATTTCAGCAAGTGCTAAAAAACTTAGGAGTCAATGCTTTAGATGCTGCTGGTAATGTTAGAAATATTCAGGATGTAGCCATTGAGTTTGCACGTGGCATATCGAGACTAAGCGGTACAGAACGTGTGAATTATATAGCAGCGGTAATGGGTTCTCCGGCTGAGTCAGCACGGTTGCTAACAGTCCTTGAGCGAGTTGGCGTGGAGTTTGATAAACAAGACTCAATTATTAATGACGATTTTGTACAACGTGTACGAGAGTTTCGCATACAACAGGAGAAATTAAACGAGGCGTTTCAACGACTGATTGTAGACAACAGTGATGCTATTATACGATTTCTCCAATTGATGTTACAGATAATGGAGCGATTGGTGCCAGTAATTGACACAGTAATAAAAACAATTTCATTAATACCAACTGAAGCATTTGAGATAGGAGTTATTGCTGCATTTGCTCCATCATTGCTACCTAACTATATTGCAACTAGAGGTATACAAAGGTTAACGCAAAAACCAGCCACCATTTATGAGGATGACCTACGATTTACACCACCAGGATTAACACGTCCACCTGCACCGCAGTTGCAACAACAGGAGAAAGAAGCAGATGATAAGGCTGAAAAACGAGAACAGAAATTGTTTGACCTTCGTAAAAATCATGCTGAAAAATTATTTGAACTAGAATCAAATTTACGGCAAAGACTACAGGATCAGACAAAGAACTATCTGGAGTGGGAGAAGAATTTTGTTACTAAGTTTCAGGATCAACTAGAGCAACGCAGGCAAAGTCAGGATGAACGGGCACGGCGTGCTCTTCGTGAACGGTACGATGCTGAGGTAGAACAACAACGATTGCTGGAGGATGTTAGTCGAGAACTTGCAATTGCACGTGGTCAGCCAGTAACACCACAAGCTCAGATTGCATTTCAACGTAGTTTACAAGACCTTGAATTACAACGAAAGCGTGATGTAGAGGACATAAATCTAAAGCAAATTGAGGATGAAAAAAAATTACAACAACTAAAGCTACAGGGTCAGGACGAATTAATGAAGCGTATGACAGACTACATTAATTCAGTATCTAATGTTGTTATTGATTTTCAGAAACAAATGACCAATGAGGTCAAGCGGTTTAACGACCAGATAAATAAGGGACAACAGAATGGACGTGGTGGTGGTGATATGAAGGGGGGCAATGCAGTAAATCCATTGCCATTTTTACCACGCAACGCACCAGGCATTACAGTTTCTCCTACCGCAGAAAATGTTAATTGGAGTCAGGTTGGTACACGGCATGGACAGTTAGGTGGTAACAACCGCAGCGCACTTAGTCCAGATGCTAGTTATCAAATAGACCAAACTGCAATAAACCTAGGACGACAATTGGCTCAACGAGTACCAATTATCCTAACACCCTTTAATGACTATATTGATAAATTGCAAACACGTGGTACTGAGTTGACACAGCTTGAAACTGGCACACGTTTATCTGACCCTGAAATACTGAGACTTGCACGGGCACAACTGCCAGAACTAACAGCTGAGTATCAGCGACAGACTGATAGCATACGGCAGCAAGAAGAGTCACAACGACGACAATTAGAATTAATACGCAGTGGCGTTACTCCTGAGGTAGCACGTCAGCGTACAGAATTTGAACAAATTAATAACGTGCGACTGGAGGAGCTAGGACAAATACAAAGCCAACTCACCTACCTCCAACAATCAAGTCAGCTAACTGGTGAACAAAAGATTATTGTTGATCAAAGCTTGCAAGCGGTAAAAGATTTAACTGTTCAATATGGTGAACTGCCTGGACTAATTGCAGCGGCTAATGAAAAACAACAAGCGTTTTTGGATCGTCAACAACAAATACAGTCACTATCAGTTGGCATTGCCAATGCACTGGGTCAGGGTGTACGGGAGTCACTATTACTAGCAATTAATGGTACGCAGAATTGGGGTGAAGCGTTGGATAAAATTATTGTAAACGTGTTAAATGAGATTATAAATCAACTGTTATATATCCTAGTAATTCAGCCATTAGTAAACAATATCTCCAAAGGCTTAAGCGGGCTGTTTGGCGGTATACTACCATTTGGGTCTGGTGGTGTGATGACAAGTGCTGGTGCAGTCGATCTACCTATGACTTCATACGCATACGGCGGCATTGCTAATAAACCACAATTAGCAGTATTCGGTGAAGGCAGTATGCCAGAAGCATATGTACCGCTGCCAGATGGACGACGCATACCAGTTGTATTATCAGGTAGTAGCGGCGGTGGTAATACTGTTATTGGTGGTAGCACGTCAGTAGTCGTTAATGTTGACGCATCTAATACTAAGGCGGCAGGTGACACTCCTAAAGCGAATCAACTTGGCGACCAGATTGCTAAAGTAGTTCAGGCTGAAATTATCAAACAACAACGACCAGGAGGGTTATTGTACTAATGGCTACATTTGTTTATGTCCCTGACTATGGCACATCACGTCAACATCAACCAACAGTACGCACTGTTAAATTTGGTGATGGCTATGAGCAACGGTTAGCGTATGGACTAAACACAAACCTACAAAAATGGTCGCTCCAGTTCAGTGCTAGAACAGATGTAGAAGCTGATGCAATTATGGATTTTCTGGATGATAGTAATGCTGTTACTGCATTTGACTGGACAACACCAGATAATGTTAGTGGTAAAAAATGGATATGCAGGCAGTGGTCAAAAACAATGATAGCGTACAACATAAACGACATTACTGCTGAGTTTGAAGAGGTCATGGCATGACGTTGCAAAACATCAACTTTTTATTGTTTGCTGAACTAACTAGCGTTGGCTTAGTATCTAGCATTGCGTTAGTTGGGAGTAGCATTGGTATTCATACGCAATTGCAACAACCTAGTCCATCAGCAATTATTGAACTATTTGAACTACAAACATTTGCTAATGTACATGGCGTTGACCAAATCCTTCGGTTTCATGCAGGCACCTCAGAGTTTGGCAATAGTATTGTGTGGAACGGTAATACTTATACTAAATATCCATGTATAGCAACTGGATTTGAATACAATGGCAAGGGACAGCTACCACGACCAAAATTTCAGGTAGCTAATATTGAATCAATTGTAAGTGCATTGTTGCTCGCAGTAAATGAGTTTACACCAGGCAATGACTTAATCGGTGCAAAATTTACACGAATCAGAACATTGCACAAATATATTGATAGTGCCAATTATCCGCAATTTGCACAGATTGAAAATCTATTATTAGTGACTGACCTTGCAACAATTGGTATAAATCCAGATGCTAATCCAAATGCACGTATGCCAGACGAAGTGTACTATGTTGAACGCAAAGTCACGGAGAACCGAGATATTGTTGAATTTGAATTAGTAGCAGCATTTGACATGGTTGGTGTACGTGCTCCACGTCGGTTGGCAATTGCTAACATTTGCCAGTGGGTATATCGTAGTGTTGAATGTTCATATACTGGCTCAAGCTATTATAACATTAAAGACGAACCTGTTAGTACGCTATCACTTGATGTATGCGGTAAACGATTGAGTAGTTGTAAATTACGATTTGGAGCAACAAATCAATTACCGTATGGCAGCTTTCCAGGACTGGGAGGATATGATGGTTGATCTAATTTTAGAAGACAAAATTAAAACGCAAATACTAAAACACGCTAGTCGGCAGTTGCCAAGGGAGTGTTGTGGTCTCCTGGCAGTTTATAACGGTAGGCAGCGGTATTATCCATGTAATAATCTGGCAACAAATAACGATACGTTTATTATGGATGTTGTTGATTTTGCTGCCGTCGAAGACGAGGCGACAGTGCTTGCTATTGTGCATAGTCATACTGTTGGCAACTGCCAGCCGTCAATGGCTGACCTGCAATCGTGCGAAAAATCAGGATTGCCATGGATAATCGTAAATCCAAACACCGAACAATTTTATCAATTTGAACCATCAGGATATGTAGCACCAATTGTTGGGCGACCTTATGTTTACAAATTGTTTGATTGTTATACATTGATTCGAGATTGGTATAAGCAAAATTTTGGACTTGAATTGAAAATAGAATATGAAGCGCCTCCTTTTGATGTTTGGGTGAACAATCCAATATTTGACATAAAACTACCACAACTTATTGCTAATCATGGATTTAGAGAAGTGTCTGTCACTGATGCTATACGTGGCGATTTATTGTTGTTCTCCTGTGTTAGACAATCTACCGACCATCTTGGTATCTATCTGGGAGAACAACGGTTTGTGCATCACTCTGTCAATAGGTTGAGCAGCGTTGATTTGTATGGTGGATATTGGTTAAAACAAACTAACAAGGTGATGCGTTATGCGTACAATTAAAGTTTATGGTACCTTAGCAAAATTTTTGGGACAGCACGTTTTTGAAGCTGAGGTTAAAACAGTTGGAGAAGTTGTACGGTTTCTGTGTGCCAATTTTAATGGATTAGAGGCGCATATACGAGATAAGTATTACAAAATTCTTATTGGCAAAAATTCTTTTTATGACTTAGAAATGATAAACCTGCCACTTGATGATGGCACGATTCGTATTATACCAGTGGTAGTTGGAGCGGGAGGAATATTTAATGTTCTTGCTGGCGCTGCATTGGCTGTAGCGTCGTTCTTTTTTCCTCCAGCTCTTGCATTTTTAGCAACACCAATATTTGGTATTGGTGCTAGTTTAGTGCTGGGTGGCATATCACAACTGCTAACACCAGTACCGCAAATGCCGTCAGTAAATTTTTCACGTGCAGAAACAACTCGTTTTAGTCCTGTTGATACACCACAATTTACCAAAGAACCTACTATTGATACAAATGGTGGCGGCGACTCATTTGCATTTAGCAATATCGTTAACACATCTCGTCAGGGTCTACCAATACCAGTGGTGTATGGCAAAATACCAGTTGGCTCATTAGTAGTATCCTCTGGTATTGTGCTTGGTTCTGATACATTAACAGACCTAGAGAGTTTATAACATGGCTGATATAACGATAATTGGTAGCGGTGCAGAACCAAGAATAGCCCCAGCAACTCCTACACCAGATCCAGCTATTATTGAAGCTGAAAACAAAAGAAAACAGGATGAATTAAATCAGCAGATTGCTGCACAGAATCAGCAGATTGCTGCACAAAATGAAGCACTTAGTCGTGCTCAACGTACACCTATAGAACTACCAAATACATTATTTTCTGAAGCACGTGTGCAAGTTGTTGACGTATTGTGTGAAGGTGAAATAGAAGGATTTGTAGATAATAAAAAATCAATTTTTTTAGATAACACAGCATTAGAAGATTCAACTGGTAATTTGAATTTTGCTGGCGCTCAAGTATTGCTTCGTACAGGCACGCAGTCACAGTCTTATGTGCCAGGACTAGATAATGTTCTATCTGAATTTAATGTAGGCGTTGAGATAACTGTGCGTACTGGCGCAATTGTACGAACAATACCTGATACGCAAAACAAACCAGATCGTATTGTTGTTAGGCTGATGGTGCCTGCTTTGTATGTTCAAGATGTTACTACGGGAGACATTAATGCTACATCAGTACAATTAAAATTAGAACGTCAATATAGTGGTGGGCAGTATACAACTGTATCGACTCCTGTAATCAGTGGTAAAACTAATACACAATACGAGGTGACTTATGCAATACCACTCGATACAACACAGCCATTTCCAGTAAACATTAGAGTGTCACGTATTACAGCTGATGCTTCTGACACACGATTACAAAATAAAACATTCTGGCAGTCATACACCGCTGTTATTGACTTGAAATTGTCATATCCAAATACAGCGTATGTTGTTTCTATTTTTTCAGCTAAACAGTTTTCAGCAATACCAACACGGGCTTATTTTATAAAGGGCATGAAAATTCGGTTGCCGTCTAATGCAACAGTTGATTCTAGCAATGGACGGGTAACGTATACAGGGCTGTGGAATGGTACATTTGGAGCGGCACAATGGGCGGCAGATCCAGCATGGGCATTATGGGACTTGTTAACATCAACTCGGTACGGATTTGGCGAGTATGTTAATGCTGACCAGTTAGACAAATTTACATTTTATAGCGTTTCTCAATATTGCAATGAATTAGTTAGTAATGGCAAGGGTGGACAGGAGCCACGCTTTTTGCTTAACGTCAACCTGAATACACGACAAGAGGCATATAACCTAATTAATGACTTGCTCAGTGTATTTATTGCAATTGGCTACTGGCAGCTTGGTTCTTTGCAAATTGTACAGGATTCTCCAGCAGATCCAGTTTATCATTTCAGCCAAGCCAATGTTGTTGGTGGTAATTTTACTTACTCAGGCTCTTCGTTAAAAACACGTAGCACTGTTGTTATTGTGCAGTGGTATGATACCGACCTACGTGATGTACAGGAGGAGTATGTTGAAGATGCCGAAGGTATTGCCAAATATGGACTAATAATAAAACGCACAACTGCTATTGGCTGCACTAGCCAGTCACAGGCAAACAGGTTTGGACAATGGTTGTTGTTTACTGAAAAATATGAGACTGATATAGTCACGTTTGATGTTGCATTGGATGCTGGCATATATGTTAGACCAGGTCAAATTATATCAATTGCGAATCCTGTACGCAGTGGTAGCAGGCGTGGAGGGCGGGTAGTTAGTTCTACAATTAATTCAATTACTGTAGATGGCACTGCTCCTGCTATTGGCACTGCTCCTGAATTGTCAGTAATCCTACCAAATGGGCTGTTAGAAACACGTACTAATATAACGTTAGCAGGCAATACCTATACTGTTACGCCAAACTGGTCGCAACTGCCAGCAGCATTTAGTGCATGGGTGCTAAGCAATAATCAATTACAAAGTGAATTATATCGTGTTATTAGCGTTGCAGAAAATACACAGGATGCGTCTACCTATACGGTAAGTGCATTAAAACATGAGACAGGTAAATGGACGTATATAGAAAATCAAGTAACTTTGGCTAATAGAAAAATTACAACGTTGAGTGATGCGCCATTACGACCAACTAACATAAATGTAACTGAGCAGTTATATGCTGAAAAAAGCGAAGTTAAATTACTTTTGCTACTGTCATGGACACACGCTGAACGTGCAGTGCGATATATGTTGCGGTATCGGATAAATGCAGGCAACTATGTTGAATGGGGAGAAACCAGTCAAAATTCAATTGAATTTCGAGATGCACAATTCGGTACATACGAATTTCAGCTAACATCAATTTCAATACTTAATAAAACATCGCAACCAGCGGTATTGTATTATGACGCAGTTGGACTATTTGCGCCGCCTGGCAATGTGTTAAATTTCACAGCAACGCCGCTTGCTGGACAAATTAAATTGACATGGCAGCAAGCAGTTGACTTGGATGTACTAAACAATGGCTCTGTTCTAATACGGCATAACAATCTAACATCGGGAGCAACGTTTGCTAATTCAATACCAATTGGACAATTTAATGGACGAGCAACCGAAGGACTTGTCTTAGCACTAACTGGGACTTATCTTGCACGATTTGTTGACTCTTCTGGCGTGCAATCATTAGCTGATGCTGTAATAACTACAGATGCACCACTAATCAATGCGTTAAACGTACTAGCAACTACGACGCAACATCCGTCCTTCAGCGGTACATTAACAAATTGTTTTAGATATGGTCAGACTAAATACGGTTCTCCGTTTGATGTGCCTGGCATAGCAATACCAAACGTGTTGTATGTAGATGACATTGGCACTAACGTATTAAATTTTGCTAACCTGCCAGATGTGTCGCTAGTGCAAACATTTGGGGCAGTTGATAATTTTGCAGCAATTGGTGACATATCGTTAGTGCGCACGTTTGGCGGATGGGATGATAATGGACTAATTGATTGGGATTATGGCGTATCGTTGACAACAGCAACATACCTATTTGATGCACCGCTAGACCTCGGAGCGGTATATACCTGTCGAGCAACCGCAGCAATACAAAAGGTGGACTTCGCAACTAATAATCTAATTGATAATGTATTGCTAATTGATGATCAGGGTGTCATTGACGGAGCAACTGCTTTTTATACGTTTGTTCATCTATACCTACGCACTACGTTAGATGATCCTGCTATTAATCCAACATGGTCATCATGGCGTGAATTTATAGTAGCTGACTATACGGCGAGAGCATTTGAATTTAAGTTGGAGTTTGGCACTACTAATCCAGAACATAATTTATCAATCACTGAATTAGAGGTTAGTGTTGACGTACCAGACCGACTTGAGTCACAACAAAATGTAACGTATTCTGGCAACGTTTCAAAAACAGTTACGTTCAACAGGCGTTTTGTTGTACCACCAGCTATTTCAATTACCATGGAGGGAGCTGTTACTGGCGATTATTATCAGATTACTGGGAGAACGCCATCCCAATTTACTGTTACGTTTTACAATGCTGCTTCGGCAGTAATTAACAGACAATTCGATTGGATAGCACGAGGATATTAAAATGGCTCAACATGATTATGTAATTGACAATGGCTCTGGCAGTGCGGTACTAGCTGACATAAATTCAGCATTACAAGCTGTCCTTACAGTAAACTCCAGCGGCTCAACAGCACCGTCAACTACGGCTGCATATATGCTATGGATGCACACAACAGATGGTATAAAACAACGAAATAGCAGCAATGCTTCGTGGATTGCTCCAACATTGTTTGGTGTAACACTAAATGACACTGTTACAATTGCGGATGCCAAAAACATTGTGGTTGGTACAACTACTGGCACGAAGATTGGTACTGCAACCACACAAAAAATTGGCTTTTTTAATGCTACTCCAGTAGTGCAACCAACTGCATTAACAGCGCAGTTAACTACTATCACGCATACTGCACCAGGTACTCCAGACTATGCAATCCAGAACGTGACTAATAGCAGTGCCTATGGATTTGTAACAGCAGATGAAGCGAATACCGTGTTATCGGTAATTGCTAACCTACAGACACGAGTTGCTGAACTAGAAACTAAACTACAGGCATTGGGGCTGGTGGCATAATGGCACAACATGACTATGTAATTGAGAACCAGACTGGTGCACAGTTTCGTGCTGACCTAAATAACGTATTGACTGCTATACAAACTGTTAATTCTGGTACAACAGAGCCAACTGCTTCAGTTGACTATCAACTATGGCAGGATACAACCGTTGGTGCATTAAAGCAACGGCATTCTGGATCATACGCAGGTATGCGTATATTTCAGCCACGTATATTTAATGGCATCTTGGATAGTAATGGCAATGAATTGTTTACATTTACGGCGACTGCTTCAGCCGTCAATGAATTTACGATAGCCAATGCTGCAACGGGAGGCACGCCTACTATTTCGGCGACTGGTACTGATACCAATATTGATATTACTATCACGCCGAAGGGTAGCGGTAGCCTAACAATTAGTGGTACACGTGCAGTACGGATACCGAGTGGTGCAACTGGTGATAGACCAAGTACTCCTGCCAATGGTATGTTGCGTTTCAATACGACTACATCATATCTGGAGATATACAACAGTGCAACAACTGCATGGGAGACTGGTGTACAAGCAGGCTTAATTAGTGCTGCTGGTAGTGCTGCTAGTCCAGCCATCACGTTATCTACAGACAATGACACTGGTATTTATTGGTCAGCAGCGAATGAACTAGCTATTACTACTGGTGGTACACAACGTGTGCGGATACGGGATAGTGCCATGCTAATACCAGTTGGCACAACAGCACAGCGACCAGCAACGCCAGCACAGGGTGAAATGCGGTACAACAGCTCTATAAATGCTCCTGAATTTTATAACAGTACAGCAGCACGATGGGAGTTTGCCGCAGTAGTGGCTGATGTTAGTACAGGTACAATCCGTGCCATTTTTGGATATGGGTATAATGGCTCTAATAATGTCTCCATGACTAACCGAGTTTCGACAACTGGCACTGTTGCTAGTGATACAACTGGTGTTGGTACAGCACGACACGCATTAGCAGCAGCAGGTTATGGTGGAGATAAAGCAATTTTTGGATATGGGTATACTGGCTCTAATAATCTCTCCATGACTAACCTAGTCAGTAATACGGGTACTGTTGCTACTGATACAACTGGTGTTGGTACAGCACGATGGGCATTAGCAGCAGCAGGTTATGGTGGAGATAAAGCAATTTTTGGATATGGGTATACTAGCTCTTCTGTCTCCATGACTAACCTAGTCAGTAATACTGGCACTGTTGCTAGTGATACAACTGGTGTTGGTACAGCACGATACTCATTAGCAGCAGCAGGTTATGGTGGAGATAAAGCAATTTTTGGATATGGGTATACTGGCTCTAATGTGTCCATGACTAACCTAGTAAATAATGCTGGCACTGTTAATGCTGATGTTTCTGGTGTTGGTACAGCACGACACGCATTAGCAGCAGCAGGTTATGGTGGAGATAAAGCAATTTTTGGATATGGAACTACTGGCTCTAATCTCTCCATGACTAACCTAGTCAGTAATACTGGCACTGTTGCTAGTGATACAACTGGTGTTGGTACAGCACGATACGCATTAGCAGCAGCAGGTTATGGTGGAGATAAAGCAATTTTTGGATATGGAACTACTAGCTCTTCTGCCTCCATTTCTGTCTCCATGACTAACCTAGTCAGTAATACGGGTACTGTTGCTACTGATACGACTGGTGTTGGTACAGCACGATGGGCATTAGCAGCAGCAGGTTATTCAACATAGGTAGATACAATGGCACAACCACTCAATACTGAATTTAATTATCGATACCAAGTACTTGGATCTACTCCATGGGAGCGTATCAAGACACTCAAAGGATTTCTAAACGGTCGGCTACGTGCCGCCGCATTGGAGCAGGTAGCTGATCTAAAACTGCGTGGTAAACACGCTGAATTGCAATACCTCCGTGATACTGGTGCGCCATTGCATGAACAACTATATCTCGAAGCCGAGATAGTAGAAATTGAGTCAGTGCAGGAGGATCAGGCTCATGCGTTTGCATTAAACAAACGTGAGATTGAGGTCATTCAAAACATACTGGCTGAACTATATGATGAGGTAGAACCAACTCGTTTACCTGGCTATACTGATGATCAGATGTTTGAGTTAAATGCAGGCATTGATTTTGCGGTAACAGTTCTCCGTGAAATACAGTCTGAAATTATCGCTAATGGTAGACCATCTCCAGCAAAACTACTCAATGCTATGTCATGCCCACATGGATTGGATGGGCTAAAAAAACTAGGCATACTGCCGACCGAAACTCAATTAATCGACTATACCACTATCGAGGATAAACTTTATGCGCCTATATGTCCTACCAGCAGCCAGCTACTCCAATGTAATGAAGACCTACCCAAACTCGATAGTCATCGGGCAGGCTCCTGATTGTAGTTCGTGGCTAATACTCGCAGAACAACAACATGACGGTCTCGAAACATTTGATGGCAACTATGGCAATTATGATTTCATTTACTGTCAGGAGTGGGGATTGACTATTAATGATGAGGTAGTAGTGCGTGCATGGGCTGACCAACGCCGCAAGTCATATCCACCAATGGCTGACTATCTTGATGCTATCGTAAAAGATGATGAAAACCAAAAACTAGCCTATATCCAGGCGTGCCTGGATGTAAAATATAGATATACTAAAGTTGTCCTTACATAGGAGATAATATGGCTGACGATGATAGAGAGCCTGGATTTATTGAGTCATTAGTCAGCTCCTCCCCTGGGCTGCTATATGCGGGACTGGTTGGTATAGCAGGACTCATTGTTAGCCTCCAACTACGACTAGCAGAATTAGACGTAAAAATGACTGCTGTACAGGACACGCTCAAGGAGCAAACGTCCCAATACAGCAGTCGTATACAACAGTTAGAAAATCGTATTAGAGACCTCGAAATTGAGGTCTCCCGTGGTCGCCATCGACCCTAACTCTCATGGCAAATAGTTTGCCATTTGTCACCAAAATTGATAACCGCCTGGCGTTTGCCATGCTTCGACACGATGGGCGTGTTACGAGCATCGATGGCAATGCGCCGTGTTAATATGGGTCGCCCTGGTAATGTCATCGTCGAAATCATTTGGTATTGCTGAGACTGCATATAATGCTCAGCAACAGCCCGCACTTGCTGACAGTACCGAACATGCGCCTCATGGTCGAACGTTGGGTTGACGGTAGCAAATATGGTGGCTAATGCAATTGCAATATTAGACATGTGACTCTCCTGTAGTATCTGTTTGTTTTTTCTGACGGTTGCGTTGTGCCCAGAGGCGTTTTTGTTCTCGTATCCGCTCCAATTGTTCAGGAGAACAATTCTCTAGGTAACGCCTCCGCCGTGCCTTGGCTTTTTCGGTGCGCTCGTATTTGTATTGCGCCCGCTTCAATGCGTCATCCATTTAGAGTGCGCTCACAATACGCAATCAAGGACTGCCGCAAGTCATCTGGTGGTGTCCAATCGTGGGCACTGCCAGACGTAGATGACCACCACTCCTCATTGATGAGGTTGTCAACGGCTGCCTCGATGTCGCCATCGAACTCGCCGATAAAAAACTCAACTGGTACGTCGCCAACATAAGTGGCATATAGGTCATCCTGGTAATCGTAAATACTCATTGTTGTTTCTCCTTGTTTGTGTTTGTGTACGATAGCGGTTAGTACCCCCCCGCGTATTTATCTATTGACAACTGCGTCTCTCACCTGTGCGTTGCTATCGGTTGATAGCACTGCCAATACATCCACTGGAGTATTGGGATTCTTGGCGACATCTTTTCGTACCCATTCGTCCCTATCGGTTGATAGCGTGACTAACACATCCACTGGAGTATTAGGATTCTGTGCGACATACCGACGCACCTGCCAGTCTACATCAGTGGATAGCGTGACTAACACATCCACTGGCGTGTGCGGATGTTCAGCAACATACCGACGGACTGCTGGGTTCTCATCAACAGAAAGTTCAGTTAAATTGTGCATTATGTAATGAATTTTGCCACTATGTTGTGGTTCATGCAATGCTGCAGCGTATGACCCTGAGTGAGCCCTAAAGCTGCCCTTTGTGTGGTTGAGGCACACATACCATTCTCCCATTCTGGCAATTTTGCCGCCAGTGGATTGGTATGTAACCTTATCAATGGTCACCTGGCATGGTATACCGTCCATGCCAAGCCGTGTGTCTAATCCAAATCGAGTCTTCATTATCTGTCTCCTTGTGTGTGAATTGCTGCGTTAGTCACCTCCGCAGCGAGTTAATGAATCAACGCCCGTGCAAATTCACGAACGATCCAGTTGCTATCACGGGATAGCGTTACCAGTACATCCATAGGAGTGTTAGCATTCTGAGCAACGCTCCTCCGAACACTCCACTCTTTATCAGTGGATAATGTGACTAATACATCCAATGGGCTGTTGGGATTGAGAGCAACGCCTTGCCGAATGTGGTAGTTCGGACTAGCCGAAAGCTTTACCAACACATCCACTGGGGTGTTGCGATTGCGAGCAACGCTCTGCCGAACCCAATAGTCTTTATCAGTCGAAAGCTTTACCAACACTTCTACTGGCGTATTAGGATTGCGAGCAACGCTCCTCCGAACCCAGTAGTCTTCATCAGATGAAAGTTGCACTAATATGTCCACTGGGGTACTAAGGTTGATGGTAGTCATTATCTGTCTCCTTGTGTGTGTACTGTGTGTATTCTAGCGGTTAGTCACCTCCCGCCAACTTGTTAACTCCACCAAAACCCTAGTTTGTGTGCGTGTTGTCTAATTTCTCGCTCTCGATCACATGAGAGCTTGATCATAACGTCGCTAGGAGTGCTTGGATTTTGCGCTACTGCCATTCTGACCCAGTAAGACCAATCGTCGGATAATTGTCTGAGAACGTCTGGTGAAGTCCCAGAGTTTTTAGCTAGGGCTAGACGGTCAGAGTGTGCTTCATGTCTGAATATGTAGGAAGAGTAGTTCATCGGTCGGCTCCTGTGTGTGTGTCTACATTTATCAATGTATAGTAGTTCTAATTAGTTGTCAAGCGTTTTTCAGAAAATTTTTTGAGAAATTTTTTTCGGGGTAGTGACAGTGCCGTCCTCTCGGTAGGGGTGAGGAGCGGATGCGTCCATCTGCCCGTTTTTGCCCCTCCAGTGCCCCTCTCGGTCGGTGGTGGGGTGTAGGTGCCCTCGTCCCCTCCCGTGCCCTCCTGGTGCCCTCCCCTGGGGGTATCGTGACTGGGAAGATCGGAAGAGCACACGTCTGAACTCCAGTCACTCCGCGAAATCTCGTATGCCGT
>OGVL01000028.1_pt1 | contig 15656 bp, 32 predicted proteins | sample 1575781 | NCBI WGS metagenome assembly OGVL01 (sample SAMN07581553, study PRJEB24739) | freshwater metagenome | place: Singapore | collected 2015-04 | reverse complement strand
TAATATTATTCGTAAAAAAATAATCAATAGTATAAATCAATTTGGAAAAACTAAATTAGCACCATCAAAGGTATGTAGTGGTGTTGGTGTTTTTGCTATTGTGGAAATACCAAAGGATTTTATTTTATTTCAAGATGTTAGTAACGATGTAACACATATCCCATTTGGTGAAATAAACGATGAAAGAATAAAAAACCATCTTCTAAATATGTGCAATTCTAACAATGAGGGTATATACCTTTCAAGAACATATAATAATATCAATATGTCCTACTATATCAATCATTCAGAGCAACCAAATGTATATCATGATTTAGATATGGACCAATTTATTACTTTAAGAGATATACATCCTGATGAAGAACTTTTGTGTTTATATACTAAAGAGGAAATAGATTGGCTTACTTAAATGCGAATATACCAACATTAACGTGTTTTATAAGAAATGAGTTTTTATTCAACCATAAAATGGGATGGGGTGAGTTTACTTTGGCAGATGTTCACTCCGTTGCTTCAATACAAAAGAGAGTTCCACTTTTTGAGGCATTTTTAGAAAATGGTGTAAATTGGACACGTAGACCTATTCATGCTTTTTGTTGGAAAAAAGAAGCAGAAATACTACCACTAACGGAACATATATACTGGGATTGTTTTAGTTCGTATATTGATGTTCATATAAGGGAACGATTATCGGGATTAAGGGCTGATTTAATATCAATAACTGGTGTTAAACGGCAGGGTATATACTTATTTACATTGGATTGGTCGCATGAAAATAGGAATATGTTAGATACAAACTTTTCCGAAACCCCAGAACATAAATGTGGGCATGTATTCAAAATGGATAATGGTAATTATTTTATATATCCAAACAATAGAATTATATGGATGGATAATGCTTGGACATTTAATAGGATAGATAAAAATCCTGGATATAAAATAGATATGAATATTTATACGGTAGAAGGTGTGGGTGGATTTGAAACGGATTATAATTATATAACTAATTTCAGTAATAAAAAATAGTTCTATATTTATAATTATGATAAAACTATTACCTCTTGTAAAAGAAAACATAACCTATACTATATACTGTGATATGGATGGTGTATTGGTAGATTTTGCGGGCGGATATGCTGAATTTATGGGAAATCCACCCGGCCCCCTATATAAAACTCCCGAAGAAAGAAAGCAGTTTTGGGATAATTTTAATGAAAAGTTGATAGAGAAGGGGATGAAGGAACATCAATATTGGGCAGGATTACCACCATTAAAAAATGGTATGTTATTGTGGCGAGAAATAAAAAAATATAAACCTATCATATTATCAGCACCATCTCACAATGTATCCGAGTCAAAAAAGGGTAAGTTGATTTGGATAAAAAGATTTTTAGGAAATCCACCTGCAATAATAAACTATCAAAAGCAGAACTGGGCAACACCAACATCTATATTGATTGATGATAGAAAAGATTTTATAACAAAATGGGAGGCTGCTGGGGGTATTGGGATATTACACAAAAATAGTAATTTACAAAATACATTAAAGAAATTAAAAACATATATTGATTAGCGTGAAAAAAATATTATTTACATTAGTTATATTATTAGTATCAATTAGTTCTTTTTCACAAACAACGAAAGAGCAATTTGAAAAATTACAAAAACGAAATCATAATCAGTATGGTAATAGACCTTCATATCCACCACCACGTATAAGACCTGATTATTATTACCCATACCAATATTATCCGTGGTTATATCGTAATCCAATATGGGATAATCAACCTATAATAGTTTATCCACCAAACACACAATATTATCGTTATTCACCAAAAACAACTAAAAACACCGATAAGTTTTTAACTATGGGGTTAAACATGCCTATAACAGCAGATGGTGTTGGTGTGGGTGTATTTTTCGCAGGAGGTAATAAATCATTTTTTATATTTTCACTTGATATGGTTGGAAACAATCCATATCCTTATTATTCAAACATATCTAAATGGGATGTAATGAGGTGGAATGATAGATATTTGGGGCGTGAGAAAGAAACATATTCATATTCTTTTGGTGGGGGAAGTAAAATAAAAAACTTTTATCCATACACTACAATAACAATTGTGGATGAACAAAAATACCTTATTTACTTTGATGAATTATACATATTATCTTCATCTGGTGGATACGCTATTGATGATGATAGTGATATGAAATATGGTATTACATTTGGTTCATTTTATAAGGTTAATCCTATTTCACTAAATATTTATACAAATACATTGGGGGCAATTTGGTGTGGGGATAGGATATTTATTTTAAAAAAAACAACTATTTATATATAAATCAAAATAAAAAAAGGAAACAAACAGTGAAAAAACTATTTACCACAATACTTATTTTTACCCTTACTGCCGGATGTAGTAAAGAAGAACTTTCAAATGGAATTATTCCAAATCCAAATGAATGGTTTGAGATAGGCTTGGTTCGTGGTGATAGTAAAACACTCAAACAAACCAAAATTCATCAAGATAATTTTGAAACCGATTCATTAATTATCTCGAACAACCCATCATTAGTATTCACACCTGATACAATTCGTGTTCCTGTGGGTACACAAGTTCAACTTTATTCTAATGTCAATAGAGTTTATGGAGGAGTTCCTAACATTAACGGCGAATGGAGAAGTTGGAATGTTCCAGCAGCGCAGGTTACAAGACAAGGCGGTTTGGTCACTACCTATAATACCGGAGTGATAAGAATTACTTATACATGTGGCGTGATGGGCACTAATTTACCAAATTATCAAGTTTCAACGAGGATTTTAGTTTATTAAAAAAGGGAAATAAAAGATGAAAGTATCACAATTAAAACTGCTTATTAGAGAGGCAGTAAGAAAAACTCTTAATGAAGCAAAAGTCCCCGATGAAGGTGATGCTGCAAAATTTATACAAGATGTTCTTAAATTAGGTAGTAGACAAAACCTATTTGATAGTTTTATTAAAAAAGAAAAAATTGACCCAAATGAGTTAAGCACCCTTATAGAATTGGTTGCTGATAGATTAAAGAAAAAATGGGCATAGTAATTTATAATAGGGAAATAAAAGATGAAATCAACTGAATTAAAAAGACTTATTAGAGAGGAAGTAAAAAACATTATTAATGAGGGAACACCATTAGGTGATATGCAAAAGACTTTAAATCGATTGGATATACATGTAAATAAGATCATAAGAGAATTCGATGATGAAAATTATGATGATGTAGGAAATTTCATTAGTACTGTAAAAAGATCAGTTGAACAACTTATGGGTATTTTGTGGAGACTTAATAATCAAAAAACTAAAGTAAAAATATAATCACCCATAAATAAAAAGGAAACAAAAGATGAAATCAACTGAATTAAAAAGACTTATTAGAGAGGCAATAAAGCAAGTATTGAGAGAAGCAACTACCGATACTATTTTATATAAAGTACACTTTAAACCCGAATATAGTAGAGAAGATGATAAAACAAACGAACCAATAAACCCCATATTTGTAAGAATGAATACTGGTCAAAGAACCAAATTAAGTAATTATGCTGCAGTTGAGAAAATTGGTGGGTATGGTAATAAAACGCCGGATATGTTAGGTATTAGGGATACACACAATACTACTCAAATGGAATTTGATAAATTATTTAAATTAATAAAATCTCTCCATAGAGTAAAAATTTACAGATAGTATATTAATATTAAAAAAGGAAACAAAAGATGAAATCATCGCAATTAAGACAATTAATTAAAGAAGCAGTAAAAAAGGTATTACTGACAGAAAAAATATACTTACCTAATACTATGGTTGATGAAATAAAACAATCAATTAAAATGGGATATAACATAGTTCAGACAGGTTTAATTACCCCTAAAAAACGTGGTGTTATGTTAATGAATAAAAAATATGAAGTAAGGGGTGTATATCCAATAGAAGCAAAGGAAGCTATTGAGCAAATAGTTGATGAAATGAAAAATCCTAAAAACGAGTCCAATTTAAATGAGGGTAATGATTTTATTGGCTTAGGTGTAGTAAAGAAAAGCATGAATGTATTGGATTTAGATAGTAGGGAGAAAGAACCTATATTTGTTAGGGATGTAGTAGGTATATATAGAAAAGAAGGTAGTTCATATATTGTACAATCGGCATTGACAGGTAATGCGTTAAAAGTACCGGGGAACGCATTAGTGGTTAGGTTAAAAGGTGGGCCGGAGTGGAACGATAAATTACAAAGCCGGTTAGATAGATTTAGATAAAAATGAACCTATTTGAGTGTATTATTGTTTCAAAGGAAATAAACAATAAATTTATTCTTGCAAAAAATAGGGATAGGGCTTATAAACCCACCATAGAGATAATACACACATTATTAAACGGGGTAGAGGTTGTCTATTTACATGATACGATAACTGACTGGAGTGAGGGGATGAATGAGTATGGTATTGGTATAGTCAATTCAGCTCTTTTGGTAGGTAGAGATGAGGCGGAAAAAAAGATAGTAAAGAAGAGTGGTAAGGTGGGGCCGGACGGGGGTAAGATACGAAACATATTAGCACAAAAGAATTTATTGGATGCTGTTCGTGCGGGGTTATCATATAAGGGTAAGGGTAGGCTTGCATTAAAGGGGCACACTTTTATATCATCGCCGAATTATATGGTTAGTATAGAGACGACATCAAAGAATAGGCCGGTAGTAAAATTAGAAAATATAAAGAACCCTGTTGTTAGGACGAATCACGGTAGGTATTATACGGAGGCAGGATATACGGAAGGTGATGATTATAAGAGTTCGATAATCCGAAAGTTAAGTGCGGAAAAATCAGCAGAAAAGGCCCAAAACTGGTATGATTTAGCGCCACTGTTACGCAAGAAGTTTTTTGATTACGATTCACCCTTAAATATGAAAAGGGATACTAAATTAACGACATCAACGCAGATGGTGTTGAACTTGACTGATTTAATATTTCAGTTAAATTACTTTGAAAAGGATGTTGCAGGGTATGGGGGGGTAAGGGAGGATTTCCCCAAAGATTATAAACCAAAGATACGGATAGTAGTAAATAAGGTGTGAGAGATAGAGACCCCAACCCAAAAGGCTGGGGTTTTTTTATTATGCTCCGAAACGAATGAACGCAGTGAGTGAGTGGGAAATAAACACAAAAAATATAATAGCACTATATAGTAGTAGTAGTACTAGTAATAGTAGTAGTAAGACAAATATAAAATAACAATAGTAGTAATAATACACTATATACCCCATAACCCAAATAACCTAAATAACCTAATAAAAGATAATAAAAATAAGTAACGAAAGCAGAGGAAGAAAAAGAGAGAGAAAGGGAGTAATAATCATATAAAAATCCCACTTTTCCCCACTTTTCCCCACTATATACCATTTGACACCGAAATTGTATTAAAATGAACCCTCAAAAAAACCCCTGTCAAAATTAGAAATGGAGCAAGACAGGAAAGGGAAAGGAGGAGAGGATGGGAGCAAAACTAATAATGATACCTCAATTGTGAAGAAAAGCGTGGAAAGAGGTGAATGAGGGCTGGGGAGGCAATTTAGCTTCCATAAATATTGGGGAAAATTTTATAACACTAAAAACATCCCCTATAACACTCCCCACACACATTATAACACATAACACTTCAGCGCTTCTCTCTACTACTACTATATAGTATATAACAATACACACTCACAATATAACACAATACACCAATCGCTTGTTGTATCTACTACTACTATATAGTATATAATACACAAGCAATCTTCAGCGCTTCTCTCTACTACTACTATATAGTATATAACATATCCCATTTCATATATAACACTATATATACTACTACTATATAGTATAGGGGAAGCGTCATAGCTAACATATCCCACATCACGCCTAACATATCCTACATCATACCTCACCCAGCTTTTCTACGGTAAGGACCAGCGCTGTACTACTACTACTATATAGTATATAAGGATACACGCTCCTCTCTACTACTACTACTATATAGTATGGGGGAAATAAACGAAAAAATAATCTTAAAAAAGCTTGGAAATATGGATTTTCTGTTGTATCTTTACTCCGCAGGAGTGTGTCCTTATATATACTACTATATATAGAGAGATACACCTCCCCCACCAGCGCTCCTCTACTACTACTACTATATAGTGTCTAATATATTGGACAGTAGAATGTGGATAACTTTTTGGGAAAAAGCTTGGAAGTTTGGGGTTTTATCCTTATCTTTACTATGTAATAAAAATGAGAAATATGAAAAACAAATCAATCCAGCCGACCTCAAAGCGCACCAAAAGCAAGTGTGAGTATATGTACAACTTCAAATTGGGTGGATGGAATACCGAAATGGCATATACGGTGGAAGAAGCCATTGTACAGGCCCGAGAACGCTGGAAGAACATCCCTAATCTAACGATTGATGAAAAGACCTTCCGTATGACTAACGAGAAAGAGCTCAGTCAGGCGATGTCAGTATTCTACTAATCGTATTTTAATAAAATTTAACCTAAATTTAATATAGAAAGCTTGGAAATATGGGGTTTTATGCCTATATTTACTATGTAATAAAAATGAGAAATATGAAAAATTCCCTTCCCACCGGCAACTGGATGTTGCGTAATGATGTTCTTGATTATCTTTCCATAACTGTTTGCAAACCGACTCTTAGCGATATAATTGAAACCCTTTGTACCCCCCATATTGTGGGTGGTGATACATACTATTCGTGTAAACAACTCCGTTCTTATATCTACTCTCAGTTATATAAGGAAATGGAATGTAAGGTTTCTACTTTGATGGTTACACCGTAGACCATTTATAGGACACACGCATGGGCTGGAATTAAATAATAAACTACTAAAATAAAAGTTATGAAAAAAGAAATTCAATTAAGCGATTTGAAACAACACAATAGTATGTATTTCATTGGAGAACTAGATCCATATCGTGATGGTGATGGTTGGGTGTTTGAAGATGAAGCACTTGAGGTTATACATCATTATAACTATACGGTGTGGAAACAAAACATATCTATAAACGCAATTGTTAAAACACTCCGTGAAAACGAAGTTGATGGAGAAACAATGCAATTCATTCTAAAAGAAGTAGGAATGGAATGGCAAATGTTGCGCCAACTAATATTAGAGGCTCCTATGGAACAAGTAGAATATTTAATAGAAGAGAAAAAAGAACTTAAACTAAATATGTAATATCTCAGTCATACCAAACATTTGGCAATCCAAAATTTATTTCGTATATTTAATCATATTAAAAAAATAAAAGTTATGACAAATAAGGAGACAGTGCAGTTAATACAACGAGGTTTTATTGCTGAAATTAAAAGAATATTGGAGGAGAATAAAATTGAAGCCATCCAATTCAAAACCCCATTTAGAATATGGGTAACAGAGGATTTTTATGATGATGAGTCAAGAATACCATATTCGGTTGGGGGTTTATCATCCGATGGAACGCTGTTCGGTGTTCCCGGAATTGATGAAGATGAATTTCCATTAGAAACATTAGACCTTTATGAGATATCACATATACTGGATTTATTAGAAGACTCAGAATACACAATTATTAATGAAACAACCGATGAATCAGAAGAACTCACACCCCACATTCAATATTACAACAACGGAAATGTGTGGATTAAAGGACAAAAGAACTCCAAAGGGCAACGAGAAGGCATTTGGGAGAGGTTCTATCCAAACGGAAACATATATAGGAGAACCCCATACAAAGAGGGTAAGAGGGATGGAATTGATGAGTGGTTTGATGAACAGGGGTACATCACTGAAACCTATCTATGGAAAAATGGAAAACTAATTGAAGAAACTGAAAATTAACGCAAATTTAATATAGAAAGCTTGGAAATGTGGGGTTTTATACCTATATTTACTATGTAAGATAAAGAAATATGAAAAAAACCTTCCCAAAATTGAACCTCTCGATTGAACTATCGGATGATACCATTATGTTCAGCGAACTAAAATCATCCATGCTCCTCAAAGCAGTTACCTGCTCGGTATTTGAGGCTGTTGAAAAGTTTAATTACCTTGTCAACCTTTACTCCACTAAAGAACAAAATTGTAAATAATATGGAAATTGTATCAGATATCCTCAATTTACTCGCAATCTATCTTGTAGTATTGAAAACCATCACCGTATTGGCATTATTTGGGTTGATATATATCACCGTCCTCGCCTATAATAAGTGGTGGTTGGCGAATTGGAAATTTAAAGTTTAATAAAAAATAAAAGTTATGTTAAGAAACGGAAATTATATGAGGGTTGAAGACGTTAATGAGTGGGTTGAAAAGCACACCCTGCGTAAAGACACCAAAATATCATTACCCATTTACGAAAATGAGTACTTTGATACTACCGATTTGAAAAGTGTGTTCCCTAAAGGAATGTTCATGGAGATGGAATGTGATGTATATACTTTGATGGTTGGAGTTAAATAACAACACAAAAAAACAGTCAGGTGGCGGAATCCTGTCCTGACTACTAAAACATCGAAAAATATGGGATTTTAAAATTAAATAATATGAAAAATATATTGATGTTTATAAGAAAAGAATTCGTGCTTAAATTAGATTTTGTTGAATGGGAGTTTGAAATAGGCTGGATGTGGTTGATAATTCAAATTCCAATTGTTATTTTGCAAGTAACTTAAAAAAAACAGTCAGGCGGCGGAAGTACAATAGCGGTATAATAAACTATGAGTAGGGCGAAAATCTGAGATAGTGTAAAGACCTGCAAAAGATGGGAAACCAAGTGAAGCTATTGTAACAGGTTCGAATCCTGTCCTGACTACTAAAAATTAAAAAATAAATATATGAAAAATAGTAAAGACCAAATGCTGTATTCAGCAGACAAAATGAGAGATGTTTTATCATCAATTGAAGACATTTTAGAAGGATATGATGGAATCGAGGGTAATTCTAATTATGTTAAATATTGTTATAAAAAAGCCCAAGAAGCACACGAAATTGATGACGATTTAAACAAGATGCTTGAAGATACGTATGCCGTTGATTTATCACAAAGGAAAGGTATTAATATTGCGGTATTAATTAGAGTAATAGAAAAGATGTTTAAATTATTAGATGATATTGATACAGCAAGTGATATTTTTAAACCTAAATGGTGTAAAATAACACAAGTTGTAGAAAAGTTGCAAAGATTAAGGTGGATTTATTGTACTGTTGAAAGTGAAAGAAATGATAATGGTGAAATGGTAATCAACGGTGAATGTTTTAAAAAAGAAGACCGTTATACCTTATACTTTTTGTGATGGTGATGGTTGGGTGTTTGAGGATGAAGCAGTCCGGATTTTGGAGGAAATAAACAAAAAAAATATCAGCAATAAAAAATAACACCTATGTTAAAGCTTTTCAACAAAAAAACGCAAAATAGTAAAAAAGCATTATCCCCACATGACTTTATCTATAAACCCATAGATAGTAACCCAAAAGTATTAGGGTTAGAGCACAACCCAAAAGTTATGCGTATCACACAATCCGATATATCACCAACGGAATGGTGTAGGCAAGAACATATCCGATTGGGAGCAGTTGCGAATTCCAAAAAGTGGAAAGGGCTATAACCAAATATAGCTCAACTCAAATATAACACAACCCAAAAAGTGGTAGGCCTGAAGGAGGCTAGTTTGGTAAAAAAAATCCGAATGGTGTTAGTGAGAAGGGCTATGTTATAAGACGGGGGGGGGCATTTTAGTGTAAACCCAAAAATAATTTATGTTGTGTTATGGCGGGGGACCCGTTTCCATATAGACGTCAATTTTTCGACCATAGCTTCTCCCCTTGATTGACAATCACGGCTCTTAACAAACTGATGACAATCACAGCCCTTAACAAACACTATTTTCCAACAAAATATTTGGAAATATCAAAAAGATTTCGTATATTTGTAATAACTAACTAAATAAAAAATATTAAACAATAAAATTATGTGTGCAAATAATAAAAGGTACAGTTTCGAAGAAACATTAGAAACTATGGAAAAAATGATGGTAGGTATGGATTATAACCAACGTAGGCAGATTTACCAAAACTTTTGCATGTCCCGTATGGGTTATTCTTTTTTGGATAAAATAAGACGTAGTAATATCTTTTTTAAAATAAACCAATCTCATGTCGAAAATGATATTAGTGAACAACTTAAAGGTATCGAAAGTAAATTAATTGCGACATGGGAAAGTATGGGCTATAACGAAAATGAAATCGAAAAGTTGGTGAGGGCTAATACACTTATGAGTGTAAAAAATAAATCTACCTTGCGTAATGATAAAAAATTGGGTAGGAAACTTTTAAAAGAAGTTCAACTATCATTTTTGAGTAGATAATAGAGGGGTGTGTGATGAGGATAATCAATGGAGATTGCTTAGATGTACTTAAAGAATTAGAAGATAATTCCGTAGATAGTATTGTTACTGACCCGCCTTACGGTCTGTCCTTTATGGGTAAACGATGGGATTACGATGTACCTAATGTCGATATTTGGAAAGAATGTTTAAGGGTATTAAAACCGGGCGGTCACCTGCTTTGTTTCGCGGGAACACGGACGCAACACAGGATGGCGGTGCGTATTGAGGATGCGGGGTTTGAGATAAGGGATATGATTGCGTGGGTGTATGGGTCGGGGTTTCCGAAGTCGCTGGATGTGAGCAAGGCGATTGATAAGGCGGCGGGGGCACTGGGCACGCAAGCCGCTGGATTTAACACGGCAGGAGGCAAAGAAAACTACGGCAAGCAAGACAAGTCATTCCGCTCCGACTATGGCTATCAGTTCACCCCCGCCACACCCGAAGCAAAGCAATGGGAAGGCTGGGGGACTGCCCTCAAACCCGCACTTGAACCGATTACGGTGGCTCGGAAGCCCTTGATTGGAACGGTAGCGGAGAATGTCCTGCACTACGGGACGGGTGCGATTAACGTGGATGGGGGAAGGGTGGATTTTATATCAGATGAAGATAGAAAAGAAAGCACTCAAAAAAATCAACACGCTGATTTTGGAACACCACCCCTGACAGGAAATAATGTTTATGGGGATTATTCTATGATTGAGCCTAAGAACTATAATCCAACTGGAAGATGGCCTGCCAACTTCATCCACGATGGAAGTGAGGAGGTGACCGACCTGCTTGGTTCAGCCGCACGTTTTTTTTATTGTCCCAAAGCAAGTAAACGAGATAGGGATGAGGGGTGTGAGGGGATCGATGAGAAATCTGCCGGTGAATGCATTAATCGGGTTGAAGGAAGCGCGGGGATGGAAAGCCCAAGGGCAGGGGCAGGCAGGACAAGTGGATCACACAACCATCACCCAACTGTTAAACCAACTGATTTAATGCGTTACCTCTGCCGACTTGTAACTCCACCAAAAGGAATTGTTTTAGACCCATTTATGGGTAGTGGTAGTACGGGAAAGGGTGCGATATTAGAAGGGTTCGATTTTATTGGTATTGAGCGAGAAGAAGAATATTGTAAAATAGCAGAGCGGAGGATTGGGGTAGTGGTGAATAATTTTTGGTAATAACAAATAAAATCTATGATAAGATTAGAATACATTTGTGGCGGGGGATTGTGGATTTACTTGACTCAAGGTCAATAAGAACTGTCCAATAAATTGGACACTTTTTTTTATAAAATGTGGATAACTTTTGGGGAAAAAGCTTGGAAATATGGGTTTTTAGTAGTATCTTTACTATGTAACAAAAAGAGATATGAAAAAATATTCAGTTTTAATCAAAGAGTTTTACAAATATTGTATAACTTTTTATGAGTTGCGTAATGGTATTTACCCACTTACTACAAAACAGGGGATTATTGCCGCCTGTAATGAGTATTTGGAAAGCATGCCATTAAGCGACATTGAATTTGATTCCGTTGATAGGGAAAGGGTTCGTCTCATTATTGAGAAAAACTTAACGATAATTTAATACAGAAAGCTTGGAAATATGGGGTTTTATGCCTATATTTACTATGTAATGATTGAGAAACTAAACCCCCCTTTTATGATTGCTACTTTTAGAGTTTATTTCCCCACCGGAAACTTCCCCCACACCACCGAACCCGAAACCACTTATCAGCTCGAATATTCCTCTCCGCAGGAACTCAAAGAGTTGTATGAAGAGGCCCGTGAGGTATGGAGTGAGTATGTGGTAGAGGTAGAGACAGATGGTATGATTATGAGTTCATCCCATACATACGCTGAAGAGTGTATGGCATCATTGGTATAATAGATGGTTGAGGATTGGGTATTGGTTTTTTTTGTTCATTTTTTCAATACCCCCCTCCTCCAAAACTTAACGCAAATTTAATACAGAAAGCTTGGAAAAGTAGGGTTTTATCCTTATCTTTACTTTGTAATTGATTGAGAGATGAAAACGAAATTAATGAGTATTTTGATTGTTTACCTTTTAATGGTTGATAAACCTACTCGTTTCAATTTGATTAAAGAGTTTATTTCTTATAAACCCAATACCGAAATTTTAACCAAATAATATATGAAAAATCTTTATTCCCGTTTAAAACCTGAAGTGGTTTATGCTTTGCATAAAAAAGCCGTTTATTACCCCAACACAGTCGCCAAAACTGTTAAAGAGTTAGAAGAAAAATATTTTATGTATCATTTGACATTAGAAACTGTACTGTATTTAGGAGGAATAAAAGCGATTCGAACTGTTGCCGGGGTTGAAAACTACACAGAATTTCCTTTCATAACCGTACTTGACAACTTATTAATCGAAACTAACCCTTTGAACGAGCAATAAAAGATGAACGATTTAATAAACAGTATGGCTCAGACCATCTTTGAACTTGAAGAAGAAAACGCAAAACTTAAAGAGCACTTGGAGCAGGCCGAATCAGTTATAAGTAACTTGTTAAAAGAACTCAATCTACGCACCATACATATGTATAACCATCCGCGAAATTGGCCAGAGGTTGACCTTCAATGGGATAAAGATTAAAACATTTATACCCCATAAAACTTAACGATAATTTAATACAGAAAGCTTGGAAATATGGGGTTTTATCCTTATCTTTACTATGTAAGTTAAAAAAACAAACACTATGAAAAAAATGGTAATTCAAATCAACGGTCAGAACTTTGAAGTTCCCACCACAGCCCTCCGTACTAAAACCTACGGGTCAAATTCCGGCGTAAAATATGTTCATATCAATGCCCCCATCGCCGGTTCATTGGTAAAGCAGTTTGTTAAAATGAATTATAGTGGGGTTATGTGTTCGGTAAAATCGGACTCTTTCTCTGGTGGTAATTCTCTTCGGGTTAATCTCTACACTAAAATGGGTGCTCCCGTTGATTCACAAATTGCGCATGAAGTAGAAAAATTTGCCCACCTTTGGGAGTATGGTACATTCAATGGTATGCATGATATCTATGAGAGTTATGAAACTTCAGGTTCGGTTTGTGGTTTGACGGGTATGGTGTTGGAAGCTTGGGTTAAGTATGTGTTTGTTGATAATCAGGCTCCATTTGGTAAAGTTGAATGGGTGGTGAATGAGGTGGTGAATGTGGGTAGGGAATTCAATGATACTGTAAAATATGTATCTGACCAAAAAGTGGTTAGTAAAGCATTTAGTATAATTCAATCCGCTTCTAAATAAAAGTTATGGCTATCAAACAAAAAGTAAAAAATTCAGCTATTGAAGTTGATTTAACAGGTCCTCAGGGAAATGCGTTTTATCTCATCGGTCTTGCTCAAAATCTTTCCAAACAATTAGGATTTAATTCCAAAGAAATCGTAAAAGAAATGATGGGTGGTGATTACGAAAATTTGATTAGGGTATTTGACTCTAATTTTGGGTCAATTGTAACTTTATACCGATAAAATTCTATACATATGAAAAAGCGAGGAAGAAAACCAAAAAAATTAGATGCCATAACCGAAAATTATAAACGGGTATTGGTAATGTTGGAAGATGGTTTACTAAACCAGGCCGAAGAAATACTTAATTGGGGTATTGCATATCTTGCCAAAAAAACGGGACAAGTTCAATTCATAGATGGTGTTGAATTAGATAGGTGGAAAGAGCGGTATTGGACACTATTGGAAGATAATAATATGATGGAAGATTGTGATGTGGATTGGATTGATATGGAAAATGAATAAATTTAACCTAAATTTAATACAGAAAGCTTGGATATTTACTATTTCTTTCTTATCTTTACTATGTAAGTTAAAAAAACAAACACTATGAAAATTACATCTTTTGACAGGGCCACCGTTAAAAATCTCCGCGATGATATTAACGCCGCCCTAAGCGCCGTATCATCCAAATATGGTATTCAGCTTTCCGTTGGTAATGCTACCTTTACCTCAAACAATGTAACTTATAAGGTTCAAGCTGCTGTTAAAGCTTCCGATGGGATGGTTATGACTAAAGAGGCATCCGCTTTTAATACCTATGGTAAATATCAATTACCAGGCTTTAATCTTGGTCAAACAATCATCTTACAGGGTAATGAGTATGTGATTTCGGGTTGGAAACCTAAATCTACCAAATCACCTGTATTGGTTACTCGTGGTGGTAAGACTTATAAAGTGAGTGTTGATATGGTTAAAATGTATAACAAATAATCCTAAAAAATATGACATCAGTTACGCAATTAACATCCCCCCCATGTCAAACTATTGAAGAGTTTATGGAAATTTTGACTGGGCAATTAAAGGGATATTATAAAGAAAGGTTTCAATCCTTAAATGAGCCTGTAATCAAATTAACAAAGGGTTCTAAGTTTTACAAGATTGATGTGAATGGTAGTGTATGGGGATTTATCGCCCGAAAGGATGGTGAACTAAATGGTAAACCATATCGTAGGGCGGATTTGATGAAAGCTGCATCGTGGCGTGCCCCCGCTCCTATTCCGCGTGGTAATGTTGTTGAAGGATGTACCTATGATGTATATGGTCCCACTTATTTAAAAAGATAAAATGTGGGATATGACAGTTGTACTTGTAGTATTCGCAATGTATTTATTTATAATGTGGAATATAAACAAAGAAATTAAAAAACAATAATATGAAAACTTATTTCAAACTACCGCTTTTATGGTGGCTACTATCGGCCGCATTATTAACCTATTCAATACTTGCACCAAATATGATATTACGAATCGTTTCATCAATTGGGTGTGGTGTGATTGTAGGAAACTTACTTTGGGAGCGAGAACAAAAACGTGAAAAAGAAAATAGTAATTAAATTAAATCTAATAATATAGTCAGGAGCGTAATGAGGTGTGGCTAACCAAATCCTTTACCATCATTAAGGTTGCAAATTGCAGGTTCGAATCCTGTACTGACTGCAAAAATGCAAAAATAATATGATAATACCAAATACATTTTATCGTTATATACGTGAATACTTTGCTCCTATGCAATCACTAATCGGCGTACCATTTATGATTGGAGGTGGCGCTGTAAGTGATTTAGTTGCATTTGGGCATGTATTGAAAGATTACGATTTATACTTTCGTAATTACGAAGATATGGATACATTTGAACTTCGTATCACTGAGCGAGGTTATATATCGTGACTGGGAAAC
>OGVL01000026.1_pt1 | contig 15950 bp, 16 predicted proteins | sample 1575781 | NCBI WGS metagenome assembly OGVL01 (sample SAMN07581553, study PRJEB24739) | freshwater metagenome | place: Singapore | collected 2015-04 | reverse complement strand
AGCCTGAATACGCCTACAACGAAAAGATTTCCGAAAGAATTTGGCAGTTAATGAAGGATCAGAACTTGGAGCTATGAAGCCTAAAATTTCGACTTCTAAAACCCGCAGTACCTTAGGGGAAACGGCCCTGAACTGGTCGCAAAAAACGGCCAGTTTGTGTTTTTTGATATGAGCAAGGAAGAGCAGGCCATCCAAGCCCTCCAATATCTCCTCGATGAAGGCTTCATTGCGGCTGGATATCGGGATGGCGAGCCTGCCTTGTTCCTAACCACGGAGCTTTCGGAGGCGCAGGAGGCCATCAAGGCCAAGATCAAGCCCGACCCTGCCGATTACTGGAAATGAACTGGCTGACCAACTTTCTATTCTGGGGCTGGGCTAGGCTCTTCTTGGGCCGCAAGGACTGGGAGCTACTGGAACGCTCGATCAAGATTGCCAAGCAGGAGAACGCCATCTCCGCCGAGCTTGGCTATGACCCCCGTACCAAGCACCTGATCTCCTACGCTAGGGTGAGGAAAGAGCTTGGCGACCCGACCCAGCTTACCGGAGCCATTGTCCACATTGCCGTGGCTGTCGCCTATCTTGAATCCAAGAGACAGCCAGAAAGGCTTTTCTGATCATGGGCGATCCAACGATCAGCGATCTTCGGGAGCGTTTGGCCCGAATCGAAGAGATTCAGCGCACCATGCAGGAGAGGCAGAGCTATATCCTTTCCATCGTGGAGAAACAGGCTTCCGAGCTTGGGGAATGGGTGGAGCGAATCTCTCTGAGGGTGAATGCGTTAGAGCATATCTGGGCCAAGATCCTTGGGGCGGCATCCATCATCGGAATCATCTTTAGTTTTCTATTCGACTGGTTCAAGAACCGCTTTACATCGTGAAAGGAATCTAATTTATGGCCGAAATCACCACAACCCAGAGCTTTGCCGATGGCGATACAGTAACAGCGGCCAAGCTCAATAACATCATCGCCAATGCCTCCGTTGGGGCCGATCTGATCACAAACAGATCGGAGCTTCTGACGATTGAGGGAACGGCGGATCTTGTCCTTGTCTATGACGATTCGGCCAGCGGACTCCGCAAGGTCAAGGCGAACAACTTGGTTCAGGACGGATCAATCTCCTCCTCCAAGATTGCCGATGGATCGGTTACTAACGCAAAGCTATCCACCATCTCACCAAGCCCAGAGGGAACCTACGGCGGGGCCACCTCGATCCCGACCATCATTGTCGATTCCAAGGGCCGAGTAACCTCCGCCTCCACTTCCGCCGCCATTGCAGGGGCCGTGGGCGGCGGTACAGACAAGCTCTTCTGGGAAAACGATCAGACCATGACAACCAACTACACCTTATCCGCAAACAAGAACGCTCTCACGGCTGGCCCAATCTCGATCAATAACGGGATCACGCTGACCATCCCCACAGGCGCAACCTACACGGTAGTCTAATATGCCCATCTCCATCAACGGCACAGGATCAATCACAGGGCTATCCGCAGGCGGATTGCCTGACAACAGCATCGTGACGGCTGACATAGCGGATAGTGCGGTGACGACTGCGAAGGTGAATGATGCGGCAGTAACTCCAGCTAAGTTAAGTGGAGGTCAAAGTGGCTCTGCGCCAATCTACGGAGTAAGGGCTTGGTGTACTTTTAACGGAGCTACTACAGGAACAAATGCCCCAACATCAGGAGGAAATGTTGCAACCGTCCAAAGAACGGCAACAGGGTCATATACAATTACATTTACCACCGCTATGGCTACATCCAACTACTGTGTCGCAGCAATGACAGACAATGGGAGTTCTTCAACTGTAATAAATGTTGTAGAAGTTGCATCAAGATCAACAACATCATTTTCGGTTGTTTCTGCGTTTGCTGGTGGCGGAACAAACAGAACATTAACAGACAAGGCTTTAATTTGCCTAATGGTAATAGAATAACATGAGCCTCCTCAAAGCCAATTCCGTTCAGATCGGCCAATCATCCACGGCCACCAATAACTTCACCCTGTCCGTTCCAACTTCACCCGATGGCACGATCAAGCTGGCGAGGGGGAATAGCGGGGCGACTACGGCTGATGTTCTTTCCGTCAATGCGAGCGGTGCGATTACTGGGGCGACAATATCTGGTGCTACCATCAATTCCTCCACGCTTAATGGAGGTTCAATCACGCTTGGGACGGCTCAGAACTCAACTAGCGGAACAGCGATTGATTTTACTGGGATTCCGAGTTGGGCGAAGAGGGTGACGGTGATGCTGAATGGTGTAAGTACAAATGGAACAAGCATTGTTGTAGCAAGATTGGGAACTGCTTCTGGTATTGTTTCAACAAGCTATTATGGTTCTGCTGGAGGATGCCTTAATGGGGCATCACCACTTGTCGTGTCTCTTGCAAATTCGAACGGACTATATTTAGCTCCAGACGGAAGCTCATCATACGGAAGGCACGGCCAAATAAACATATTAAAAATTACTGGAAATAGTTGGTCTATGGCATTCAATGGATCTGATGATGGATCATTAAGATCATTTTGGGGGTCCGTTTCTCATTCTGATTTGGGAGGAACCCTCGACCGCCTCCGTATCACCACCGTCAACGGAACCGACACCTTTGACGCTGGCTCCATCAACATCATGTACGAAGGATAATTTATGCCACTCTCAATCCACGGAACCAACGGAATCACTTTTAATGACGGGTCAACCCAGAACACCCGCCCTGCGGTTGGGTTTAGAAACCGCATCATCAACGGCGATATGCGGATCGACCAGAGGAATGCTGGGGCGAGTGTGAGTGTTCCAAATGGAACTATTACATACATTACAGACAGATGGAATGTCTATGAAGATACTTCTGGTTTTATAAGCTCACAAAGAAGCACAACTGCTCCAGATGGATACAGCAATTCTCTTCTTGTTAGCGTTGTTGGATCTGGCTCTGCAACAGCAGTCCAAGCGTGTCGCCTGCAACAAAGAATTGAAGGTTTTAACTTTTCGGATTTAGCATTTGGAACATCATCAGCACAATCTGTCACTATTTCATTTTGGGTTAGATCAAGTCTTACGGGAACATATTCTGTAAGCATTAGAAATAGCTCAGTCGCAAGAAGCTATGTAGCAACATACACAATATCATCTGCAAATACATGGGAAAGAAAAACAGTAACAATAGCTGGCGATACGTCTGGAACTTGGCTTACGGACAATGGCGTTGGTGCTTTCCTTGATTTTGATTTGGGATCTGGAAGTAATGCAAATACAACCGCAGGTGCGTGGATTGGCTCTGATAAATACAATACATCATCTCAAGCAAACTGGATTGGTACTGCCTCATCCACCTTCTACATCACAGGAGTCCAACTCGAAGCAGGCTCAACCGCAACTGAGTTTGAGCGTAGGCCGTATGGTACGGAGTTGGCGTTGTGTCAGAGGTATTATTACAAAACATACGACATAAGCACATCTGTGCCAACAGCAACCTTCGTTGGTGCTGTAAGCGGAGTTGTAACTGCTGGAGGTTATCCATTGATCGGAGGATTATCTTACAAGCAAACAATGAGAGCAACGCCAACAATAACAATCTATAATCCATCAACAAACGCAACATCAAGTGTTAGGGACGACTCAAATGTTAATGGAACAATTTATTTTACACAAATAGGCGTAGATCGGTTTTACTATTTAGCCAATGGCGGAATGACGGCTGGAAATCAATGCTATGTTCAATTTATTGCATCATCAGAACTTTGATATGTATAAACAATTAAAAAGAAAAGATGGGTCTATTTCTAGTGAAACAATACTAAGAAATGACGGAGCTTTCATACCCTTCGACCCAGCCAACACCGACTACCAAGCCTACCTCAAATGGCTTTCCGAAGGCAACGAGCCGCTCCCTGCGGACGAGCCGCTTCCTGCGGACGAGCCGCTTCCTGTTGGCGAGCCTATTCCTACGGATGAGCCGCTTCCTGCGGACGAGCCGAGTGAGGGGTAAATAGATGACGCTTGCCGACATGGCATCCTTCATCTGCGGGAAGGTGGGGAAGTCCGACTCCGAGAGCCTTGCCAAGTGCAAGGAGTTCTTGGCTCGCCGCTACGAGCTTATCTGGGCCAGTCAGCTTTGGCGGGATACGTTAGTCACATCCAGCCAGTCCGTTCCTACCGATACGCAGGACGTGACTTTATCTGATTCATCTATTGATCAGATCGTAGCTGTCCGGTGGTCTGATGTTACCCTTGGCCCAGTAGCCCATGAGGCGGTTTATGCGATTGATCCAACCCTTTTTGATAGCTCTGGAACCCCTCTTGCGTTTGTAACATTACCTAAAACTGCCGCTGGGGTTTGTCAGATCAGGCTTGTCCAGAAGCCCAACCAAACCAAGACCCTCACGGTTCTTGGAAAGGCCAAGCTCAGGATCATTGACTCAACCAACCAGTACCAGACCCGCAATCTAACGCAGGACGGGGATAGCTCCGCCCTTCGCAACATCGACAACGCCCTGCTTTCCTTTGCCGAGGGCGATATGCTTGCCCGTGATCGGCAGTATGCGAAGAGCCAGCTAATGATGCAGGACGGGGTGGCTCAGGTTAAGGTGGCCACGAATGTCGAACAATCTCAGGCGGCAAACAATCTGACCCTCAACGTGGTGGATTCCGGTGAATGGACGAGGGACGACTGGGATGCCGCCACAGACCGAGGCTACGCCCCTTCCTTCTTGGGATTGGGTTAATCCCCTATGCCAGTTCTCAATGTTGAGAGCTTGGACGATCCGTTGCTCTTTGACGCAACCGGATCTTTCTCCGGTGGCATGGATTCGGTGGCCGCTCCCCGCCTTCTTTCCGATGTCACCTCCTCGGAACTAATCAATGTCGATATTGATAGGACGGGAACGGCCATCACCCGAAGGGGAACGGCCTCCGTATCTTCCACCGCCCTAGCCGAAGGAACGGCCACGATTCAGGGGATGGGCTTCTTTAACACCCTCTCCCATGAGAAATTGGTGGTGGCAAAGAACAGGAAGATTTTTCACTTCTCATCGCAGGCTGGAACTGGAGCTTGGACGCAGGAGGGCTCCTCTTATCTGACCAACTCAGCCTCGGATCAAGTCTATTTCGCCCAACTGGAGGACAAGCTCTTCTTCTGCGATGGGGTTTCGGCCCTCAAGTATTTCGATGGGACTGCCGTTCAAGGCGTCAATGCTGGCTCTGGAGCCCCCTCGGCCATCAAGCTCCTTGCCTCCCACACCAACAGGCTCTTTGCCGTTCCCAGCGGGGAACCGGATACCATCTATGTGTCCGATCTGTTGGATGCCGAGGGAACTTCTAGCTGGAGCATTGTTCAGACCATCCGTATCGGGGGAGACGGCGACCCGATTACGGCCATCTTTCCTTGGACTGGATTCCGCCTTTTGGCCTTCAAGCGCAACTCCACCTTCGTCATCAATGCCGACCCAACGGCCACCTCCATAGCGGACTGGGCCATTGAAACGATTGACCGGAGCGTGGGTTGCATCGCCCCAAGGAGCGTGGCTCAGGTTGGGGCCGACATCTACTGGCTGGCCTCCGATGGGGTAAGAAGCCTACGCAGGACTTTGGCTGGAACGGAGCAGGAGATCAGCGAGCCGCTCTCCAAGCCGATTGATTCCATTATCCAAACGATCAATCTGGCCGAAGCCTCCAAGGCGGCTGGCTTCTACTACCAGAACCGCTACTTCCTTTCCTTCCCCGCCAACGCCTCCATCGTCAACGACACGACAATCGTTTGGAACACCGAGTTCAAAAGCTGGTCGGGCAAGTGGACGGGCATGGCGGGAACCTGCTTTGCAAGATATTCCAAGTCCCCAGACGATGACATGGTTTTTGGCAACTCCTCTGGGAAGGTGCTGAGATGGCGGGGGAATGTCAGCGAGGCCAACGAGGCGGAGGCAGATTTCACCGATGACGGCTCCGATATTCCCACCACGATTGTCACCCGTGAGTTTGCCTTCAAGGATGTGGTTAGCCTCAAGAGCCTCTATGGTATTGAGCTTGAGTTCTATGAGTCATTGGCCACCTGCACCGTCCAGTTGATTCCAGACGGGGGTAGCCCAGAGACAATCTTCAATAACATTTCCTCGGTTGGTTCGCAGTTGATCCTGCCCTTTATCCTTAACTCCTCGGCCATCCTTGGCTCCGGTGGAACCAAGCGAAGGGGCAGGGATCTGAGCGGCAGGGCTCCGCTTCGTGGAGTGCAGGTCAAAATCACCTCCACGGCAAAGAAGCTCGCCATCCGAAGCGTGGTGCTTTCGTCCTTCCTTGAGTCCTACAAGCCCCAAGTCCTGTGACCACCGCCGCCGACATCTGCGCCTTTGTCAGTCAGAAACTTCCCCAATACCAAAGCGGGAGGGATGAGCCTTACTTCCAATGGTACTTGGATAGGACTCTCTGCGGGGTGGCTAAGAAGGACGGGAAGATAGGAGGCGTGGCAATGGTGAGGTTTTTGGATGAGGCGAAGGAAGGATTAACCCCTTATATGCACAAGCCAGAGGGCCAAGTGACTTGGGTGGAACTCGTTGTCAGCGAACAAGGTGGCTCAATAGCGTCTTTATTCCGTCTCCTCTGGGACAGATACGGGAGGCGACCATTCGTTGCCTACCGCAGGGAGTTTAAGAACGGGGCCGTCCGGTCATTCCCGATCAGGATGTTCGACAAGATGAACGCCTTGTCAGAGGCCAAGCTGGCGTTACATGGAGGTATCTAAGCAATGCTACTGGAACAGAGACTAGCCAACCCCAAGCAGGCCCACAATTTCACGGGCCTTTTCTGGATTTCCAACGTCAGATATGGCGGCAGTCCGCCTTCGCCGCCTCCTCCTCCGCCTCCTCCAGAACCCCCCAACTACGCCGCCGCCAACGCCGCCGCCGTTGAGGCTGATGTTCGCTCCCTGCCTGCCCGTAAGCAGGTTGAGAATCTTGCCAAGCTGGGAGGCAAGGGAACCGTTGAGATCCCCAAATATACAAAAGACGGGACTCTTGAGAAATACGAAAAGATAGACGTTGATTTTACGGGGAAGTCTGACGTTGATGTTGCAAGGGAGTTCGCCAAGTTCCAGCGGGAAGAGGCCGATATCAATGCGGCCAACCAGCTTGCCCTTAACAAGAAATATGCCTCCGAATATACCTCCGAAGCCAAACGCCAGCTTCAGGAGCTAGACCCGACTGGCTATGCGGTTCGGGAACAGCTTGGACGCACCCTGACCGAAGAGCTTTCCGCTGGTCAGCAACTCACTCCTTCCGAGGAACGTCAGGTAACTCAGTCGGTTCGTGGGGCTCAGGTAGCCCGTGGGAACATTTATGGCGGGGCTCCCATTGCCCAAGAAGCTCTTGCCCGTTATGGGGCCGGAGTTCAGAGGCAACAACAGAGGATGGCCAATGTGCAATCCTACCTCGGCCTCAATCCAATCGTGGCTCAGGCAGGAGGCTTGTCCGCCCTTCAGCAAGGGGCGACTCCCTATAACCCGACCCCGATCCCGACTGGCGTGAATATCAATCCTGCGGCTGGCCAGATCGGAACCAACTTTGCCCTCGGCGTTTATGGGAACCAAACCCAGCAGTATAACGCCTTACTGGACTATAACGCATCGGTCTATTCATCCCAGATGAGCTATGCGGCATCCAGACCCACACCAGTCAGCTATATATCAGCCATTGGAGGCCTGATCTAAGGAGGAATTTATGGCCGCTTTATTTGAATTGCTTAACTATATGGACAGACAGGAAGACAGGAAGCTCGCCCGTCAAAAGGCCGAGGTTCAGATGGAAGCCTATCGGCGCACCCAAAACAGGATTGCCGAGCAGGAAGGAAAGGCTAGGGCGATTGCCGATGGCCTGACCAAGACATTCTCGGATGTGGAGTCAGCCCAGAGGGAATTTGATTCGGTTCAAAAGCAATGGTTTGAATCCCGTAGCAAGGGGATGTTGAGCCCAGAGATGAATGATATGTACCGAAATGCGTTCTCCAATGCCTCCTCCAACCTTGAACTCCAGAAGTCCAAATACAGGGTTCTGACGATGGAGAAGGGACACATGGACGGAAGCCTCAACAAGTCCATAGCTGAAACCGCCAAACCAATGCTGAACAACATCTTCAATCCCAAGAAAGATCCATACGATCAGATTGAGGAAGAGAGAAAGACCCAGACGGAGGACACGGCAACCGGAGTCAAGACGGAGGTTACGCAGAGAGGCCCAGCCTCGGCCTTCGCAGGTCAGTCCGCTTATGAGCCCATGCAGGATGACACCTATACCGCCCCAGCAACGGCAACCTCGCTCCTTGGCTTCACACCAAGCGGGTTCCAGTCTGACCCAGAGGCCGTCACCCCAGAGTTTTCCTATAAGCCAGTCAGGGATCGTGGCGGGATCACCAGCGAGGAGGATGTGGACGGGGCTACTGCGGTTGACCCGATGGCCACCCAGCCAAGCGCAAATCCTTTCTCATCCCAGAACACCAATCCCATTGCCACGGCCCCGCAGGCTGACCAAGCCAGCATCAGAAAGGAAGCCGAAGCGATCCTTAAAAATCCCAACATCCCGCCGGAGAAGAAGCAACAGGTAAGGGAACGTGCCGCCAAACTTGGTGTCACGCTCTAGGGTGTGGGATATTTTGACGATATTCTGATAGAAGAGGAGCCGAGGAAGCCTGCCAAACAGGCATCCTCCTCCGGCTTCTTTGACGACATCCTTGGGGAGGATGAGGCATCCAGAACCAAGCGGGAATATGTGGAGCAGGGCGGGAAGCCCGAAGATGTCTATTCTCCCGAAAGGCTTCAAACCCTAGTCGAACAAGGCCCAGCGGCCTTGGCCGCAGAGCCTCCGCTAAAGAGGCAGGATGGGTCAATCGCTGGCCCCACCCTTCCAACCGAGGAAGCTCTGGCCAAAGGCCTGATCGAAAAGAATGCCGAGCCTGCCGTCAGGAAGGCGATGGCCGAAGGAGTGGAAACTGTTAGCTCCGGCTTTGACAGGGAGAAGGGCGTTGGATTTGCCGTTGGCAGGGATGAAGACGGGAAAGTGGTCAGGGTTGAGGAGAAGCCCAAAAAGCAAACTTCGGGATTCTTTGATGACATTATCGGGGATGATATGTCTGTTGATAATCAGCCTCTCATCAATCAGCCAATCCCAAATCCAATAGCAAGAGAATCTGTCGGGAGATTCGCCAAGGGGGCAATCGTTGAGCCTGCCGCCGCCCTTGCCAGAACCTATGGAATGGCGGAGGCGGCTATTGGGATTCCCGTAAAGGGCGAGCCATACCCAGTTGAATCCACCGCCGGAGGAAGGCTTGCCAGAGGGATTGAGGCCTTGGGTGAAAGGATTTATCCGCCCGTTAAGGAAGCTCAGGGATCATTTATCCCAGAGGTGGCGGGTGGTCTTGGTCAGGTGACTGGAATGGTTGCGGGAGGAGTTGGGGCAAGGGCATTGGGGGCTTCTGCGGCAGTTGCCGAGAGGGCAGTCCCGATGGCCACAGGTGTTGTGATGGGGGCAGGAGAAGGGGTCAAGAGAGCCGCCGATGCCAATGCCGATCCAGAGGCCCAGCTTATGAGCGGATTCCTGAATGGGGCCGTTGGGCTTTCCGAGGTGTTCCCCACCGAGAGATGGATTTCAAAGATTGATAAGGCAACCGGAGGACAGCTTTCCACGGGAGTTAAGAGGTATCTTGCCGACATTGGAACAGAGGCGACAACGGAGGCCATTCAGGAGGCTTTTCAGTCAACGATGGGTAACATCATTGCCAAGGGCCAATACAATCCAGATCAGGAAATTGGGGCCGAAGTCGGAAAATCCGCAACGGTTGGTGGAACGGTTGGTGGAATTGCCTCGGCGGTTATCGGGGCATTCGGCCTGCGTGGAAGAAGGACTTCCAAGGCAACTCCTGATGTAGCCACAACCGAGCCACAATCAGAACCAATCCAGCAACAAGCTCAAGTCCAGCAGGAAGGACTTCAGCCTTTCACGGAATTTCAGAGGCCGGAGGAACGAGAAAGGGTGGAAATAAAATTTGACCCCAAGGATGGAATTGGCGCAGTTCCATATAATCAGGAGGTTGATTACAGGGGCTTTGTTAAAAGCCTTACACCAGAGCAATTCTTAAATAATACCGCTGAACTAAAGGGCGAAACTTCTGCAAGCGGGATAGAGAAAGCAATACGCAACGGGGAGGCGATTGGAAATCCGTTTCTTGATGTTCAATGGGACGGGCAGGAAAGGGTGTGGAGAGTTGTCGGACATGAAGGGAGAAATCGTGCGGTTGCAATAAATAGGATTGATCCATCAACACAGATCCCAGTTCATTTTTTCCCAAAAGGATTAAGGGCAAGAGATATTACTGATGAAATGAGAGTAGCTCCAATTATTCCAGAAAAAGGGGCAAAGCCAATCCCTGAGTCCCCTGCGAATCAGGAGCGTGTAACAAGCCAAGAAATTACTCAACCAACTTTAACCAGTTTTGAATCACCCAAAGACCTTGAGAGGGCTTTCTCGGATATTGGAGAGGGACATAGAAGATTTGCAAGCAGGCTTTCCACTATGATCACTTTTGATGCCATGACTCCAGAAGCCCGTGATCTTATCTTGGCCACCATTTACGATAATAATGTAAATGATGAGTACCTTCAGCAAATTGAGGTTGGCCCTCTCACAAGGGGAGCGAGGCCTGCTGGTCGAGGGGGTGTTGTTACTCAACCAGTTCAGGGAAAGCCAGATGCAATTACTGGACAGGTTACGAGCAAGGGTAATAAGCCTTTTCTTGGAATAAAGCAGGGGGCTCGTCTTACTAGTATTAAAGACAGGGATTTTGAGTTTCTTGATATTTTTTGGCATGAATACGGTCATGCTGGTTATTATTCTCTATTGACTTCAGATCAGAAAAAACTTGTTTCATCGGAGTATAAAAAGACCACAAGAAAAGGCAGAAGTGAATTTTTCTTAAAGGGAACTGCCCGTGGGCTTGATAGGTACGCTGATTACTATGCAAAAAATGAATCAGAATGGTTTGCCCAATCTTTTTCAGAATGGGTAATTACAGAGAAAACAAGCCAGACCAAACTTGTTCCGTTGTTTGAAAAAATACTTCAAAGGCTTAAAAATGTTTTTGAAAAGTTATTTCAGCGTAAAAACATTGAGTCTCTAAGCGACATTTACGAATACATTCTCAAGGGGGAGGCATACGGGAAAAAGCCACTATGGTCTCGTTGGGACATGAGTAGAAATCCCACCGATTACGATAGGCCTATAAAGCGCATAGATAGAAACTTCATAAAGGTTCAGAAAAGGCTCGACCAGAAGGCGGGGGAATCCCGTATAGATGGCCAACAGTTTAAGAATATATCCCAGCCTGAATCCAAGCCACCATCGTCTATTGAGCCACCATCTCCTCCTCCAACACAGCCACCAGCCTCGCCGGAGCCCCAGCCCAACCCTATGCCGAAGATTCCGTCTGGGGCGAAGCTCAAGCCTTACCTAGATAATTTCCGCCGCACGTTCCAAGACAAGTTTGTGGATGTTGAGAACCTCCAAAAGAGGATCACCAAGGGCCAGTTCGAGCTTCCCGATGCCGTCAATATCAAGCAGGCCGAGGAGCTTTATCATGGAAGGACTGGGGAGCGACTAACCGAGTTTGATGAGAACACGGCACGGCCCCTGATTGAGGAGATATCTGCCCTGAACATTGGGGCAAACCTCCCTTGGGTAAAGGCCATCGGGGATAAATACTACAAAGGCCGGAAGAACCCTGATGGATCGGACAGGAAGTTCGTTCCCAGTCGGGATATCTTCGACCTCTATGCCATTGCCAAACACGGAACTGAGCGCAACCAGCTTATCGCCCAAAGAACCCCTGAGCTTGCCGGACGTGGAAGCGGCCTGACCGATGCCCAGATCAAATCCATTCTGGAAACAGAGATCCCAGAGAATGTCAGGGCTAGGATGGAGCCAATAAGGCAGAGACTTGTGGAGATGAGTAGGCGAGCCTTGGCTGACAAGCTGGCCGGAGGACTGATCAATCAGGAGACTTATGATCTACTGACAACTCGTTTTCAGGATTATGTTCCGCTTCGTGGCAAGGATGGCGGGACTGAGTTTGAGAGGATGGAGGGAACTGGCACAGGATTCGATGTCAGGGGCAGGGAGATCAGGAGGGCGGAGGGTCGGGAAAGCCTGCCAACGGATGTTGTGGCCTATGCCATCATGCAGTCCACCGACTCCATCATCAGGGCCGAAAAGAACGCAGTCATGCAGACAGCCGCCCGATTTGCCGAAGCCTACCCAGACAACGGGGTGATTGAGAAGGTTGGCAGGGGCGAGCTAATGCGTACCTACGGCATCGAGACGGATGACGGGACGATCTACCGAAGGTTCGTGGATGAAGCCCTCCGCAATGCGCCCAATATAATTTCCTATAAGGTGGACGGGGTTGAGAACTATCTCCGCATCAACGATCCCAAGCTGGCCGATATTATGAAGAACAGGGCCAGCCCAGTCCTTGGCTCATTTGTGGAAAGACTGGGCTCCCTAAACCGCTACTTCGCCTTCATCAACACGCAGGCCAGCCCTGAGTTTGTTATCTCCAACTTTGCAAGGGATCTTCAGACGGCCTTGGTCAACATCAATCAGAACGATGCCAAGGGACTTGCTACCGATCTGGTCAAGAATATCCCAGCCAGTCTGAAGGCCACCTTCAGGGCCGAACTCGGAACGCCGGAGGCAAACAACCGCATGGATCTCTTCTATAATGAGTTCAAGCGGGAAGGCGGCAGGATGACTTTCTTCGGCCTTAAGGATTTCGCAACCCTCCAGAAGCAGATTCAGGCTGAAGTGGCTAGGGGTGGAAGCAACTCGGCAACGAAAGTGTTTGGCAAGGCCTTGGACTTTGTTGGTAAGGCTAACTCAGCCGTTGAGAACGCCACCCGTCTTGCCACCTACGCCACCCTTCGGGAGCGGGGCTACACACCCAAGCAGTCCGCTTATGCGGCCCGTAACATCACGGTCAATTTTACCCGCAAGGGAACGGCTGGGCCGCTCCTTAATTCATTCTATCTATTCTTTAACGCCAACATCCAAGGCTCCGCCCGAATCATTCAAGCCCTATCCACAAGCAAGAAGGCCCAGAGGATCATGCTTGGGGTGATGGCCTTCGGGTTCTTCAGGGACATCCTTAATCGCATCCTTGGAGGCGAGGATGAAACTGGCGTTCCTTTCTACGACAAGATTCCCGAATACACCCGCAGGCAGAACTTCGTTTTAATGAACCCGCTCCGGCAGGGAACGGGAGAGTATTTCAAGTTCCCGATGCCTTACGGCTATTCGGTCTTTGACTACGCCGGACAACTCATGGGTAGCGTCATGCCCAAGGAAATGCTTGGGGCTGGGATGAGTCCGATGAAGGCCTCTTACCGACTCAGCATGGCCGCTCTGGATAACTTCAATCCCATTGGCGGATCTTACTCAATCTTACAGGCCATCTCGCCAACGATCACCACGCCCCTTGTTGACCTTGCCCTCAATATGGATTTTTCAGGCAGGCCTATCATGCCGACTCCCAATCCGTTTGACCCAACCCCTCCGCCGGATTCCCAGAGATATTGGAACAATGTGAGCCCCGTCAGCAAATGGGTGACGGAGAAGATCAACGAGATTACGGGCGGAAGCAAGGCGAGGGCAGGAGCGGTGGATGTCAGCCCAGAAACCTTGGATTATGCGGTGGAGTTTTTATCTGGGGCCGTGGGCAAGTTTGGCGAGAGGCTGGTGACTCTACCCTTCAGGGGCATGGCGGCGGCTCAAGGCGACCTTCCTTTTGAGGATCTGGTCGGGGAGATCCCGATGTATCGAAAGCTAAGTGGCAGGGTTCCCAGCTATGTTGACATCTCCCGCTATCAGGAGATGAGGAGCGAAGTCCTAACCATTGCCGAAGAGTTGAAGATCGCCCAACAGGAAGGCGAGAGAGCCAAGGCCATAGAGATCAGGCGGGAGGCCCAGCCGGAATTAAGAATGGTTCCCCTGATCAAGTCCACGGAGCAACGCCTCAAGGAGCTTCGCTCCGAAAGACGCAAACTTCAGGAGACTTACAAGCGCACCGAGAACGAGGCCGTTCTCAATAGGATCAGGGCTAATCGTGAAAGGCAGAAGGAACTGATGATCAGGGCTTTGGATAGATATAATTCAAGTGTTGACGATAAAATCTAATAAGCCTAGATAAGAGGAAGTGAACCCAAGTGAAGCTGTCCAACAGGCAGATAGGAGCCGTAGGTGTATCGAGGGTAGCCTCCGCCCTGCTTCGGCTTGGATACTCCGTGTTGGCCCCGCTGGAGGATTGTTCCGGCTATGATCTTGTGGCCGAAAAGCGTGGCAGGTTCACCCGCATCCAAGTCAAAACCTCGGAGCGCAAGGACTCTAGGTGCAACAGGTACGGGTTTATGACTTCGAGGGGATGTAACGCAAAGCAGGCCTATAAGACAGGCGTGGATATGTTCGTGCTTTGGGGGATGGATGATGACCTCTTCTGGGTTGTGGATGCCAAGAAATGCAAGAGCAAGAATTACAAGGCCAACCTTAAGACTGGCTCCAGTTGGAGGATCTTGGGCGACCTATGACCATCTCCACCTCGATTGGCTCTGGAACCATGATCTCCGGCTATCAGGCCGAACAGGCAGAACCGGAACACCTCAAGCACACGAAGGTCTGCGATGCCTTCACCATTCCCAATTCATTTCTGCCGGAGGAATGCGAGAGGATCATTGAGATCGGGCTGGCCAACGAGGTTCTTTCCGGTCTTGGGATGAGCGATGACGGCAAGTTCAAGAAGGATTCTGGGCGCAAATGCAGTTTAAGTTGGGTGGCGAGGCATGATCAAACGGACTGGATCTTCCAGCGTCTTGAGAGTCTGCTCGCTTATGCGGCAAGGGTATATGGGTTCGCCCTCTCGCCATCCAACAGATTTCAATTCACGATCTACAAGGGTAGTTGGCTGAAGCCCCAATTCTACGGATGGCATTTCGACAACGCCGCAGGAGGGGATCGCCGCAAGATTGCGATATCGGTCAACCTGTCCAGCCCCAAGGCCTATGTTGGCGGAAGGCTCAAGATCCGTTGCCACAAGTGGAACGGCTGGGACAAGGCCAAGGAGCAAGGCTCGGCCACAATGTTCCCCTGCTACCTCAAGCACATGGCTTCACCCGTCTGGTCAGGGACTAGGTATAGCTTGGTCTTCTGGCCGACTGGCCCAAACAACGGAGGACTCGTATGAGAAGCGTGACTGACGGACTGGCTAGGGGAATGAGTTGGTTTAAGAACATTGTTGTTCCTGCAACAGAGGAGCCGAAGGCGGAGACTCCGAAGGCTGACAAACCCAAGGAGAAGCCCAACTACACGACCTACCACGGATGGCTTCCGCCGGAGGATCTGGTTCAGAGGATCGTAAACTTCGAGGTTGGCTCGATCCGCTACTATAACCGCTACCTAACCACGCCCCTTCCTCCGCTCAACGATGCCTCCGGCCTGACCATCGGGGTTGGCTATGACATTGGCTATAACACCGCAGAGGATATCCGCCGTGACTGGCAGGGCTTCATCCCAAGCGAGGATATTGAAAAGCTGGCCTCAGTCGCAGGTCTTCGGGGTGACAATGCCAAGAGGATGCACCGGAGCGTGGTGAGCGTGAACATCCCCTACGAGGTGGCCCTTAAGCAGTTTATGAAGGTAACTCTCCCACGCTGGATTATGAAGGCCTACCAGCTTTGGCCCAACTTCGATACCCTCACGGCAAATCAAAAGACGGCCTTAGTAAGCCTGACATTCAACCGTGGAACAAGCCTAGAGGGGCAGAGCAGGGTCGAGATGAAGGAGGTTCGTGATCTTCTTCAGCGTGGGAACATTCGACCTATCGCTGGCCTGATCAAGAGCATGGCTCGCAGGAGCCCCCTCAAGGGCG
>OGVL01000025.1_pt1 | contig 16586 bp, 16 predicted proteins | sample 1575781 | NCBI WGS metagenome assembly OGVL01 (sample SAMN07581553, study PRJEB24739) | freshwater metagenome | place: Singapore | collected 2015-04 | reverse complement strand
ACCACCATTAGGTAATCTGTAAGCTGCATCAAGAATTGAGCCGCCTGTATTATTATAAATACTTGCATAAGCTACAGCTACTTCATTTATAGCAGGCTTATAAGCTAAATCAATAGCCTTTCTTTCTGGGCTTGCGTTTTGGTATTGAAGAATCCTTGCGTAATCAAATCCCTCTTTTGAGGCCTGTTGCGGGGTGATTTTTTCTCCCGCATCTAGGCGCTCAAACATCTCGAGTTCTTTCCCTCTTAAGCCAACTCTAGTGGATGCAGTCTGAAGCTCAAGAACATTGGGAAGACCTTGGGTCAAAAACTGTGTTGCTGCACTGACTCCTTTAACCAGCTCTTCTCTTGGAGCAAACTCCCTGCTTTCTGGTGTTCTTACACGAGCAGTTTTCTGTGGTTTTTCTTCTGTTATTGGCGTAAGGCTTTCCTCAGGAGACATGATCGTCTGATCAAATGTCTCTACAGGAGATGGCGCAGCAGCCCGAAACCCAAGAGCAGAAAATACCTGGTCTTTAGGGAGGTCCGAATAAAACTTTCCGTGAATTGCGTTAGCTAACTCTTGATCGTTTAGATCGTCGTACTGAGGGTAACGCTTTCTAAACTCTTGAAGGGTCATTTCCGGAGTCCAAGTGGATCATTAGGATTGGCAGATAATGAATTGCTATTAGATGAAGATCCAAGCTGTCTACGCGAAGCATTTTTTAGCCAATCTTCTTTAATTCTTTCTGCTTTCATACGTTTTTCATTAGCGGCCTGAGGATTGTTTGCGGAATCCAACCTATCTGCTTCACTTGAAAGTCTCATGTAAGCTTTCTTCGCGGGATCAAGTATGTCTAGCTTGTTCCACGCCTCAATCGCTTCCGATACAGGAATTCTTGACTCTTTAGATTCAGCGGTTTTCGCCTGATCTGCTGCGGCTTGAGCAGAAACTCCTCTTGGTCCAAGGGCAGCAGAAAGTTCAATGTATCTTTCACCTGCAGCGGCCCGTATTTGCGCCTCTTCAGAGGGGCTTAACTCCCTGCCCTTTGCTCTTGCCTGTGCCCTAGCATTGTCTACTGCATTGTCCACAAAGATGCTCATGTTTGTGCCGCGAGTAGCCTGAATCTGAGCAACCTCTTTTTGGCCAGCAAGTCGCGCAGCTTCTCTCTCTTCAGCAGTCTGAGCCTCGTATGCTTTGCCAAGAGCAGCGAGCTTTTCTGCCCTTGAGCGACCAGCAAGTCCGGCCAACCCTTTAGCAACATCAAGTTCTTCTGCTTCTTGTCTGGCTTTAGCGGCTTGGTACTGTCCAAAAGCCTCCTTGCCAGATGTTCCAGCTGCCCTAAAAAAGTATGGGTCTTGTGTTCCAAGCATTCCAAGCCCAAATTGAAGGAGCGCCTCATTTGCAATGTTACTTCGGCGACCCTCAAGAGCAGCCTGTCGTTTCAGAAGGGCTTCGCGATATAGCTTGGCTTCTTCGTCTTCTCCGCCAAATTCTTTTTGAAGACCATAAAACTCTTCATAACGATTTCGAAGACTGCGAGGACTGCCTCTTAAACCAAAATCTGCTTCAGTAAGACCAACTTCATTTAGAAACTGTGAATTTAGTCCACCAACAGCCATGGCCACAATACCGCCGCCAGCCATGCCTTGGAACATATCAGGACGCATAGGGACTGCTGGGAGACCAGCCGGGGCCATCTGTTCTTGAAATACTGAACCCTGTGCCGGGGGTTGAGTATTTGCAGCCACGATCCGGTCAATAGCCATCTTAGCCATCAGGGCTTTAGTAGGATCAATCTTGCCCTGAGCAGTGTCCATCTTTAACTTGTTCAGGTTTGTCCCGTAACGAGTAATTAACTCGCCGACTGAAGGATCAGTGGCCTTGTCTAGTCTACGCTCAAGTTCAGCAATGCTCATTACTTGCCTCCACCCAACATGTTATACAGGCTCAGACCCGTCAGGCCAAGTCCAGTCAATTGAGATGCGAATGACGGGGGCGGTGAAGTTACTGTCTGAGAAGTTGTAGTCGTCGGAATACCACGCAACAAATTGGAAAGCTGACCCACCTGAGTCTGTCCGTAGAGCGCCTGATCCATGAGAGCGCCACGCTGGGCATCGAGAGCCTGTTGCGTAATACCACGTTGAAGATCGCCGTAAGCCCCGAGAGTCTTGGTGACATCCAAAGTGCCAGCGAGCTGCTGCGTTCCAAGGCCACCAAATGTACCGGCTAGTCCTGCGAGTCCTGTGGCGGCTTGTTGTCTTTGTTGCGCAGCCTGGAGAGCAGCTTGCTGATTTGCTCTTTGAGCTTCAAGACTTTGTCCTGCACCCAATTGCTGAACCCCGAGAGCGGCTTGAAGATTAGCTTGAGACGTGCCCATTTGAGCCGCACGGTCTCTTTCAAATTGTTGCTGAGCATTTAGATATGCCTCCTGTAAACCTCTAGCCTGGATGTCACCAAGCTGAGTTCTTAATCCAGATTCACGCTCGCCCTGTAAAAGAGTCTGTCGAGCGCCACCATAAGTACCTTGACGAGCAGCTGCTAGGTTCTGTCCCAACTGCGCTTTCTTAGCCGCGTCAATCGCAGCACGCTGCTGGGCATCAACAACCGTCTGCTGATAAGGCGACATGTAAGCCTGTGCTTCTGCCGCAGTGAATTGTCGAGCAGGACCAAGCTGATACTGAGAAAGTTCGGGAGCAGCAACCCCCATGGCCTGAAGACCTTGAAGCGCCTGTAACCCTGCAGCCGCCTGCTGCCCAGCCTCAGTGCCTAATTGAAATTGTTGAGGCATCTCCATACCAGCAAGTCTTTGACCAACAACCTGCTGAAACTGGGACATGGGGGCAACTGCACCGGCCCCAAGAAGTCCCGCCTCCTGAACCGGTTTAAATATAGTCTGATACGCCTGAGGGCCAAACTGCTTTTCGTATATTGGCTTACCTGCTGCGTCTACTCCCGTTTGTACTTGCGGGAAATACGCCTGATAAGCGAGCGGAAGAAGCCCTTGGCCAGTACCAATTGGCTTACCTTCTTTGTCTACGCCCGTGTAAAACGGTTCTAGGGCCTGAGGGATTCCAGCTTCTATTGATTGAACTTGTTGGACCATGTCTGTTCCTTACGCGGGCATCAGCCGATTCATTTTAATTTCGGGGGGTTGTTTGGTAGTTCCGTGACGTGCTTCTCTCACACGATCCATCATGCCGTACAGACGCTTAGCACCTGCACTGCTGGAACCATTCCCAATATCTGCAACTACGTCGGCAGGGATCACAAATTCTCCGTCCGCTAAACGAGCTGGCTGCGTTCCATCAATTGTAGCCGGGATACTGTCACTCATGCCATCCCCACCACCAGCCAACATGCGGGGTTGATTTACAGGGGCAGTCATGCCGCCACCTTCGTAGCCAACGGGATCAATTGCACCGCCACCAGCAAGGGCCATCAGGCCACCACGGCGTGCGTAAACAAGAGGCTGAATGTTTCCAGCCCCCTCTTGAAATACTTGGGAAAATCGTTTGCGTCTTCTCTCTTCTTCATCAAAGAAAGCCTGTTGCTCTTGCTGAATTTTAATGGCTTCATCCGCCGCCGACTGGGCAGAAGCGGTTCCAAGAGCCTGACCAACTGATGTTGGAGTTACCGTGGCGGGGACGTACTGAGAAACATCTGGCAGTGCGCTAGTGATCTGCTGCCCGATTGTCGGTGGTGCGCTTAAACCAACTTCTGCTTGGAAGGCCGCGTCCCCTGGGAGATTTGAACTACCAGCACGTGCAGCCATTTCTTTGCCCAGATACTCACCAGCTTTTGCGCCCATGTAGGACGTTAGCCCCACTTGAAGGCCACGCTTGAAGTCAAATGCTTTACCAGGCGTAGATGCCCCAGCCAATGCACCAGATGCAATTGCGGTAGTAACCGGAGGGAGCCCAAAAAATGGGAGAACCATGCTTCCAATTTTGAATAGCTTCTTCCAGCTAAACCCATACTCAGGCAGTCCAGTCCGGGGGTTGATCGTGCCAGAACCGCCCATCGCCTCAAGCATTGCAGCTTCTTGTGGGTTGATGTGGGCTAGGATCGTGTCACCGTTGCGGCCTTGTTGACGGAGCTCTTCTGCATAACCCTTTCGAGCGGCATCAGCTAAACCACCCTTGGCGTAGTAATAGTTAGCAGGGCGAATGTCACCCGTAGCAGCTCCACCGACTGTAATCCCAGGCAAGTCATACTCACGACCCGTGCGGCCTTGGCGGATCATAAGATCACGCATAGCCATTTCTCTTTCCTCGGGGGTCATTCGTGCGCGGGCTTCTGCCTCGGCTTCTTCCAGACCTCTGCCAAAAACGACGTCCCTCCGAAACTCATTGATCATGAACCGACCAGTCTCAGGGTCGATGTACTCAGAGATGTCGAAGGTAGAACCAAGCTCTGCGGGTGTGTACTTGCGCATCGGCTCGACTTCGCCGCCCTCTTCAAAATACTGAGGAGAGCCCATGACAGGACCACCAGCGTATTTACCCTCCGTAGTCGGGTTGTCTTGCTCCTGTTTTTCTTCTTCAGTTGGGACCGGAACAGGAGTGGCAGTAACGATTGGAGCGGGTTTTTGCTCTCCGATGATCATCGGGAGGATGCCTTCAGATCGAGAAGTACTAGCTGGGAAAGTAGAGTCCAATCCTATGCCAGCCAGATTAACCAGGTTACCCCCCATTGGAGTAAACATGATTGAAGGCGTCGTCCCCTGCCCACCAACTAGGTTGGTTTCCGTAATAGGAGTGGGCATAGGAGTACCAGCTCCTAAGTCGGGTGTATTAGTAAGAACCACACCAGCGATACCCTGACCAGGAATGTATGTAGCATTACCGGTTTGAGCTCCAGGCTGGCCAGCTGCGGCAGTGAATGCGCTACTTGTAAGATTAGGCGACCCAGTTGTAGTCGTTGTAGCCGTAACCGGTGGTGCAGGCACTCGCTCAAAAGCAGGGCCAAACAAGTTGCCGTACTCAGCCATTACCCGTTTGTAATCGGCAGGGCCAAAGTTAGTGCCATAAGTCTGGTTCCAAAGCGCCGTTGCCTGCTCAGGGTTTAACCCAAGATTGCGCACATACTGCAACCCCTTGAGAGTGGCATCTGGTGCGGTAATGTCCCCAACATACGTAGCCATCTTTTGTTGGTTTGTCATGGGCCCAGAAAACTGCATGGCCCGAGTCTCATTAAACGCACGCTGAATATCTACGTCGGAAACACCATACTGTTCTTTAGCAGCCGCAATTGCGTCCTCGTTTGGATTGGTCGCAAAAAAGCTACGAATGTTCTGGTAATACTGACTGGGCCCAAGACCAATCTCATAAGCGGTTCTAAGTCCAGGTGACATCTGACCTGCGCCTACAGGAGCTTGTCTATCCCCAAACCTTTGAGTTTCTGCATCCAGTGTGCGCACCACCGACTCAAGGCCGGGGCGAGCCGCTTGTGTAATTAAATTTGTCTGAGGTGTGGCAAATCGAAGCTGCGCCGGTAGTTTAGAGAAATCAATATTCTCAGGAGCAATTTGCCGCAAGCCGCTTACCGCTTGGTACTGTGGTGTACCAATGCTTAAAGGTGTGTATGGTGTGTAAGGAGAAAGCCCCGTCTGGTTAACATTACTTGGAGGCGGCTGCGTAGTCGTAGTGGTCGGCAGCTTTAAACCAAGCAACTGAAAGTTTGCCTCGGTAAGCGCACTACGGTCCGGCTCTAGTCGGCTAATCTCATTGCGGATCTGCTGGACAGTAAAACCATCCGCCAGCATACGAGCTACGATGTCTTGCTTAGTAGCTAGAGAATCAGTCGTGTTCCAGGTGTACCTTGGGTCACCAAAAGCAAAGAAGGTTTGTCGGTTTACAAGCGTGTCGTTGCCAGCACCGCCTGTGACTGTGGTAGTAGTGGTCGTTCCGCCTGTCGTGCCTGTGTTTGTCGTATTTGTACCGCCGGTGATAAACGGTTGGGCAATTCTTTCTAGTTCGGCAAGATCTCCAGCGGCTTCATCTTCTCTCCCCCTATAAAACTGGGCAGCAACAGCAGCATCAATCTCAGCATCCGTGTAACCGTCTGCAATAGCCTGAGCGTATGCGCGAGCCTTATCTTCTGCTGTACCAGCAGCAAGTGATTGAGCAAAAACTAAAGGAGGCTTAGAGGAAGTTTGTGCTGTATTTTGTGCCACAGCTTGTGTAGTGGCCTGCGTTGCGGAAATATACGGTTGGGCAATTCTTTCTAGTTCGGCAAGATCGCCAGCAGAAGCTGCCGCATCGCCCCTGTAAAATTGGTCAGTAATTGCTTTGTCAATCTCAGCGTCTGTGTACCCATCTGCAATCGCTTGTGCGTAAGCTCTTGCCTTGTCCTCTGCAGTACCAGCCGCAATTGACTGAGCAAAAACCAATGGGGCTTTAGATGCTCCACCAGTCTGAAACCGTTTGATTCCCATTAATCCGTTCATACGTAACCTATGCGATAGTTACAGTCGGAGCCGACCCGACAATGGAAAGTGTGCTGGCAGAGGGAGACGGAGCCGCTCCTCTCAAGATTGTAGGCGCAGCACCCGAAATAGACAACCGATCCGGCGGTATGGTGTAGAACTTCTTGGGCAGCGCAGCAACAAACTGAACCGTCAGAATAACCGATGGGATCGCCGGTCTGGTTGGGCTTGTGTTAGCTGCAAAACTTTCCAAGCTAACGTCAGTCGTCTCACCCCACCAAGCAATCTCCAGATACTCATCTTGCTGCACCGTAAAAATACCGGTTACGGCAGGTAACGAATGCCCCCAAACCCCAACACTTTTACGAGCTGGCACATCAATCCGACTATTACTGAGCGGGTAGTTCGCACCGTTGTTTTTGGCCCAGACCTCAAACTCACGGACAACATTGTCTTTATTGACTACCTGTAGCGTAAAAGTTACCAGATACTGACCTGAGTACGGAAACCGGATCTTGGTGTTGTCTTCTACCGAAATGCCCTGACTAATGATGACCTGATTGTAGGACAGGATGTTTTCAGATGTAGCCCCTGCATTAGCCTGATTCTGATCCGACATCAACATGGTATACGGCACTTCAATTCCGCTACCAAAGCCGGAAATAATGTCTCCAGAGATGTTAGCCCCTGTAAAACTCCCCCCGAAAAACGCATCCGCCGTGTAGGACTGAGCCTGTTGAGGCGTCAGAGAGTCAAGAATGTTGAAGTACAGACGAAGCGCACGAATCAGTTCAGCCTGTTGGCGCTGCTCGTACATCCCACCAGGAATCGGCAGTGCTGGTGCTCGGAACCCAGTAAAGGCCATTAGCGCTTGCCATCCTGACGCACATCAAGTCGAACCGAACCAAGCTGCCACTGAACACCCAAGTCTTCAGATGAGACTTTAAACGCCATCTGTCTTCCACGAGCACGGACAAACACCTGACCGGTGTAGGCATCTACCGAAGTCTCAATCACCCGCTGCGAGTCTGTTGCGTCGTTAGTGTATGGCGTCCCAGAGAATCTCTTGGGCCGAATGGTCATTGTGACTTCAGGTGCTGTAGCCGTTGAGTTAGTGAAGTTCACGTCCGGCAGAATCCGGCGGGTCAGCATAAACTGCTCGCCATCTCCAAGGTCAAAGTCAGCAGACTGGATGAATGAATCCATCGGCAGGGTGTCATCGTTTACCCCTATCTCATGCTCGTAGAGATGTCCGGTCGAAGCGTCTTCCAAGGTTGAAGCAGCAATTGGGTTGCCACGAAGCGCCGTATCCAGCCATGCTGTGCGCACCATTCTGCCGTAGTACCAAGCGTTTTCTAGGTGGTTGTAGATGACGTACCGGTCGTTCCAGTTGGAGGAGCGACTCGGATAGAACCACCAGATTTCGGTGAAGCCTTCGTTCGTGCCAGCAACGATTTGATCCACTTGGTTAAAGTTGAGATCCTCATAGACATACTGCCTCAGTGTGGTTGGAAGCGTCTGCACCTGACCGTTGTAGACGTAGAACTTGTCCTGGCCCATCCAGTAGGTGACGTTGTTAGCCGTAGCAACTGCGCGAGGCCCAATGATTGAGATGTTGTCAGCCAGCTCTTGGAGCGCAAACACATCGGTCGTGCCGGTGTACTGCAAGGAATACAGGCTTGAGTTGGTCCAGACCAGAATCTCTTGGCGAGTCGCAAGGCCACGGACAATCTTTGATCCACGGGACACCCGGATGAATCCAGCCGAGTTTTGATTTGTCGGCCCCCAGACTTGTGGCTCGTCCTGACTGGCCCAGCGAATGAGAAGAGGGTCAAAGTCTGTGCTCAAACCCCCAAACGGCTGGCATCCCAAGGCAAGCACGTGCTTGTCGTTCTGAGAAACCAAGACCTGCATGGCTGTATTTGGCACAGAGGTAGCGCCCGTCAGAGAAGACAGAAGCACCGCCGGTGTAGCAAGAGACGTGGCCGGAGAAGTCAGTGACCCCCGCTCCCAGTAGTAAATGGCACCGTTTCTGATGTTCATAATCAGATCGTTGTCGAAGTTATCAAACCACCAGTCGCGCTGCTGGAGGTTAATCGGTGTAGAGCCGCCAAGTCCCCACCCTGTAGAGCCGTAGCCTCCAGAACCCCAGCCGTATCCAAAGGTTGTTGCGGGAAAACCCGGACTAATCTGACACTCAATCGTGATCCCCGTGCCGCCACCTGTAGTCGTTGAAGTCGCTGCAGTCGTGACTGTAATGGTGAAATTATCAGCGTCCACCACCGTGACTTGATGCTCTGTATTGAGCTCAGCATCAGGCACCCCGCCCGGATCTCCAGTTACACCAGAGATAATGACGTAATCGCCCGTCGTGCAGCCGTGGCCGGTAACGTTGATGTTGACTGTGGTTGATCCGTTGGTTGTATCTACGCAGTTGTCAGTTGCCGGTGTAGTCAGCGTCGTGCGCAGTGGGGTGATGTTGTAAAAAACCCCAGCGACTTCAATATAGACGTGACTGTCCGTGCCCAGCGCCAGAAGATTGTCATTGAATGTGGTGATCCAGTTCCACATCTGACGGCAGACACCGATGAACGAATTTGGGGTTGTCTTTAGCCAGCCCCCCAGTTTCTGTGGGAACCCTGAGAAGAATCGGATCTTGTCACACTCATACCAGCCACCCTCACCTGAGTAGCTAGTCTGGTCCCGGTTCACCCCAGGACGGAAATTTAGTTTAAGAAACGCCATTTAGGTACTCTGCCTCAGCTTTTCGCCTTAATACAAGACCCCTGAGCACCCTGCCACCGCCTCTGATCCATTTGGCTAGCTCTATTCTGGCAGCGTCCCAGTCCTCTTCATTGATGCGGCGGCGCAGTGTTGATGCGCGGTACCGTGCTACCCCTAGATTGTAAGCAAAATCTGTTATAGCGCCAAGAGCCTCTGGCCTATCGGCCAGTAAAGGCGATAATTTTAAAACCCCCGCCATGTAGTTATGTCGCAGTTCATGTTGCAGCCACTCCTCTGCGGTCTCTTTGGTGATCGGTTCGTGATTCTCGTTTACCTGACTGCCATCTGGTTTAAAGACTGTTCCGTACCCGATCGTCCAGTACCCTGCCGGACAAAGGTATGGTTTAGCCGAGAAGCCCTCAAACTTCCTACACAGGGCCGCTGCGATCTCAAGACTTTTGTCCACGTTCCCAAACCCGGCCCACAAACCAAAACGTCAGGATCAGCGTCAGGATAGCCATGTCATCCTTGTTCCACAGGTCTAGAAGCACCACGCGCCAGTCACCGTTTTGATCCAGCGCCAGCAGATAGGCAGCGAACTTAACCAAGAAATACGTCCCAACGAAAGCGTAGGTCACAATCGGGCGAACCAGAGCGGAGATGCCTGCAATCACTTTACCCGCTGCCCTTGCGGTCTTGCCCTGTTCTTCTGCTGCCCTGCCGATTGCATCAACCTCAGCCATGGTCATCATGGCCTCAGTCTGCCTCATGTGAATCTCACCACGGACCTTGGCAAACTCCATCTCAGACTGAAGCAGTGCAAGCTCATGCGCCCTCTCAGACTTTCTGTCCAGAAGCTTTAATACCTCAGGGGCCAGCCGAAACAAGCCCCCAAGCAGCCCACCAAAAAGAGATTCAAGCATATATCACCACAGTGTCTGTATCGTCGTAAAAAAACATTTTGCCCTTACAGGCTATGTTCCAGTCCACACCATTTTCATCCAACTCGGTCCAGCTTGGAACCTCTATACGAACGTGTCGGGCAAGAATCTCTCGCCCGTTTTCAAACACCCGCCACGCATGATCTACAGACCCACGTCCTGGCTGGCCCCGGCTTTTGTTAAACCGGATCGTGTACTTGTTCACTTATAACCAATAAATTTTGCAACGGAAACACGATACGCACCATCACTTGCCGCAACAGGAGTTGCACCATGCTGAATACAACCATGAAATACAACCATTCTATTTGGAACAGATTTAATGTTTATCTGATACGCCGGAAATATAAAATCGCCACCAATTACATTTTTAATAGCGTCAAACCAAACCGCTGTTAGTGTTGTGGTATCGTGATGTATGTCGTAATACCCGCCATCGGAGTAGTAATTAACAAGTGTGCTGTCGCTTGTTGATCTAATCAAGTGCAAAAAAGAAGATTCTTTTTCCGCAAGCGAGGACACAAGATCGTGGTTAAATAACTTGGCGGAATGCGTAAGTATGTCAGACTTATTTCTGTTTGATCTGTAAAGATCGTCTAAAAAAACACCCAAGCCTTGTTTAATTAAAATGCCGTTAGCGGTTTTTGCGGTATCCGTAGTATCTGGGGCATCGGCAAAACGCCTTATATCTAACAACTCTTTTTTGACCGAAGCGTACTCACGCGGGTCAAAAAAATCATCGATGACAGCGTACGCAACAGCGCCCTGCCGATGCACCTGGACTTGCATTACTCAGGACGGGCAGGCCACTGAATTGCGTCAGGAAACCCCGGCTGAAGACGAATCTCCCGCAGAGCACGACGATACTCAATCCATGCAGCCTTGGTACCCGAAGTCATGGGCACATCGGGCAGCATCGACCAATCCGACTCCGCCAACATCTTCTTAGCACGATCCCAAGCAAGTTCTGCCGCAGACGATATGGATGGGCCGGATGGCGCATCCCCCACCTCTACCCAACCCATGTCATTGTAGGCTTCTCCTAACCACGACAGGTCACCAATCTGGTCAATAAAACCATGAAGACCAAAAATCGGCCCCCAGTTTTCAGGCAGCGGTTGCGGCTCGTTTAGCGCGCTTCCGTCCGACAGTTTTTTGAGTTGCCACAGTTTGCTCATTTGATTCACTCCTTGCCATCATGGCGGGTTGAAGTCCAGGTTGCTGCTCAGGAGCAGGAAGTTGTTGACCGATATGCTGATGCGGGGCCATATCGTTTACAAACGGAGGCCATCCATTCCCGGCAATCATGGTTGCATCAGCCTTCCAATTTCTCCAACTTGCAAAGTCGTGTCTTGGTTTAAGCGCAATATGACATCCTACATTAGCGGCCAATTGATGAATTAACTCAATAACCTCAACTGGCTGCATAGGAGCCCACAGAACCGAGCCGTTATTGCCGCGCATCATCAATTCTGTTGTGCCACCAAAACAAGTCCCAACCGTAACAGATCTTGCGCGGTTGAGAGAAGACTCAAAATTTGCTTCATCTTGTTTGCGCTGAATCTCTTGCAGTTTTTTCTTGTGGGTCATTGTGGATTCCAAGAAATATTAACTTGTCCTCCTGGTGATCCAACAGAAATTGGATACGATGCCCCAGGAGTCACACTTTCACAATTAAAAGATGTGGGATTTGCAGCAGAGCCGGGATTGCCGGAGCCGCCTGAATTTCCTACATTACCACGCCCGCCGCCACCGCCACCGCCACCTGTAATTGGGTTGCCGCCCTGACCTCCACCACCACCACCTCCTCCTGCCCGAGATAAATTTGCAGGGGAGCCTGGATCGGCTACTCCGCCACCGGTTCCGCCACCAAGATTACCGGCACTTGCGCCACTTGCAGCGTTTGTAGTACCGGCACCACCGCCACCTGCACCACCTGGAAAACCCGCTGCACCACCAGGACTCCCGGCCCCACCACCGCCTCCACAAAAACAAGAGCCTGGAGAATTAGGATACCTAAATCCGGCGCTTCCGCCTCCACCACCATTTCCACCGGCGCCGCCGTTTCCACCAACGCCACCATTGCCTGCGGCGCCGCCAGGAAATGTTCTACACAGTCCGGTAGAAGCCGTTCCGACATTTCCAGATGTTCCTGGGTTGCCAGTTGTACCTGAATTTCCCGCACCGCCGTCTTTTCCGGCGCAGTTTCCATTTACATAACAAGAACCACCCGCACCACCGGCACCGCCACCAGAAGGCCAACCACCTCCTCTACCGCCCGTCCCGCCAAACCCACAGACTGTTCCAGGGCCAGATAACGGGATCGTAACAAGCGCACCACCGCCTGCACCGCCGGCCCCAAAACCGCAGCCCCCACCATTACCAATACCACCCGCGTTCCCGGCACCGCCTTTACCTGTGATGCTAACTTTGGTAACGCCAACAGGAACTGTAAAAGTACCGGGCGCATTAAAAGTTTGAGACCCGCCGGGTACAATGCTTTTTCCACCAAACAATGCAACTTTAGGAGTTCCTGCGGGCATTATTGGCTCCTTGTTACTGAGTTAAAACCATATTCTGGGCGTTTGTCTTTTGCATGTGCAGCATTACCCCCGTTTTTATCAACATAATGCAACATGAATTGCACATTCAACTGCTCTTCCTGAAGGGTCTGTCGCCAATGCATAACATCACATCCCATATAAATTACAGCATCGCCCGGATAAAGCACATGCTTTTCTGGATCGTTTTGCCCATACTGCGTGTAAATTGGTGACACTTCACCTTTACTGGCAACATTAACGGTGACACTAATCTCACATGAAGGGCGGTCAACATGCGGGACTAACTTTTCACCGGGTTGATATATCCGCGAGTATGAGTATGTTGGCAATAGTTCTTTGCCGGTAGCGTCTTCTACCGCATCTTTACTTGCCTGAAGCAACACTTCAATCAAAGGGTCGGCGTAGTAAGCATACCGAGATGTCGGATCACCTTCTTTGTTTGTCTCTACCCATTCACCACGGCGGATTTTGTTTTCAAAATATTGCGAAACCACGGAAATGGTTTTCTCATCAATAAAGTTTCTGATGAGTACGCAGCCGTGTTTTTCAAATCGTTCTGCTTCAGTCATAATAAAACCATCCGGTAACGATATATTTTGACTGATTCCCAAGCACTGTATTTCCGCGATGCGCATGAGTATACGCGGCAGGCCAAACAATCATGGTGTTGGCTTCAGGTCGTAATCGAAGACGCTGATAAAGAAACTCTGTTTCGCCACCGTCATGTTCTCCAAGATCATTTAAGTACAGCATGTAAACAAGTACTCGCTCCGCATGATCTTTATTACCTTGCTCGGCATGCCACACATGATACCCACCGCCAGGATCGGTGCGTTGCATTTTCATAGCAGTGGCGCGTATATTTCCGTCTTTTAGTACAGAAAACTGTTCTGTATATTGATCATAACATCGCTGAAGACCGTCAAAGAAAACATCAGATGCAGCCGCGTTATTAAACGATGCTGCCGTATGAACACCAAAGTTCAAACCCAATTGCATGTCATTTTTGGCGTGTTTATGTGCGCCTTCGCCACGCTGACGGTTAATTCCTGCTCCAGAATTAATCAAACGCTCAAACTCATTGATCAGATGTTGGCAGTACCCATCCGGGTACACGCCACGATATAGAGCAATAAAATCTTTGTATTCGGCGTTCATTTGAATGCAGGGCCGGATACCCAAGCCACAAGAGATTGACGGTTACCGCTTGTCACGGGGGTTACTTGGTGGAGTACATACGAAGGGAAGGCCGCCACCAGACCCCGCTGTTTGCGAACGGTTTGCGGCTGACCACCAGTCATGACCTGAAGGTTTCCCCCCTCGTACTGGCTCGGGTCGGTCAGTTGCAGAACCAGACTGAGTTTGCGACTGGGGCTGATTTTCCCGCCGTAGTCCTGATGCCATCCGTACATCCCCTGTTCTGATTGATCGTAGTTGGTCAACTGCAAAGGCTCGCCAAATCCAGTCAGATCAAACCGGTAATACTGAGCATTTAACGATGAAGCAATATGTGCTAACTTTTCATACACCCAAGCCGTATCTTGAGTTTTGTTAAGCCACGAAACTTGAGACCGACGAACCTGCATAAGCTGTGCTTCGTCCTTCATCCCACCGGCTTGTGCACGCTGATCTGCGTTTTTAGCCTGTTCTTGGAGCCAGTTCAATTCCTGCTCCGTAAAGCCACCTTCCCACCAAACAAACGGCTCAACGTTTGTAGCGTAGGGCGTTAACACGTGGTGCATGGACGCTCCTTATGGGCAACAATAAAATGAACACAACGTGTAGGCGTATTAGACCCACCACCAACTAACTGATGTTGCATCCATGAATTGCTAAACAAAATAGTTCCTGGCTTAACATTGTTAAAATTAATCATTCCAGTAGCGTTTGTTATTTCGCTGCCTTGAAAATAATCAAGCTCAACCATGTTTTTATTAGCGCGAGTATCGTAATACACGGGATACGCACCGTTCTCTGGGGTTTCTAAAAACAACCACCCGCATATCTGGCTATTTTTGTGGACGTGTACATTGGTACTCGCATGTTTCCCAAGCTCTTGCGCCCAAAAACCCTGTAGATAAAAATCGTATTTACTTGTGTCGTACCCCTGACCGCGAAGTATTTCTACAGATGACACCAATAAGTAGTCTGCTACTTCACGAAGCACGGGTTCATTACCAAGATGAGCTGACTGAACTAGTGCCCACATGTCATCCCTAACGTCACTTAAACGTTGAACGCAAGTTGGCAAAACGTTTTCTACAAAATCAGGTCGCTCATCTCGGTAAACAATTGCTGGAAAGTATGCGTAACCTTCCATCATGCGTTGATGTGGGTTTCAAGGGCCGAAGCAAACGCAGTAATAGCTGCAGCCGTAACCTCACGAGAATCAACAGGCAAGCTGCGCGCGTTCTCAATCAACGTTTCTTTGGCAAGACGAACAGCTTCGAGCTTAGTCTGCTTTGCTTGCAACGCCATTTGATTAGCGTGACGGGCATTTTCTACGGCCAGTTGGATGTCAACTTGGGCTTGTTGTTCAGCGGTAAGTGCCATTTCCAGCTCCTATTAAGTAGTCATGTTCTTCATGGCGATATTGCCATAGTACGTCGTGCCTCCATCTGGGGTGAAGAAGACCCAAATATCAATGGCGTTGGCGGTTGTAGTTCTGGACAACGAAGAAGCCCCGCCAGGAAACTTAAATGTACCACCAGACCACGCGACAGTTCTACCAGGCGTTCCGTCATTGGTCAAGATAAGTGTGAAGGATGAAGCTCCAGAAGAAACAGGATAACGAAGCGTGATAGTAGCGTTGCCAGTCAATGTTGCGGTAAATACACCACCACTCACCACATCTAAGTTAATTGCAGACCCGGTATTTCCCAGCGCTACGACCGTATCAGCGTACCCAATAGCCTTGATGTATGTGCCAGAAGTAACCGCAGCGGACGTTGCAAGCAATCCCGAAGAGCTAATTGCCGTACCAGAACCACCGCCAAGCAGAATGTTGTTGGCTGTTAGCGTACCGCCTTGAGTAACAAGACCGTTGGTTGTGTTTACAGCGTTGCCAAACGCCGTGGCTACGCCCGTACCAAAAGATGTAATTCCAGTACCACCGTTAGCAACTCCAAGAGTACCTGCAAGGGTTATTGTCCCTGAGTTTGTGACTGGACCCCCAGAGGTCGTAAGACCCGTTGTTCCGCCCGAGACATCAACCGAAGTCACCGTACCCGTTGTTGTGCTAATTGCCGTACCGCCAACAGTCGCTCCAGAAGGTAGGTTAGTGATGGCATTTACGACATCAGTCCCATTATCGTAAAGCATCATGGTCGCCCCAACGGGGACCGCTACACCCGTCTGGCCCGTGACCTTAACCGTAACGATCTGATTCGTTCCGTTTTTAACAATATAAGATTTTTCAACAGCCGGGACGTTTAGGGTCGCAGCTCCGCCGGGAGAGCCTGTCAGGTTCAAGTAAAGCGCACGAGCGTCTTGTAGTGCTGTGGTGTCTGTGAGTGTTAGCGTCTCAGACGTACTGGACATCGTGATGTCAGCTTTACCAGCAATCGCCTGCTCAATCGCATCACCAAGGTTGGCGTTAGTTGTCGTGCCCCAGGTGCCCGCCTGCTCACCGGTGCCGATCAGTTCAAATTTTAGGGAAGACCATGTGCTTGCCATCTATTGCTCCTATGCCGCTACCGGCAACCAATTCGGGGTCTGTGCATCGTTAATGTTAGACCAATTCGGGTTGTTTACTGTGGGTCTAGACCCAGCTACTACAAGTGCGCCGGTGCTTGGCGTGATTACAAGTGCTCTGGCAACTCCAGAAACCTGACCAACCACGGATAGTGTACCCGCAGTTGGCGTAATTATCGAGCCCCTTACGATTACAACTGGAGCATTTCCTACGATGACTGCGCCACCCGTCGGCGTATATCGTGACTGGGAAAC
>OGVL01000024.1_pt1 | contig 16831 bp, 19 predicted proteins | sample 1575781 | NCBI WGS metagenome assembly OGVL01 (sample SAMN07581553, study PRJEB24739) | freshwater metagenome | place: Singapore | collected 2015-04 | reverse complement strand
GAGTTTCAACCAAAGTGGATGCGCACCTTGGGATGTGGGAAGTGAGCCGAGCAAATTGACGATGGCAACGGCTTCTTCAAGAGTGACTTCAAGCTGCATTTTGACTCCATGGGAGGGGTGGTTGAATAGTTACAGGGTTAATTTGAAGGTCGATATTGCTTTGCACCGCAGCTTCGGCACTGGCTTTGTCCACGCCATTGGCCCATATCCAATTCAACACTTCTTGCTGTGTCAGATTGGCGTAAGGGATGAAGCTGGCAGGGTCAGCCGGTGGTAGTGTGCAAGTGGAATAAACCGAGGCTGTGTATGTCTTGCCATTGTCTACTTGCTCACCGTTACATGCCCAACCCACTGTGATAACGGCTTGAGGGGGAGTGGCTGATGTGGTGGTTGTTTGCATCCATTGGATGATCCAGGTAGGGGTCATGTTAGTTTCCTTTATGGCTCAATAAATTCTTGCACAGCATCAAGACCGAAATGGTCGTTGACAAACCGTAACAAACGCTCAACATCAATCTTTAACACTTTTCCGCTAGGCGTATGCTTAGAACGGAAAATCCATTCATTGGTGTCCCTATCGTGCGGCGAGAAAAGTGTTGCGTTACCGGCTGCGTCCATGACGTAAGCCTCACCACTAGACGAATAAAGCGAAATGCCGTTGGTAAGAGTACCGACCGGTGCTGTTCCGTTGAAGATGTTGAATATTGCCGATCCAGCAGTAGTAGCTCTTGCGGCGGAACCCCCAAGGCCGAGGTTGCCGGAGGAGTCGAGGCGCATCTGCTCCGTAGAGCCAGTACCGAATAACAAACTTGCGCCCGAAGCCTTCGTGATTGCCGAATCTGTTACAGCGCCTGTTGTGAAGTTTCCTCCGTTTGTAATAATTGTTGTTTCGCTTGCACTACTAACACGAATGTTCCCGCCGCTTACATGCAGTTTTTGTGTAGGCGAACTCGTCCCAATCCCCAGCCCGGTGCTGGTGAGGCGCATTTGTTCGGCAGAGTTGATCGTGAACAGAATTGGCTGATTTGCTAATGTTGCAATATCAAGCAAATATGCAGACGATAAAACACGCGAATATGAAATGTCTGGCCGAGATTGCAGTTCAGCGTAATTGCTACTTGTCGTTGCCTTAAAAGAAGTAATTCCGGTTGTTCCATTTGCGAGAAATGAACCGTTCCCCGTAGAAAGATTAGTCCCATCAAACGTCAGCGCACTACCGCTTGTCAGTGCGCTTGCGCTGCTTGCATACAAGACGCCATTTGCTGTAAAGGGCGTAGCACCACCTAAACCCGTACCGCCATTTGCAGTTACGAGCGTTCCGGCAACCGTCACCGCGCCAGCGGTTGCTGAGTTAGGCGTAAGTCCCGTAGTTCCAAAAGAAATGGTGTTAACGCCTAGCGTTGAAAGGTCTGCCCAAGTGGGCGCTGCCGCTCCGTTTGAGCGCAAAATTTGACCCGAAGAACCTGCCGCTGTTAGCGCTAGAGCAGTTCCAGTTCCGTATTGAACGCCACCATTTGTGGGTGTTACCGAACTTGACCCATACCCGATAGACAACAACCTAACATTTCCAGCACTGTTTTTATAAAACAGTTTGCCATCTGCAATGTTAATCGCAAGCTCCCCGCTAACAAGATTACCCGCAGTCGGCTCTTGAGTGCTTGTTGTCGAATAATATAACGAAATAGGTGTGTAGCCTGCTTGTGCCATGTCTTGATTCCTTACGCAACTTTCCAGTGATAACCGTACGCTGAACGCCGCTCACCCGTTAAACACATTGAGATCTTGCTATGAGAGGCTTTTTCACGCCCCAGGCTCTTTAACCAATCCGCAGCATCTCTGAGACTTTTATAAACAACTCCCGTCTCCACGCAAACACAGGCTTTTGCAAGCAAATACCGAAATTGAGGCAGCTTTTGCCTCTCTAAAGCTCTTTGCCTTTGTTTCTCTATAAAGGTCGGGTCTGCAGCCAATTTCATAGCACCGAGGCGGCTTCTTTCTCTGTTTACAGGGTCTCTCATGTAAAGCTTTATTTTTTCAGAATGACTTTGCCTTCTACTCACATCATTCCTATAGTTTTCGGCATTTTTTAATCTAACTTGTTTCATTCGGTCTGAATTCTGAAAAACCTTTTGAAACTGACTCATTTTTAATTTGGCGATTTCATTATGTTTGTGACCAAGAACACCTTCACCGCCAGAAGTCACGTTAACAAGTTTGACTCCAGAATCCCTTAACTCTTGAATCAATTTTATTTCATGGTCAATAGCTTGCTGATTGGTTTCATACGCCCCTACAATCTCTGCACTAAAGCCGTGCTTTTTTACAATATTTACCCAATAACTGTTTCTATTGTCACTAGCTTTTACACGTTTTAACGAGCCTTTACCGACATAAAATATTGTTCCACAAGGCTTTTTATGTATATATGTGTAAAACATTAAAAAGCCCCTCCAGCAATGCCACCAGTGGCGGTAAGAACACCCGTCGAAGGGTTAAAGCTCAACTTGGTCGAAGTGACCTTGGCCGGAAGGTTTCCGGTGTTAGCTGTCACCCAGACGGGATACATCGTTGCGTTGGTTGTCGTGTCATCAGTGATACCGATATTTACTGCGTTGGTTGCGGTTCCTACGGAAAGCGAACTCTGCGCAGCCCAGGTCGGCGAACCCGTACCACCAGAAAGCAAGACCTCTGAAGCGTTACCCGCTGCTGAGAACGCATACGCCGTCCCGTTGCCATAAGGCACCGCTCCTGCGGTTGGTGTAGCGGAACCATTCGTGCCCCCTTGAGCAATCGCAAGCGTCCCTGATGTCACCTGGGAGGCCGCAATAGCGATGCTCGTGTTGGTGACGCTGGTGATCTGGCCCTGCGCGTTCACAGCAAACACAGGTACAGCAGAAGCCGAGCCGTAGCTTGCAGCCGATACGCCGGTATTGCTGATGGCGATCGTGACCGGTGTTGAGCCGTTGTAACTCGTACCGCTTAGGCCTGTGCCGATTGTTAAGGCGTTGGACGCAGTGGCCGTAACCGTAATCGACCCACCGAGACTAACCGAAGAGCCGTTAATCGTTATTGACGAGTTGGCAAGACTTGAGTTAGCAATATTGCTCAGCGTGTTGTTTGCACCGCTGATGGTCTTGTTAGTCAGCGTTTCCGACCCTGCTAGAGTCGCTAGGGTTCCCGTGGTGGGTAGCGTGACGTTGGTTGCGCCGGTTTGCGTGAGCGTCAAATTATGTGCACCGGAAAGCGTAAGCGATCCACCTAGTGTGATGGTTTTACCTGTGTTCGCAACGCCTGTGCCACCGTTTGCGCCGACTAAGATGCCGCTTAGTGTAATAGCACCGGTTGTTGCGGTTCCTGGTGTTAATCCGGTTGTGCCGGCTGAAAATGACGTTACGCCGCCCGTTAGCGAGAAGTCTCGCCATATGTTATTAGCGTAACCTTCAAAGGTCTGCGATGTGGTGTTGTATCTGATGACGCCATTGGTTGGCGAGCCTGCGCGTTGGCCCGTTGTTCCTGAAGGAACCACCACTCCTTCTGTGCCCGGTAAGACGGGGTTATCGGCCAAACCAATCGTCGGGTTCGAAGGCCCTGTACCATCTGCGACATCGATTTCTCCCGCAGTGCCCAACAATTGAAGAGTGGCTATGCCGCCTCCAGCGGTACGACCAAGCAAAAAAGTACCCGAAGAATTTTGCAACGCCAAAACCACGCCATCCAGGTTGATCGTTGGGTTGCCGGCCGCCCCGCTGGCATTACTCACCGCTAAACCGCCGCCAACCGCAATTGAACGACTGGTAACCGTGTTGCTGCCGGTCTTGGCAAGTAGCCCAGCCCCAGAAGTATCAAGCGTCTGCAGCGGAGTAGACAAGCTCAATGCTAAAGTGGATTGCGCCCCGTTGTCGGTAATACCAATTCCCGATCCGGTTGAGGTCAGATACCTTGAATTGTTGAGCGTAGGCTCATTGTTGACGGTCAAAAAAGTTTGCGTTAACGAAGGCGAAGCCGCAATCGCGCCGGTGGTCGTGCGAACCGTTTGGCCATTCTGCACAATCGGCACAAGCTCCGATCCTGTAATTGCTCCAGCAGCGTTTAATTGTGTGATGGTTTGATTGGCCATTACAATGCAATTCCGTCAAGGTTGCCGTTATTCTCGGGTGTTTGCGTATTACCCTCAGTTGACAAAATAGTTTGATTTAATCCGTTGGTGAGCAGATTGTTGGGATCAAGCGCTACCGAAACGTCAGGGCGCGGAAACCGCAAATTAATCCGTTCAGTCTGGCGAGCAGGCAAACGATACGGATCTTTTTTGTCTGCACACCCACGATCACAAACCCTAAGACCTGGGAAATTAATGTCCGGCTGCAAAGATACATAAGCGCGTTTCATTTTGCAGCGATCACACACGGCAATCGCCAAGCTGGACAAACCCCGTGTGTTTAAAAAACGCGGCATTATGCTGTATACACAGAAATGTTTGTTGAAAAATAAATAGGCGAACGATCCCGCTCTTCCTGTTCGGCTTGATTTTTATATTTTTCAGCCTGTCCCTCTAAATACTGAATACGATTCAAATCAACCTGGGGCAATTCTTGAGCCAACTGATGCGCTAGCATGGCTAAAATGGCCATGTACCAACGCTGCGGAATCTGCAACTCATCAGTCAAATCACCCACGTCCATGATCTGTTTGGAATACCAAATAGTCATTTGTACAAAAGGATCAGAAGGCACAGGCCACAAATAAATTTCAGGTTGCGGAATTGTTCGGTTAAACCAAAACTGATACGGCTGATTGGCTGTAAAGTTTTTGTTGGGCAGATTGGTGTAATCGTCCCGGTTGAGGCGCGACATGGTAATTTCACGGCTGTTATTGCCCACATACCATTCGCGCAAAGCTAACGTAGTACCTCCCGAAGCTCGAATGCGGTAATACTGCACACTTTGCCCCGGATCAATGTCGTACCACAACCACTGGTTATCAGTAACCGTTACGGTTCCAATGTTTTCTAGCGTATTCCAGGTTGAATTGTCGGTTGAGTATTCAAGCGTCAACGTCCAGGTGGCACTACCGCCGCCCGCAACATAAGGCAACACCCCAATCGACCCTGCATAGATCGGGTTGTCAGTTCCAAAATTAACGGAAATGTTGCCGTTCGCGCTGGTTTGCTGACAGATGGTGTCTACATCATTGTCAGCAACATTGCCCACCACGCCGCCGGCCGAGGTGGCATACGTCCCGCTGGGACGACTCATAGTGCGGTAAAGCGCATTGAGCACATCATTTGCGCCAACCGGAAGCGTATAAATGTATTTGTTGGGCGTAAGTCCAATGACCTCTTTGTGAATCGCCCAATATTGAATGCCGACATTGATCAGGCTAGACAACACAAAGCCTAAAGACTGTCGAGCGGTTACTAACTGTTCAGACGTTAGTTCTTCCGCAAGTTTTCCACAACGTCGTGCCGCATGATCAATCAGCACTTGAACATTGTAGACCTGACCGTAAGTGTCGGAAAAGGCCATTTAAAACCCCGAGCAATTCCATCGCCTCATAGACGCCCTAGCCCTCGATCCCTTTTCGCTCTTTTCGGCAATCGGGCGCATTCTAGCACAAAAAGAATCTTTTCTTGACCCACCCTCAGGCTGCGGAGCTTTCAGGTTCGACCCTGTTTCCCGATTGTATTTAGCGCGACCCTTAGCCGTAAGGCCTGCACCTTGAGAAACTGGCAGCTTCTCGCCCCGGCCAACCGAAAGGCTCGGCCCACCTTCTTTAAGTCGTTCAGGAAGTTTCGCATAACCCTTCCCCTTTACATTGGATTGAGTATATTCCCCCGCCACACTTGGCTTAATTCCTACTTTTTTGGCAAATTTGGGATTATTCTCTGCTGCTTTCATGAGCCGAAATTGGGCTTTTGACTTGGCTGGCATGTCACTCTCCCGAGTTCTTGATCAGAACAATATTAAAAAATGCACTGGCTGAATTGTTGTTATTTGATCCAATTGCAGTGGCCCCCACACAATTCTTTTCTGGAATCACATAAGGCGGATCAAAGTCATAAGCCACGGAGCCATTGTTGAGAGTTGTTACCGCGCCTACACGGATGATGCCATCAGGACCATGCTGCTTTAGAAAGGCTGTGACCGAGGTTGATCCAGACACTTGGCCAGTAGTAATGATGCCTTTGACCATATACCCGGTATAACCAGCAGGCACACAATAATGTGCAGTCGTGCGGTTGTTATAGCCGGTGTTGATGATGTCATAGACTGTTGCCGGAACACCCGCAGTGACTACGCCCGTACCAGCATAAATAACACCTGCGTTAGCACCGTTTGATCCTACTGTCACAACGTAGAAGCTGTTGACGTACAGGTATGAGTTGGTAGTGTTAACCGCCGTTTGGCCATTCATCGTGATGGTTTCACTCACCACGTTGTAGTCGCCATCCAAACCCGCGATAAATACGGTTCTTGCGCCTGTGCCTACAGGGTTGCCGTCATCGTTATTGTTTGTTGAACTAATCTTTAGAACCGACGCGGCAGAGGGATGGGGAACTGTGCCGCCATCAGGCCAAATAGATTCCTCTGTTTGGTCAATGTCAGCGTTATATCCAAAGATTAAAACGTCAGAATGACCTTGGATTTGGCCACGAGCCACTTGTAGCCCAAAAGGCTCAAACGCCCCTTGGCGAGTAATCGATGAAATTATCGTGGTCATATCAAACCTTAAAAGTAAAGCAGGGGCCGAAGCCCCCGCATTTAGCACGCGCCGCCGGCTCGCTTTTTCATAGGTGGGGAAACAGTTACCGATTTCTCGGTTTCTGTTACAGAGCCTGAACCCCTGAGTTTGTCTCGAGCTTTGCTGCCAAGCTCGCGAATTATGCTCAAAGGATTCATGGCATCTTCCAAATCCCGCGCTGCTTTGGCCGCAGTATCAACCGGATCTTTAAGCGATTTGACGGTTTTGCCATCTCTCGCATAATTTGCATCCGGTCCTGCAGCGCCGCCCTCGTTATAGACTCTTCCTCCTTTTTTGAAGGTCCCCGATTGGCGGTCGTTGGAAACAGGCTTGCTCGCGGGTTTTTTGGGCATCGCTACGGGTTTGCCTGAATCAACAAGCCCCCCCGTAGCGTAGGCTTTTTTTGGGGCACCGCCTTTCTTGTACCCCCCTTGGCCCATCACCACACCACCAGTGTTGTACCCGCCAGGCTTGCCCTCTACTACTCCGCCCGTAGCCATCCCGTGCATCTTGGTTTTGACGTACTTTTCAGCACCTTTAGCCGAGTCTTTAACGGGAAGAATGCCAGACTTTGGCACCATGCCGCCCTTTTTGTACCCACCTTGCCCCATGGCCACACCGCCAGTTTTAAGACCTTTGTGGGCCTTGCTAGCGGGCATGTTGGCATGCTTTTTGAGTGTCATGCCGCCTTTTTTCATGACCATGGGTTCTTGAGGCATAGCAGCGGGAGAAATCATTGGAGCACCGCCAGACATAGCACCTGGCGCTCCCATGCCCGCCAAGGCAGGCATAGGACGACGACGCAAGCGTTGCGCCAAAGGAATGCGCCCAGCCCCTACAGGCCCCGGAGGCATACCGGCGGGCATGCCCGGAGGCACCCCGCCCATCTGCATCTTTACCGCACCTTTCTTGACCTGACCGCCTTTTTTGAGCTTTAGCTCAACAGAAGGCTCGGTGGTCATCATTTTCGTCATTGGCTTAAACTGACCCATGACCACCTCCTATTAAGTTGGGTTAACAGCAATACCCGTTGTAGCAGCCGTAGGTGTACCGCCATCGATATAGATTTGACCTCGAGTGGTCGCATCTGTACCGAATTCGGTAATACCCACCAGAGTTGCATCTTTCATCAACAACAAGCCCCCGGCGGATGCCGGCAGCGTTGACAACCCATTCATTGTAGTTGAAGTAGATTGTACGTTGTTAACGAACGAGCAGCCTTGGAACAACTGCCAACGGTCAATGCCCGAAGCGGCTGAAACCAGAATGCCTAACGGTGTGGCTGCTGAGGTCTGGAAAGGAAACACGCACTGCAAAAACGAATTCCGCGCCGTGCCACCCGCAAACTCCAACGTCGCATTAGCCACAGTACGCGTTACAGTGTCTCCGCCTAAAACACACTGGTAGAACGTATGCTCACCACCGCCGTTGAGTTTAAGACTGCGCGAATCAACACCTATAGCCGATGCACTATCAGCCATGCCGTAAATATTGACATTGCTGTATGCATTGCGACTACCCGAGTCAGTCCATGCAATCATTCCGTTGACACCTGTCGAAAACCCACAGAACACCGAAATGTTTGCAAAATAACAACCCGAAGCCGTCACGTTCACAAACGCAGTGCTGTTAAACGTCGTTTGCGTGTAGGTGCCGCTTGGAGGCGCAATGCGGGCACGTTGAGCCACTGCGGTGGGAGAACAAACACCTACAAGATGCGTAGCGTCTTTGTTCCAATTCAACGTGCCGTTTGTTGCTGAGGATGTAATGCTCTGGGCCAATGCGGTAGACAAGCGAGCCGAACCGCTAGCTGCGCCGTTACCAATCAACACCACCACATCGTTGTTGCCCGATGTGCATTTGGCCAAAGCGCCGTAGAGAGTTTTCAAAGGCAGTTCCACACTACCCTCGTTACCATCTGCGCCATTCACCGGATCTACAAAAAAGTAGTTTCCGGTGAATGGTAGGCCGCCGATAGTACCGAGAACTGGAACTCCGAAGCTAGTAATCCCGTTAGGGAAGTTAGTCAGAGCCATGAGATTTCCCCTTTATACGCCAGGCGTACCGTAAAGTGCCCTTGGATCGGTGAATCCAACGTCATAACGCTCGGTAGCTTTGTAGCGCATGGTGTCGGTTTCAAAATCCCCCTCCATCGTCTTTTCCAGACGGCGGCGCATGAGCAGTTTCATGCCCTCTGGCGCATCAGTCTGCACCCACCAGGCGGTGGCTGAAGTCAAACGCGACAGAACCGCGGCACCCTCATCGAGCAAGCCAATCGACTTGATCGGGTTGATGTCGTTGTTGGCCTGACCTGCACGAAGCACCGACTTGAGCAGCACTTCAGCCTGGAAGATGTTACCCGGGGCAACCACCAACTGGCGGGGCACAAGGCGGATCTTCTTGCCGTTGTTGTCCACAGCCTGACGAATCTGGATGAGCATTTGCTCAAGCGAGGTCTGGCTGAGAACTGCTGCGGTCGTCAAAAGATTGCTGAAGGTTCCAGTTACGATGGGGTGCGAAGCGCTGTTCAACGCCACACCATCACCACCGGCGTACTGACCGCCCGTGAAGGCATTGTTCAGCACGTTGGCGCACAGGGTTTCCTTGGTTTCAATCAAGGACTGTGCAAGGTGACGGGCATACACCTGACCAATACGGATGTGGTCGCCGTCCTCCACAAGCACCTTGGTCAGGGCAAAGGCCAACCCATAAACCGAGTACACATAGCGCTTGAGGAAGAGCACGCCGCCCTGCTGATAGGTCACCGGGGTGCCATCGGGCAGTTGCGGTGCGGCTCCAAAGCCGTAAAGAACCGGCTCTTCGTGGTAGTTACGGGGAATGCCTTCTTGCTCGCGGAAAACTCGCGACCATTCGTCGGCACGCTGATCATAGACTCCGTCGAAACACTCGTTGAGGATCGGCTCAACAATGCTCCGAAAGTCCGTACTGCGCATTGGCATTGCCATAATAGCCTCCTATCAAGTGTTAACAGCAACAGGGTAAATCGTTGCAGCACCAGTTCCAATACCCTGGTATTGCAGCTCAGTCGCCTGTACACGAACAATGGTATACGCATCGCCCCAGTCGTTGCCGGGATAAGGCGCAATATCCACCACCCGGAACTGCTTGCTGTTGTTTGCACTAGCAGCCGAGGTATCCAGAGTCATAGCGGACAATCCAGTGGTGGTTGAGCCGTTATTAACGTTAGACACATCGAAAGAAGCCGCAAACGACGTAAGCTGAGCGAGCGACCCCGAAGCCTGGATTTCGTACACAATTGCCGGATCATTCCAGATGTACGCAATGAGCGATCCGGTTTGATACGCAGTGCTTGCAGGCCAGGTATTAGACACGCGCCGACGCCCGGTCGTATCGGTCCACTCTACCCCGTTAAACACCCCGAAAAAAGGATCGGAGGCCGTGCCCCGAATAATGTATCCGGTGGCTGGGTCCAACTTGACAATCTGCCCTTTGAACAGATCCGTGTTGTACCCCGATTCAATAACATTTGCGAGTGCGGCGGCGCGATCCAAACCAGAAGGGTGAAACACAGGCCGCAGACCAAATGGCGCACTAGTAGCAGACATTTTGGTTCCTTTCAGCCCTCAAAAACGGGGGCCTGATTAAATTGACGATCAAGATTGTCGATACCTTGGCCTTCAGGCGATAGCAGCGTCTTCCCCGACGAGTCGCGAGCATGAAGATTGTCAACCTGAACTTTAATCTTTTCTGCCTCTTCTCGCGGTTTAGTCCAATGCAACCTGGTCATGACTTTCTGATAAACATCCATCGGAAGTTTGAACAAGAGCATTTCGTTGCAGCTAATATGACCAACATGTTCGCCCGACTTTACGCGATAATTTTCAAACCCAGGCAACTCATCGGCAAGAACCGGAACGTACCCTAGTCGAATTCGCTTATCAATCGTGTCGTAAGAGTTGGTTGTCGAAAGCCAACAAAGGTGCCACCCTGGAATGAGCGGAACTTTTGGTAGTGCTGATTGCGTCCACTCGTCACTCCACATCTGGTCGATGTCCTGTGTACTCGCGAACTCTAAAGATTTGCGGTCGCTGTCCTCGCTTGCGCGAGTTTCTCTGCCACCCGCAAGTAAAGCTTTTTTAAGTCTTGAATCCATTTCAATACCCCTTAGCATCGTTGTATTTGCGAGATTCCTGTGCATAACGTTTAATCATCTTGTTACGCTTTTCAGGATCATCCCACATACCAGCTTCTTTCATGGCGCGGACTTGCTCGGCAGAAAGCGTAAAACTTCTGCGATCACCAGAGTACGACTCACGTCCTGCGCTTGTTTGCATGCTTCGAGGTCTTGAGGTTGAGTTGGAAGATTTCTTATTATACCTATGCGGCAAATATTTTTGCAACCGATCATCAAGCTCATCCCAATATTCATCGGTTCTAGGATCAAAACCTTCTTGGGTTATGGCCTCATCGATCTGTTTTGCAATTTTTGAGTCTGTATCTTTAGCATCTGGGTCATACCATGTGTTGCGCTTTAGCCACTCTTGGGTTTGAATGACAATTTTTTGATCAATGGGAGGTTGTTTTTCTTGCGTTGCAAATTGACGAAGCTTTTTTAGCGCCTCTATTTTTTTTTGCGAATCAAACCACATTTCTTGCGCTTTGGTCAAGGCCTCCCCATCATTTGATGATGCTGCTTCAGAAACTTTGCTTTTTGCATATTGCATTCTCAAATTTTCATCTTGCAAAGCACGATCAACTTTTTCTACATCATTGGCATGAGAACGCTTTTCAATTGCCGCAAGACGTTGAACAAGTTCGTCATTTTGCTTTTGCAAAAGATTTAGTCTTTGATCTTTTTCGGCCGCAGTTTGCCGCACTAGTTCGCGTTTGGCACGCCTGCGAGCGCGTTTTGCATCACGCAAAGCCTCATCTGAATCCGCTTCGCCGCCCTCTGCCAAAGAAACAGCTTCATCTTGGGTTGGCGCAAGCTCTTCGGGTATTTCAACTTCTGCCGAACCGTCTTTCAGTTCTTCAACATCAATAACGTCATCATCGACGTTTGCCGGTTTAGTGCTCATAGGAATGCCCTTGTTTCAAGTGGATTGCCAGTAATAAGCGCAATAACTTCATGATCATTGATGATCATAAAAAGCGCCGGATCTTCATTCGGATCTTCGTCGGGAACCTTGACTTCCCAGCGATCTCCGCCCCATTTGGGCACTCGAACGTAATCCCCTACTTTGCACCACGAGCCTTCAGGCCACGGATTCATGGAGTCACGATGCCGGAAGGCCAAAGGTCCAATCTCAATGACCTTGCCTACCTGCGTGTTCCATTTTTCGGTTTCTTTGGTTTCGGCCACCAGGACAATGCCGGCTTTCGTGGTCTTCTTTTTTGACCGACGAATTTGCACCATCACACGACCACCAACAGGCTTTGCACCAGGGTCTACGCTCGGAAACGCCCAAGCCAACTCAGCGTCGTTAAACGCTTCTGGTTCATTCAAAATCATCTTTTTCCCTCAAAATATCGTCAATAACCTGCAGAACATGCTGCAGACCTAAATATTCCCCAACCATGCGTTGATATAACTCAAACGTTTCAGCGCGTCCAGCAGCTAAAGAATTGGCAATTTGAGATTGCCTTTCCTTAATTGCGCCAATAATTTGAGAGATCATTTTTGTTTTTTGTATACTTTTGGCTTTGGAGCGGTTTGGTTCGGTTGTTTTGATTTCAAACTTGTACCATCCAAAGCAGCGCCCATTGCTATGCGCTTGCGATACGGCACAGTTTCAAGATTTTTTAGATTGTCATTCATACTGTTGAACCTCCTAAGTTAAGTTGCGCCTGATCTTGCAGGCGGATTGCAGTGTCGTACTGCTCAAGGCGAAGTTTTTCGTCTTCTTGCATCAAACGACCCACTTCGACATTCTCTTTTATGAGATTTTCGCTGGTTTTTAACGCCACGTCAATTTGATCACGCGAGGCCGCACGTTCATCTTCAACTAACAGTTTTTCGGCGGCTAATTGCATTTGATTTTCAGCTTGCGTTTGTTTCAATTGCAACTCTGCAGCGGAAGTTTGAGCGTTTTGCTGCAATTGCTGCGATTTAAGTTGCATTTCAGCCGCGTCACGTTGTGCTCGGCGCTGTGTTTCTGCAAGAGAAGTTTCCTTAATGACTTGGGACTCCGGGGGCAGCTTCGAAGGCGGCGTCAACTGCTGCATGGCTTGCAACAACTGGCCGATAAGAGGCGTTATTTTCTCAAAAGCCTCGCGACTGTCTTGCATGACGTGTTGCGAAACCAGTGCAAACGTCTTGTCTATCTCTTTTGTGAGATTTTTGTTTTTGTATTCTTTTTCATCAATAGGATCGCCACGCAACTTGCTCACATAACTCTGGCTGCGGTTCAAATACCAAAGAATCATGTGTTGTTTAAGATGCTCCAACATGCGAGGCAAGTAAATGCTGGCCATGATTGGATTGCCGCCATAAGATGGATTTAAACCAAAATCAAGATGGCATTGAATATGGGCTAAATGATCTTGGTGAATGTAGGCGTAACCGTTTTGCCCCAGGCACATGGCTACATTTTCGTCTACGGCGTTTAATTCGTTTGGATTTGGCGTATTTTTCAACAATTCATTCAAAGCAGGAACTTTGATTTGCTTTAAAAATCGTTCTTCTATTGCGCGTCGATCATACAAGTCGGGAGCTTTGTCGGCGCGAGCCATTACAGCTTGAATTTGAGCCATCCGCTGCGTTTCGGAAAATATGTGCGGATCAGAAACCGGCACCACGTCCGACAGGCGTTTAAAATCGGCCTCGGCTACCTCCAAATCTACCACCAGTTCGCCCTTGCGCATGTCAGGGAGGTACCAGCGGTTTAACCGCTGCAGAATTTTCAACACCCTTGACTGCGAAACATGCAACCGAGCATGTATAGCCGAAAACACCGCAGCACCCTGTTCAATAAGCGCCTGCGTAGTGCCAACCGGGGCTTGCGCAGTGACATCGGCTATTTTCTCCTCAGCCGTAGTGACTACGCCTTTAGCCGCCGTAGTAAGCCATCCAAGCAATTGAAACAACACTGGCGAAGGAGGATTGAACGGCATAGGCATGGCAATCTTTTTAACGTCATCCACGCCTGGCGCCGCCTCAATCTCAACCACTTGGGTAATGTCCACCTGCTGACTTTGGCCGCTGACCTTTGCGCCCTTAAGTTTAAGCATGGCCGGAGCGTTGCTAAAGTGCGCCGAATCAAGCAGCGCCCGCAAAGTACCCGTCAGCGCTGCAGACAATCCTCCAATCAAATGCGGCAGGCCAATTGCATACGCTCCGCGCCACGGAATAAACTTAAACTCGACCACCCAGTCGAGTTTTGTCATGGTGTCGTCGCCCTCTTCCCAGTTGCGATACAGCCCTACCACCTCGGTTTCGGTGTCGTCGATCATCAAAATGTACGGCGCGGTCTCGCCTTTTGCCCGATCATCGTCGGGCACATCCAGCCAAGTGTAAATGTGATACACACGGCGCAGGCCGTCGTCATTTTCGTCAAAATCCCGGCCTTCAATTTTATTATTTGCAGCTTCGGCTTTAGTTGGTTCGGGTTCTAGCGATGCCCGGATGAGGGAAATGTCGCGATACAGCCCGCTATTAATGCGTTGTTTGAATTCCCACTCAGAAATATCATGTACCTCAGCAGCACGCTGCGCGGTGTAAAAGTTTGTAGCCGCAAAAGGTATCAAAACCTTATCAATGGGCAAAAATTCAGCGCACGGACGACGTTTTTTCTCGTCATACCAAAGCTTAAGGTACTGACTGCCGCCCAAGGGCAGTTGAGTAAGCAACTGTTCCTGTTCGTCGCGAAACTCTTCAATCTGCTCGGTTAACTGCCAATTCATCCAGTCGCGTTTACGCTCGGCAATTTTGGTCTTTTTCTCGTCATTCTCGCCCAATATCTTGGTTTTTACCGGGCCGTCCGGGGGAAACATCTCTTTAATGGCGCGGGATGCAAAATCCACACAGGCCTCAGCCATAACCGGATGCACAACCTTGCTGGCACCCATGAACTGCGCCCCGCCGGGAGCGTCTTTGCCCATACCGGTGCGCTTAAGACCCTCTTCGTACTGCTTGTCGCGCTCTTCTCTTGCCCGTTTGTCTTTCTCGAGCAGGTCAATATAACGCAGCGCCAACGCCCCGAGTTCGCTCGGAGCAATTTTTTCAGCCAGGTTTTCATAAAATCCTGGATCTTGCTGCGGGCCTACAGTGTCGGGCAACTCCACCCGTACCGACCCATCGGGAAGCTCCTCAATTTCCGATTCGACCTGCCCTAGCTCGCTCAGATCAACCTCGAAATCGTCCGCCTCGCCGATCATTTCGGCTTCCGGATTCAAATCATCTTCGTCAATGATTGAAGTAGTGCTCATGTGCGTATCTTACACCGTTCGAAGTATGTCGAATAGATTCATGCCGGTCATGTCTAAACTTGATTTTACGGCGCCGCCTTTCTTTTTAACGTCCAGTATGGTCAAAGCTTCCTCCTCACCAGGGAAGACGACGAAGTTGGATGTGCCTTTGCCCACGCCACGAGATCCCTGGTCGAGGTAGCGGATGCCGGGGATGCCTGCTTGGCGAAGACGTTCTGATGCATAAATCTGATCATCTTTCTGATTTAGTGGTAGTTTTACAGGCGCTCCAAAAGAAGCGCGTTTATAAATTTCTTTGCCACGCATTCCGCTAATTAACCAATCATCTGCGCCAACAATGCCAGCATCTTGTAACGACTTACGAACTTCAGGAGTTTGTTGACTCAACGGCTTATCCCAATCAAGCATCTTGGCTATTTTTTCATCGGGAAGATCGACGGTATAGAGGGAGCCTTTATTTTTTCGTAGGTTTTGAAACGAATTTATAGCTGCTTCATAAGCAGGCTCTAAATTTTTAGGAACTTGATGTCTAAGCAAAAATGACCTTGACACACGACCTTTATCGACCCAATCTTGGATCTGACTAGCGATTTGACCTGCGCGGTCTGGATGCGCCACGCCCGCATTTTGCACAGCCTCAACTGCCTGTTGCCACGCTGAACCACTAGTCACAGGTTTACCTGTTACCGCATCCAAATAATTTGATCCTGACAACCTTGATTGATAACCTTTTCCAGTTCCAAGTGCTTCAGCAAAATACAGCCCGTGGCCAAATGCCTGCGCCCCTTCACCCGTGCCAATCTTGCTTGCATCAAACTTACTGAACCTGTGCGGTGACCCGTGATACACCGTCAGAGGACTCACGCCCATCATCTGCCCAGCCTTGGCCGCTGCCGCGCTGGCGGCGAACGGCGTCATGGCTCCGAACATCTGCCCCGCCACGCTCGCCTGCTCGCCAATGTCCCGCGCTGTCTGCATTCCAGCAGCCTCGGGGTCCATAACTGAAAACCGCCTCGGAGCGCCTACAAAGCCGCTGACGACCTCGGACAGGGATGAGGCTTGACCATATCCCTTGAGCGCGCCTACGCCCCGTTTAGAGGCTTTGCCGAGGAATCGATCTCTTGCATCATCTGCCATAACTTTCTCCTGCTTTATCAACGACCCATACCGCCGTACAAAAGACCTGCCAGACCAAGCGTTTGTACAAACGGGTTTGGCGGCGCTGTATAGTCCGACCTTGTTGATGGCTGGGGCTGCCCAAAAATAATGCTTTTGTACGTGTTGGCGCGTTCCTCAGGATACGTGCGTTGCTTTTCAAATTCTTGATAGGCAAGATCGAGATCGCGCTGTCGGCGTGCCTCATCCTGCAAACCAAGTTGCTGAAGGCTTTGCGCCTTCATCATTTGGTTGCCTAGATCTTGTTGGTAGAGTTGGCCTGCTTTGTCAAATGCTTGTGCGCTGCCCTGCATTTGAATATTGCCTAACTGTGTACCAAGATTGCGCAACATTTCTGATTCCGCAATCGCTTGCCGTGATCCGCCAAACGCGCCGCGTTGCGCTGCTTGTGCGCGAATCTGGTTAAGGCCTTGCTGGTATTCTCTTGTGGCGCCTTGTTTTGCCACATCAATAACGCCCTGTTGGTAGGGGTTCATGTATGCCTGCATGACCCCTACATTTTTGCCGT
>OGVL01000023.1_pt1 | contig 17155 bp, 40 predicted proteins | sample 1575781 | NCBI WGS metagenome assembly OGVL01 (sample SAMN07581553, study PRJEB24739) | freshwater metagenome | place: Singapore | collected 2015-04 | reverse complement strand
GTTTCCCAGTCACGATAGATCGGGGGACCTCCTGCCAATCATTAAGCTTCTTTTATTTTGTAGATTTATGAGCAACATAATTGTTTATGCAAATAATGCAGATGGTACTGACATCAGCGTAATTAATCCTGCGCCTGATATTGCGGGCAAAGCGCTTCAAGATTTAATTAATGAAACTGCTGCAACTAAATTTGGTGTTCATGTTTGTTCTGCAGACTCGCTTCCAGATGTACCCCATCAGCTGTTGGGTTGCTTGAAGATGAATGTTGATTTGAAAGTTGTTGGTGCCGATCTTGAGAGAGCCAAAGAAATTTGGAAAGATGAATGGAGAGCTGCCCGTGCACCTTTACTAGCTCAATTGGATGTTGAATATATTCGTACTCTAGAAAGCAATGATGTAGCTAGAATGTCTGAAATAGTTTCACAAAAACAAGCATTGCGCGATGTAACTGATACCCCAATAAATGCTTTTTCTGCTCATGATGTTGTTAAGGTCTGGCCTGCAATTCTTAACGGTTAACGCTGTCTGCTATTGCATCTACAATTTCTTTTAATTTTAAAATAGCTTCTTTTTCTGATTCTGATTTGTGAATTATTTTTCCGTCAAACAAAACTAGAAAGTCTTCATAGTTACCTTCTCCTCGGTCATATATGGATGACTTGATTTCTAACTTCATGTAATAATTTTATGTTAAAACCAAGGCTTATCCACATAATCAGCAAGATATTGCTCGGATGCATCATGCTGCTCTCTCAATTTGTAATGTCGGTGAAGTGTTTCTAATTCTTTGGCAAATTCAGAAGTGCTCAACAATTCTTCAGTTCGTATTTTTTCTACTGCTGCTATCAACTTAGCAAGCATGCTCATGAAAATACTTATTCTTCTTTTTGAAATATATACTCGAAATAATTGTAAGGAACAATTTCATCTAATGAATATTTGAATGCGACGCCAGGGTATTCTTTCATCTGCTTGTTACAATAAGTAGAAGCAGCTCTAATAGCTGCATTCACATTGCTAGCCTTTAAAACTTTCATGAAGCTAATGTTGCCTCCTATGGAATAAATGTTGTGCGGGTCTTCTACAAATATTCTAACTTTGTGAAAAGAAGGAGCTTTGCGAGATATTCTATTAATTTTTGCCATAACAGCAATAAACAACTTCAGGTCTAATTGCGCAGTATGCCCAATCAAAGCATTTTATATTGTTGTATTCCCATTTGAGTAACCCTTTGAACATAGTAGAAGGCTCCATTTTAAGCATGTCAATTTCAAGAGATGCCATGGTTTCTTTGACGCAATAATCTCTAATAATTTCTGATTGAGTCTTTTCTTTAGGCCCTTGCTTGAATTGTTCCATCAATTCTTTGAGACTGTTAGGGCCATACACAGGCTTGCTTAAGGGCTCAGGATGTAATCCAAACAATTTTTTCACATCATGAATTATTTTGTTAGTAGTGTCCATAATACTCCGTAGCATGCTCCAATGATAAATGCTGTTACTGTGATACTCAAGCCAAGATACAATACTGAATGAAGAGCTTTTTTAAACATAATCTATTTGAGATTTAGCCATCCAATAAGCTTGTTGGTAGTCTGCAAAATAATATTCTGAATTTTTAATAGGCTTAATATTAGCTCTGCCAATCATTTGTTTCCACAATTCAAAGAATTTTGTACCGTGAAACTCTGCTACATCTTTTTCTGTCACGTAATGAAATGATTTTGTTTGATTATTACATGACTGTTCTTCATGAAGCAAGCGCTTGCAATATCTCATTCACTTATTTATCGCCTACAACTTCTTTTGTATCAATAATAAAATCGATGAAACAGTCATAAATAGAATCTAGCTCTTTGTTACTTCTGATTTGATCGCGAGTTGCATCACTCAATCTGCTCATCACAGTATAAAACCTGTTGTGATATGTATGAATAAAAGCTTCATACTTAATTTTTCTTCCAGAACCTAACGCAAATGAAATGTCGCTCATTTAAAGACAGGCTTGCGCATCCACTTTTTGCTGTAAGCAGATTCATTATTTTTTTCTCTGTCTTTTATAAATTCCATCATGTGTTTCAAAGTTTTTTCAAGGCCGTTAATATCATTTTCATAATACTGTCTGTTAAGACGCTTCAAGTAAAATTTAAAAAACTCTACACAATAATAATTCATACACCTTGCCTCAAAGTAACATCATCCTTCATCTTGTTTTGCATAATTTTTAATTCTTTTGCTTCAACAACATCTTTGATAGACAGCCTTTGGTTTGGAAGCTCAGATGTGTTGAGCATCAACATCAAATAGAAGACGCTAATTGGGTCCCACATTATCTGCCTTCATTCCAAGGAACGAGCTTAACGACATTGACCAAGTCATCAAGCTCGTTGATACCTTCTTTTTCATTAGGACGCAAAAATTCCCGATGTTCAAGCATGAAATTATTGTACATGCCCAAAGCTCTAGTTAAAAGCTTAATTTGCTTTTCTGAAAAGTTAATAGTTTTAGTTCTATTCATTAAAAATTATAATCGTAGAATTTAGTAGCTTGTTCACCTTTTGCATGGAGTCCGAATTTACTGTAACGAGTTTGCCGTCCTACTTCACTCCAGCGTTTGGCTTTAGAGCGCCAGCTCAAAATTTTTACCTTGTTCTGAATGTTACTGGTAAGCTTGTATTCTTGATCATGGTTGTCAGCATAATGGCCGCTAAAACCCCCTGGGTAAAATTTTTTTGGTTTACGCGTGATTTCTGCATCAAGCTCGCGAATTTTGATGCGGCGGGGGCTAATAATTTCAATAACTTCCCATGCATCGCGGTCAGTGTAATGAAATTCAGTAACATGCTGACCCACAAAAGGAATTGCTTCTGGCTCATTGATGGTCTTTTTGCTCATGTTCATATTGTAAGTGATATATAAAATTCGTCAAGCTAATTAATTGCTAGCTCAAAAGTATTTTTCTCTTTGTTCTGTTTTTTCACCATCCAATATTATGGAGGAACCTGAAATTAAGTCAAGCTTTTTATAAACTCTTCTGCCTGTTCAACTTCATCAAATGTCTTTAGAACTACTTGATGCTGATTATTGTTTGGGTCAACCTCTACAACAACATACACAGGAAGCCGGCCATCATATTCTTCTTTAATTTGATAATCAATCATGGGGTTACATCATACAATTTCAGAAATTGTACTTCATATGGAGCTGTGCTCCATAAACCATTAGAAGCAGGAACTCTGTTCAAAGACACATAAATTCCATTGTCAAGAATGTTTTGTCCTGTTAGCCCAGCACCCCAGAGAAATATATCCCTTCTGTTTGAAAATTCATTGTTAACACCTGTATAAGCTCCAATGTTCTTGACATTGTAAGTTCTATTAGCTTGCAACCCAATAGCAGATGCAATTTGAGATGTTATTTTAAATGAATTAGCTACATTAGAATTACGACGTAAATTCACAAAGCAAAACACAACATCTTGCACATTAGGAGATTGACCTTCATTCACATATTTTACAACAGCAAATATGTTTGCATCTGAATTGTTAGGATCAAACTGTGTGTTTAAAAATATTCTTTTGCCGCTGCGAATAGCTTGAGAAAATTCTCTAGCTTTATTTACACCTGCATAAACTGGATACAGATTTTTTACTCCAGTCGAATTGTTCTCCCATGCATACCAAGCAGGAGCCAGCGAATTCCACTGCTTGAAATGAGGAACATATTTTTGAAAATTAATTTCATATTTGTCAAAGCCAAATGTTCGGGCTGTACCTATTTCTTGCCCATACATGATCATGGGAGCCCCATCTATGGTGCTTCCTACAGCATATCTGATTAATGCTTCAAATGGATCTTCATATCCTTCTTCATCATGTGAAGTGTTGTTGTATAATATTAACGATTGGCCGTAATTGATTCTTCTGTTGAGAATGATGTTTTTATAGTCTTCTGTGGTGTTAGCGCTCTTGAGAGGGAACACAATATTTTCATTGAGAACTTCAAAATGACGAACAGATCTCAAGGTTACATTACCTCCATCTAATGATTCTGTCATGAATATAAAGTTCCATTTGTGCGATCTTGCAACATTCATAGCATATTCCCAGAATTGTGGGGGCATGCCTTGTCCAAAATCTGCACGAATTGCCCCAACACCTTTGGAGGTCTGATCTGCTACAGAACTGTTTGCAGGCAAGCCTGATTTAACCAACCAGTAAGGGGTGTAGTAAGCAAAATATTGCCATACGGCACGAGTTATAGCTCCATTGGACCCTGCTTCTCCTTGCAGAGTAGAATAATCAAAAGTATCATCAATGTTAGCTACAATGTCTCTGCTTCGTTGTGCATCTGGATAGCCGGTTACCAGTGCAGAATATTTTCCATAAAACACATCCAATGTGTCGTTCCATTTTCCAAAGTCATTTCTGTCAGGAGCAACAGCACAATTAGCAGCTGATGATGCAGGGCCAGAATAAGCTGCATCTCCGTCATTTCTTGAATAAAATCTTGCTTCTCGAGATTTGATTGTATCATACATGGACCATCCTTGAATATTGTTAATGTTTCCTGCTGCATTAGCAATAAAAGCTGTGGTTTCCGGGATACCCAATTCACAATCAGGTGCAGTATGATTGAACGGAGCATCAATCATCACAATGATGTTAGAAGCATTAGCAGCTACAACAAAATTAGAGAATGCATTAATAGACTTCTGTCGCTTAACAACTGTTGAATCACTTGCATCATAAGATGATGTAGCTGTTTCATTTATTTCAAAAAAGTTTTTGATAGAATAAGGAGAGCCAGGATCATCACTTCCCCGAGCTTCCCATGTAATAGGATGAAAAGGCTGAAACCACAATGTGTTTACTCCTAATCCTTTGAGGTAATTTAAATTTACTCGTGAATTGACATTTGTGAGCGCTTCAAATGTGCCTCTTTGAGCAAACAATGTACCAGCAGAATTTATGTTAAACACATTTATTTCGTAAATGACCATGTCTCTAGCTTTGGCGGGGGCAACTACTATGCAATGATCTCTACCTCCATAATAATTCCATGCAGAAGACCCTTCAACTTTGTATCGCAACGTCAAACGATAAGCGCCAGTTTTCACTGCATTAGTTGTGATGGTGTAAATGTTGCTTGATACACTAGTAACCGGAATTGCATTATAATAACCGTTGGAAGGGTACGGGCCAGATACATAGCCTTCTGGCTTTGCTTCAGGCGCCCCAGGGGGAATTATACCATCATGAATGCTGTCAGCGTTGACATCACTGGTTGCACGGTCTCGATTGTTTAAATTTGTCCATAATTCTACTTCTGTAACATTGGTGACATTAGGAGCAAATTGGATTGTGAGAGGAACAGTTGTATTGTTCAATTCATCAACATACACTTTAGTAGTTGTATAGGATGCATTAAGCACTCCATTGTTAGTAGAAGAAATTGTAACTATATTGACTTGACTGAAAGCTGAAGAACAAACTAACCCTAGACACAATGTTTTGAAAAATTTCATATATGTACTTATTTTAAAATGTATTATAAGCCATAATACTAATATTATTTGGTCGCAAGCAAATATAACCCAACATTTGCAAAAGCATAACCTGCATAACACATGCACATGCCTGCATTACCTTTAACTGCCTGCTCAATGGCAATATAGGCATATATAATACCAGTAACAATAATAAGGTTAGCGCTCATCACCAATTCTTTATAATATTTGCTACTATAAAGCCGCAAGTAATAAAATTTACTAATACAATAAATGTTCTGATCATTAAACTGATATTTGCATCTCTTACCTTAAGATTGGGAACATCTGGTTTGTCTTCATCGGAGAGCCCAACTCTATGATCTATAGCCCTGCTCCAAATTAACCAGATTTTAATCAATATTTTTTTCATAACAATCCATGCCAGCCATATGTTCAAAAGTTAATAAACCAAACCTATAATTGTTTTGCTTAACACAAACCCCCCAGTCTTGACCTAACTCTCCTTCTAATGTTTTGAAATATTTACACCCCATAGAACAGTCTGGGTAATTCTTACTTTCATATTCCCACCTTTTTACATTTCCAAAGGGCTCGTAGTCCTGAGGGAGCCTTATTACTTTGTTTATTAAATCTTCATGCAATTTAGTCCTCATGAAAATGTTCCCCACATTTATATATTTCTATTTGAAATATGGTCCAATTACATACAACTAGATGAATATTAAAACTAGGGTTATTCTTAAACTTAGCATATTCAAAAGGATCATACATATCTAAATTAACAATAAACTCAAAAAAAGTAATACCATCATTTCTATTCCTTAATTGATGAAAGCAGAGTACTTCCCATCTATATTCCTTAAAGAGCTTACCACCTCTCCAACGGGAAAACTTTTGCTTCCATACTTTCTCTAATACTTTATCTTTACTCACAACAAGTATACTCCTTTCTCTATGTTCTTAAATGAGTCTTTATCTTCTACTAACAAGTCTCCATTGTAACGAATAACCTCATGAGGCCCATACCACCAATCCACATTATAATTTTTGGCAACCTCTACCTCTGCTACAGTTCTTAATTCAACTACACCTCCCTCATACCCTTTTAAATATATTTCTAATTCTGGGTCTAAACCATTTAACTTCTCAAGCAATAGTTTTATTTTCAATATTTTCTAAGCCTGTAACTTAGTTTGTTAAATAGTAAAGAAAGTGCATAAAACCCTTTACTTAAAAAGAATATAAAAGGATTGTATACTTCTCTTATTAATGGATAATACCATTTAGCCTGAAACGCTTTTACTGCTTGATACCTGGCCTCAGACTCTTCATGACATTTCTTGTCTCTGATTTCTCTTTCTTTTTGTTGTTCATCGGTTTCAATCTCAAATTCTTTTAAATGAGAGCTCACTACTTTGCCTCCTACCAGTATAACCTCATAATCCAAAGTCAAATATTTGTCTTTAACCAATTCAAAATGATACATGTATATGGTTGCTGTAACATTGGAAGGATGGAATACTAAATCATACCCCTCATCAAATTCAGAATATGTAGCGTTCATTTGCTGTTCAAACTTTTTGTCTTTATAATTGTTGTACAACTTTTCTAGCCAAGATTGGTTTTTTGTAAATAACTTAGGCCAGGGCTCTCTTTTAACCTTCTTACCATTAGGTACTCTCTTCTCTTCCCAGAGCTGACCATCTTCAGTAATCTTGTAATAAGACATGGAACAATCCAAATCTTTAGTTTGATAATCTGTAGGAAGCTCTACATTCCTAGCCTTCAGAAAACTATCCACTTCTGCAGGATAGTCTAGTTTTAGCTTCTCAATAACAATGGTGTCAAATAGTCCCATGATGTTTTGTTACCTTGAAAGATTTATTCCACTGTATCTCAAATAACCAGCCCAAGAAGTTAAGCCCTAATTCCCAGAATTCTTTTCTAAACATAGCATAGAACTTAGGAAACTTCTTGTAATTGTAACTGTTCATGATATAAAAGCCTAACCCATTGGTAAACACAATTTTATAGTGTGGTTGACTCACAAACACTCTTTCACTAAAATGAGTAGAGGGGGGCATGTCTTTGGGAGTACCTATAATCATATTCATAATTTATCTCTGATCATTATATAGCAGAATATGAAGAAGCTCAAGCATAAAAATACAGAGGCCACATCAGCGAATTCAATTGTTCCAATCATATTTAAATTATAATGGAAACCAATAAATAATCCATATGGATTGGATGGATGAATATTTAGACGGATTAACTGATGGAAGAAATGCAGTGTATCCTCCTGATTCTCACACCTGGAGGCCAGTTAAGCCAACCAAACAACAACAGAGCTTAATACAAGATTCTGTGGTGGCAGACATGGTCAGAATGCGGCTCATACAGGAGGCCCGTCAAGCTGAAATAGATGCAGGCATGGGTGGGGGGTATGATGCAGGAGCAGTCAATGTAAATCCGGTGCAGAATTATAATATAAATACAGAGGGGGCAACCGTACTTCTACCAGGTAATGCTGAACAATTTAATTTTGTAGTAGACAGTTCTGTTACTACATTTAATTTAAATATTCAAGGTTTTGGTAGTTTTAGCTTATTTAATAATTACGATGTAAATAATTACAACAACTGCTATTTATCTGCCTACAATCTTAATAATATTAGTATTTCATATAATCCTGTTTATGTTACAGCATCAGAAACATTATCTTCCAATGGGCAGTATTTTACTATTTTCTATATAAATACCGGTTCTGTATTATTAAGTATCTTTAAATCTAATACTTTAGAACCACAGCCTACACCCACGCCAACACCTTCACCTACACCCTCACCCACTCCTACTAGCACTTCCACACCAGTTCCTCCCACGCCAACACCTTCACCTACACCCTCACCCACTCCTACTAGCACTTCCACACCAGTTCCTCCCACGCCAACACCTTCACCTACACCCACACCCACTCCAGATCCATATTCATATGCTTATGATTATGAAACTGGTGCGCTGGTTGCATCTATTTTGGGAAATATTCCCAACGAGTGGATGTTTAATAGAACTGATATAGGAGCAGTTACCATTGGAGCCAGTGTGAGCTCCATTGGAGATTTTGGTTTTAATACTACTAGCATTTCCAACATAATTATTCCCGACAATGTAACATCCTTAGGAGCAGAATGTTTCAGATACTGCTCATATATGAGCAGTGTGGTGTTAAGCAACAACATAACTCAATGGGGAATCAATGCTTTCGAGTTTTGTGCAATATCAGAAATTGTTATTCCAAATGGCTTAAGAGACATTGGACCAGGAGCATTTTCAAACAATCCCATTCAAAATTTAACTCTGGGCACAGGAGTCACAGCCATTGGTGCAGGTGCTTTCTTTAGTAACACTAATTTGACTACTCTGGTTGTGCCTGATCAAGTTAAAATCATTGCAGGTGGAGCGGCTGTTTATAATGGGGCATTCTCTTATTGTGCGTTGAGTAATTTAGTTTGGGGTTCTGGTGTCACTCATATTGGTTCATATGCATTCAATCAAAACGCTTTAACTTACTTGGAGCTTCCCAATGGCTTGCAAACCATTGATGCTGACGCATTTACAGAAAATCAATTGACTGCAGTTATCATACCTAATAGTGTGATCAGCATTGAAAGTAGTGTATTCCGGGACAATACCAATCTAGCTTCTGTGAGCTGTTTCAATGCATACACCAGCTTTGTAGGTTCTAATGCTTTCTACAATACAGCTGACCCCTTGACCATACATGCCAGAACAGCAGATGGTACATGGACTGCAGGAGCAGGTCAAGAAATACAAGGCAATGCTAATGTGACAGTGATCAAAGATTTGAATTAATAAATTAATCTCTAAACTGCCTGCCAATCAACTTATCATTATATACCATGGCATCAGCCATATCCAACACCCCATCCACCCAATCAGTAGGGGGATGGTAGTACATGCACAAAGTTCCAAATTTCTCTTTGACTTGAGTAAATTCAATTTGAGGATATTGGTCAGATAAATGCTGATTATTATCAATACGAGACTGAATTAATTTACATGCTTTGTGGATTACATCAAACCATTCATCAGGACATTCAATGCCCCAGCACATACATGTTAGACTTTTGTCCAAGTCTTTCTGACGAAAGAGCTTAGGAAAATCATTATACAGTTTGTTTTCTAGTTCTTGTTTCATCCTTATAACTCCACCCCCACATTAAGTTAAACCAGCTATACTCTTTTTCACTTAATGCTTTATTCCAGCCCAAACGCTTTCTGGCATGGCTAATAAACCATTTCTTAAACTTCTGCTCTTGCTGAACATCCCATTGTTTCTTTTGAAACCATGTTTTGTCCAATACAAACTCTGCAGTATATTTCTCTCCAATAGCTTTAAACATTTGTTGGACTGCTTCTAGTATGAATTTATCTAATTTGTTTTTTGGGTTTATGCTCATTTCTTATTTAACCTTTCAATAATATATAATATAGGAAGTGCGAGGAAAAATAATACTGTATTTAAAATTGCTTTAAACATTTTCGTCCCACTGCTTGGAGTTTCTCTTTTGTAAGCAATGTTCTAAATGAGAAATTATAGAGCGAACTTCATCTTGTTTACTCTCTTCTTTCAATACATTAATCCGTAGATTGAGGGCAAATATAATCTCGTGTAACTGCTCTTCTGTAAACCAAACATCTACTAAGTTACTCATATATTCTTTCTTATAATATAAATGAGAAATGCAGTTATGCAAGCCACAAATCCTAACAAAACCAATATGCTTAAATTAAACTCTGTACCAATTAATAGCTTACAATTCGGACACACAATTAAGTTTCTTCGTTGCCCTTAGTATTATGCTCAAACCAACTTCCTTTGCAATCTACTGGATTCTTGGCAACATATGTAGAAGGCTGACCAAAAGTATCTGAGGCATAATTGTCAACAAACTCTAAATCGCCTTCCGGATTATATTGTAATCCGAGTAAGAAAGCTTTAATTTGAGGCAACACCTCATCTAAGGTTTCTGCTACAAATTCATGGGTAATCTTGCTTTGAACAAGATTATTAATTTCTGCAGAAGGCAATTCACCATAGGGTAGGTGCTCTCCTGTTAATGTAAATTTAACTGCCATTTGTTTCCTTTGTATCTTCGTGTAATATTCTCATATGTTCTAAAGCAAAATCAATATCTTTTTCTGATACTTTTTTAAACGAAGAAAGTCTTCCATGGATCCGTGATCCTCTTCAATCCAGTAATCAGGAAATCCATACATCCATCCTGAAGGCGGATCTATTAAGAGCTTCTTCTTCAACCTCATTTCTTCTTTTTCTTCTTTTTATCTACAGAGGTAAGCTCAAACTGACCATTCACCGCATTAGTAATAACATAGTTAATACCAATGTTAAAGAGCTGGTCATTAGTCACAACCTTGCGACCAAGCTCGGTAATCTCTGTAATATATTTGTCTGGTCCTGTAATATCAGCTTGGTAATACTTTACAGGCTTAAATGGGCCTACTTTAATCTCTGGTAATGCTTTTGTATTCTTCATATTATTATTATATGTGAAATATAAATCAGTTCAACTTTAAAGGGAGGTTCGGAGGGATTTAAACCCTCTCAGTCAGAACCACAATCTGAAGTGCTGTCATTACACCACGAACCTCATAAAAATCAAGAGCGGAGGAACGATTAGAAACTTAGGTCTTCGCCTTCCAGGCTATGTGCCTGGCGCGCAAGAGGTCTAACCTATTCAGTCACAGCTAATAGTGCCTGCCTCCTGCTCTGGTTTGGAAAACTCTTATATTTAATCATACTAATATTATGCAGGAACTATACTATTTAGCAAGCTTAAAGCTCATCTTGCGCTGAAAATCTCTCTCTTCAAAATCTGCTTTAGCTTGGTAATATGCATTAAGAGCCTTTTCGCCTTGAACATCTCTGAAAGTATCCACCCATCCTAAAGCCTGCCCCATCCAAGTAGAATACTCATACTGACATCCCTTGAGCTTTTTACCCTTAAACTTCTTTTTTTGATATATTCTAGGCACAACTAGTCACCTCATCTACAATATCTTCCTTAGAAGCCAAGAATGCTTTGTGGTAAACGTTATCAAATGACTCATCATTAAAAACTATTCTATTACAATTTCCAAGCAAGACCTCATCCAGATCAATAATTTTATCGTCCCGTCTAAGCTTATTCCAGTTTACTACTTGATAGCAACCAAAATACTCTCCATGATTAAAGGGCTTGCTAATACTTCCCTTACCCTTATCCCATCCAAATGTAAGAATAGCATAATCTACCCGAATATTTTTAAAGAGCTCTTTGGTCTTCTTCTCTTCTCGAGATAATTGTTTTTGAAGCTTTTTATCATCTTCCATACCGTTATAAGGTTTGTACCAAAACTTCAAGTGATAAACCGGTTTAGTCTCAGCCAATCCGTTGGTTTCAAATTGAACATTCATCCAGGTAAACTTCTTAGGATGAATTAATTTATAAATATATGCACTCATTTATTTTTTTCTATAGCTTTTTCTACTAAATCTACGAAGTATAGGTAATCTTTATCATCTTTTTGTTCAATATACTTTAACATTTCATTAATGATATTTGAAAACTCTGTACCAATTAAGACATGTTTTTCCAAATTTTTTTGAAGCTTTGTATTCTCCTCTCTAAGATTTTCAAGAGCTTCTAGATAGATACTATCACTCACATTCTTTAAACTCCACGTGCATGGAAACATTACGAATAGCCGGATCTATTCCCTTAAGCCTAAATCCCGGGGAACACTTACACATATTACACCCCGCATACGGACTAAACGTTCTCTCATAATAACCACTTCGGTTAAGCCATTGTGATAAAATTTTATAAAAATCTGGAAAGTCCCAAGACTCTTTGTCATTATTAAGAGCCCTACATTCAATCTCCGAACCTAAAATAAGAAGATAAGTATTCATAATCTTTACTTCTTTTCGGTTATAAGTACGCCACTCCTTATCTAGATCTAAATCTTTACCTTGAGGTCCCGGTTTCAATTCTCGGTGATAATGCTTACAAGAGGGGTCCAGTTCATGGGGGCTCCTCTCTCCACTGATAAACAAATAATTGCCCTTGGTAGAACGACGCTCCGAATACCCCTCTCGGAATGCTAGATTGGCTTTTAAATGTCCTTTGGGTAAACGGAGAAAATTATTCGTATCAAAGACATCCAGTACGAAGTCTTTATTGTAAAGCTTACTTAAGCTAATATCTGTATCTTCTGTAATCATCATACTATATTATAGGGGAATAAAAATTATAGTCAAGCTTTACTATTAACTAACAACTCTATTTCTTTTACTTCTTCTTCAGTAAGCTGATCTATTAATTCGGGATTATGTTGTATTCTTTTAAGAATATCTCTGGCTTCTTCTTTACTCATTTTAGTAGATGATGTATTAATATACTACCACTAATTATAATACTCCAACATAATATACCAAGCAGAATAGTAAAAATAAATGGAATCTTCTTCATGCTTATTATTGATTAGCTACAAGCTCTTCTATTTCCATCTCAACATCTGGCCACATATGATTGGGAACATGATAGTTAAGATTAATTTGCCTCTCTTTAGCAAAGCTAATAGCTCGGTCTATACTTCCAAACCCCTCAGACATATAACAGATCTCTTCTACTAACCTTTGTATATTTGTTGTTAAATCCATGGCTTTATTATGTAGGAACTTAGATTTATGTCAAGCACGGAGAAATTTAAAATTCTTTAAAGTTTGTTAAAAATATTTGGTGTGGTTGCCCACCAAAACGACTTGCAAATACTTTATCTCCTCTAAAAGATTCTATTTGCTCTATTTTATGAAGCTTTTCATGAACCAAGTATACTGCTTCTTGAGATAGTTCGTCATCATCCATAGAATTTAAAATATCTCTTATTCTGGCATATGTCATATTAAATCTCTATCAGATCATACTCTTTTAGAATAGTCTGCTTTACTGTAGGATAAGATAGAAATGTCTTGGCGTCATTTTCATTCTTAAAGTAATATTGTTTATCACGCTTCCCTGTAGCAAGACAAGTACCTCCACCGATTTCTTTTCCACCCAGCTTGTCAGCTAAAATGCTGAGCTTTTCTTCTTGAGCAGAATATTTGTACTGCTTCTTGATATATACCAACAGACTAACTTTATTCTTCATACACATATTATGTATGAAAATGTGATTCAGTCAAGCTAAATTTTGTTAATAGTTTTTACTTTGCAGCTAGTTGCATTGCAACCAGTTATCAGCTTAATAGTTTTGTATACTTTATGGTTTAAATTGCCAACACCTTCATCCACATCACTCCAATCAAACTTGTTCAGATCAACAATTATCTCTGAGGGAAGATCTTGTTTTTGACAATCATAATGAATGTCATATATATGCCACATAATGGCCATACTATTAATTATGCTACTATCTTTTAATTTTACGATAAGATTTTTTATCTTGATGCCAATTGTAAATTTTTAAAGGAATAACAATTAGGATTAATAAACATGCTACTAGTACTTCAACAATTTTTCTAGGTTTCAAACCCTTCATCTTCAAGAATGTTTGCAGCACCATCCTCAGCAATATTTATGGCTCCTTGATAATCTCCATCCTTGACAGCATCAACGATAGCTTCTATTTCTTCTGCAACAATAGATGTATCAGGCAGATCGTCAATAGAGAGGGGCACTAGCTTGTGTATATGAACATTGAGTAACCAGCGGGCTATCTCGAGATAGTCTTGACCTGAGTCAACATAATCTTGAATTTTCTTAATCATGTCAATTCCAAAATGATTCTTTCCAGATAGCGCTTTTGACTTTCCTGGGTGATTTAGTTTTATTAGCTGTTTTTAAAATATTGTATCTTTTTGCAAAGTGTTTGATGTTAGTATTAAAGCTTGACATGCTAACTAATTCTTCTTTTACATTGTTTGTATCTAAAAAGTCAATCATATCTCTTCTGTCATATTCACATATGTATCCAGTACTAACTTCTATGTGTACAATTCTATCTGTGGTTTTTCGAGCATTTCTCAACCACCCGTCTTTGGTATTCTCAATGTAAAAATAACCGTGTTTCATGTTAGATTTAACATCTACTGTGTAATATCGTGACCATGAATTTTTTTTGATAGAAAAATCTGCACCTTGAATTTGTTTTTGTTTGTCGTCGCTATGATTAATAACTTCATCATAGGTATTGCGCGCAAACTTTTCCCAAAGTTGTTCACCTTGAACAGCTTTTTTTATCTGCTCTGTATTTCCAAATGCTCCTTCAAGAGTATTAGTCCACTTGTTTGTAATTCTGCTCATGAAATTATTCTATTATATAGTTACGCAATAGCAAGATTATCATCATAATTTTGTCTATGCTTTTTAAAGCCATCAAGCCAATTGCAACGCTTATCAACATATATTTGACAAGTGCCCTGCGGTTGTTCACAGCTAATTAAAATTGCAATGAAAGGAATATCAATTCCAGTTCTTTCTAGCAGCATCTGACTGTAAGCAGATACTTGCATGAAATAATCCCAAATGTTGTCTCTAGTTTTGATTTTAGAACTGGTTTTGAAGTCAATAATAGCAGGATAATTGTCGAACTCTGCAACACAATCCACTTGTCCTGCTACTTTCAATTCATCAGAATACAAATGTTGCTCCATACAAATAATTTTAGATATTCTGTTCAACATGGGTTTGAATCGATCAAAAATCATTCCTAGATCATTATGATACAATTCTTTGTTCAGATAACGTTCACACAGAGTGTGAAATTTTGAACCTCTAATAGCAGCAAGACCTTTGATGCGATCAGCTCCTTGAACACCAACCTATTCACGCCAGCGTTTCAATTGCTGTTTCTTAGGTTCAGACAATACAGTAGTTACAGAAGGATATTTGTTGCCTTCAGGGGTAACATAATATCGTTCGCCAGTGTCCTTTGTTACTTTTTGTAACTTAGGCAGTTCAATTTTCATACATTTAGTATACAGGAATTTGGACATATGTCAAGAACAATATATAAAAAAGAAAGCGCATTAGGGTTACTAATACGCTTTCAGTTGCGTCACGGTTCGCAGAAAAGAAACTAGCAAATCTGCCGCATCAATTACATCTTATTCGAATTTTATGCTGTAACATTTCAGCAATGTTAGATGTAATTAGCTTACGTTCTTTATGCTGTCTTAGCACAGCATTGCTTTAAGATGCGTAATACCAGCCAGGAGCTTCGTTCAGAGATTGAACTTTATTAAATATGATGTCTAGCGATTTTACTCGTGATGGTCTTACATCTCTTACCGAATGCCATCTATCATATACTCCATTCATATGTAAATGTATCCATTTACACTCGCCTGTGAGTCACGGCGTTGGACTGTTCAGGATATTGCCTTCAAGGGCTCTTCCTTTACTTCCTACAGATTTTGCTATCAATGAACTTCCATCATTATACGAGATAATGATACAAGTGCAACTATTTATTTTATTTTATTTTTTCGCCTTTATCGAATTTATCGAAACCATTGTCAATCATGTTTATTAATTCTTTCCGAACAAAATTGACAAAAGCATTTTGCTCACTGTCCTCTAGAAGTTGCACATAAAAACCAAGAACATTAAACATGACTGCTGATACAATTTTGGGCTCTACGTTAACTTTTTTACTGAGAGGCTCTACTGCGAACAACAATAACTTCTTAGCTTTAAGAACCTGCAATAACGGTTCAAAATTATACTTCTTGCCGTTATATTTAACGTTCAATATGTGGCTCCAAATATTTTAACATCACGATTGTAGTATGTACTACCGTCCTGTGAGTCAAGAATGTTGTTGTTTGCGTTTGGTCCTCTGTCTATAGCATCTTCAGGTAATGATTGGCGCATTCTTTGTTTGTAATAATCTTCTGGAGTATTGACTGTTGCGCACCCTGATATAATAAACGGTATAATTAATAGAATATATTTCATAAAATTTTCTGGGCGTACTAGGATTTGAACCTAGGACCAAGGCATTATGAGTGCCCTGCTCTGACCGCTGAGCTATACGCCCCAGTTAGCGCGGTATGCGAAACAACTCACCGCAGGTAGGGTCGTTCACAACAGAGCCTGGCTTATAGTCAGCAGTACTTACAACGAAATCAGAATATGGTGATTTGTAGGTGTTGTTACCAGCTTTGATAGCTAAAGGGAAATTTTGCTGTACATTACGCACCGGGCGATAGTCGTTAGGATTATATGCTGCTTGTTGTTGACGCTGTTGATAGTTTATGTTATCTCCTGCCATGTAGTTGGCTAAAAGCCCTCCTGCAACCAATCCAGTTAGAGCTCCAATCCATTGAGCATCTGGACCTTTGCTAATTGCAGGAGCAAGCATGTAGCCTAATCCAGCTCCAGCAGCAGACCCGTATAGTGTTTGTGTAGGCTGGCCTGTGTAAGGCTGCCATCCAAGCTGGCAATATCCAATGGAGGTTGTAGCTACTAATGCTATTATTGCTTTCTTCATATCATTATTATATATGTTATAATTATCTTGGCAACTATTATCTGTCTTCTATAATGTTG
>OGVL01000022.1_pt1 | contig 17502 bp, 15 predicted proteins | sample 1575781 | NCBI WGS metagenome assembly OGVL01 (sample SAMN07581553, study PRJEB24739) | freshwater metagenome | place: Singapore | collected 2015-04 | reverse complement strand
TTTTTTTTTTTTCAAGCAGAAGACGGCATACGAGATTTCGCGGAGTGACTGGAGTTCAGACGTGTGCTCTTCCGATCTGTTTCCCAGTCACGATATGAGAGGTTGTAGCGGATTTCAAGGCGATTACCTGTCCGACACCACCAAAATTTATTAAATGCACCGACCTTGAATTTGCCACTTCACCCGCTATTGCTCTTATATAATGTTGTGAAATCGGCATTCTTTTCGGTTAGTAGGCTAATTTATGGTCGTTCAGTTCTACGTCAAATTTCACTTTCGCTCCTAACACTTTAAACACTTTCAAAATTGTCGAAAATCTGGCATCGGTTGCGCTATTTTCAATTTTAGAAATTTGCGCCTTTTTAACACCAACAAGTTCACCAAGCTGTTCTTGTGTTAGCTTTCTTTCTTTTCGTGCTTTTTTAATTTCATATCCAAGTAAGTCAAGTCGAAGTTCGTTGTCAAATTCGTCTCGCTTTTTAGTTCCCTTTTTTCCGATATAATTGTCGGTCAGCTCTTCTAAACTATATGTTTTCATTTCCCTTTATTTTTTTCGTTAAAATACTGTTGTCTTATTCGTTCTGCTTTTTCAATTTCCTTTTTCGGTATTTTTTCTTCCTTTTTAATTATTCCGTGGGTTGAGACTACAATCGTATCTTTTTTATCCGTCTTGTCCCAAAAAGCAAAAAGTCTAAAGTAAGTTTTGTTGTATTTAGTCCTAAATTCCCAAATTTCGTCCTGCAATTTTTTAAAAAGCTCTTTGTCATTCGTTCTTTGAGATTTCCAAATGTTGTAAATAATTTTCTCCCGGCTTTTTTCGTCAATGCTGTCAAAAAATTCTTTTGCCTCCTCTAAAATCTTAACTTGGAACTTTTGTTCGTCCATTCAAATCTTTTAACAAAGATAAATGTTTCTTATTTAGGAAACAAATGCTTTTTCGCAGTTCTTTTTTATGCTGTTGCACAACGTCAGTTCGTCTAAAAACTGCCTTTCAAATAAATATTCCTCTCAAAATTACCCCATTTTTTGACATTTAAGCATACCACAGAAAAGGTGCACAAAAATCCCGGCTCCCAACCAAGAAAACCGAAATGCCCGAAAATGGCCCTAAATCGCCGCTGAAATGGCCAAAAATAAAGGCCCAAGCCCTTTAGGTAGGCTTTGAGTATGTTTTTATCTAAAATGTTAAAGATGCGCCGGAGATTGTAGGCCGTAAATATCATTCCCACATCGGAAGAGGCGTGTTTGATGCTCCTTTTGGTCATGATGTAGTAAAAATCCCACTGCCGTTTTATCACGCCAAAAGGATGCTCTACAATGGCTTGCCGCCTTCGATACAAGTCCGGGGTTTCTTGCAAACGGGCTTTATTGGTCTCGATTAAATCCATGTGCTCTGAACGTTCGATCAGGCGGCCCTTTTTATTAACGGTGCAGCGAGAAAATAAAGGGCAACTTAAGCAAGCCGTGGTTTTGTAATGCTTTACCCGGTTTATGGTTTTGCCGCTGGCCTTGTTGTACCAATTTCCATTCGTGGTTAATTTTTTTCCTGCCGGGCAGGTGTATTCATCGGTTTCTTTGCTGTACTCAAAATGCTCAACATCAAAAGCGTGGTCGGGGGCATGTGATGCGACTTCAGGGAAGGCAACCAACACCTCTACGCCCTGATTGTGGGCATAATCAAACTCTGTTCCAGTGTGGTAACCTTTGATGAATTTGCCGGAATTATGGCGTTCTTGGAAAGCGGGTTCAGTAACGCCAATACCGCGGGGACAGGTCTTCGATGGCTTTTCAATGGATTGCAACCAGCAACGGAACCAGCTCTCTTGGCGTTTCAAGAACTCGGATGGATGGGGTTCAGAACTCAAGAAGCCATGGATTTCTTGAGGACGAACGGAATCCAACCATTGAGTGAAGACCAAACTGATCTTACGAGGCAGTTAAACGACTATGCGTTTGCAATGGGTATGACGGCAGGTGAAGCCAAGGATTTTGTGAAGCAATTCAACATCTCAAAGTTTTTCACTGAAGAAGGCGAATTCAAAGGCGTCAGGGCTATGATGGACGCATTCGCTCCTCTTCAGGAACTTTTGGAATCCGGGGACAACGCAAAATTGATGCAGCTCACCAAAACCATCTTTGGTGAAGACGGAAAGCAAGCAGTGTCAACGCTGTTGACCAAAGGAGGAAGAATCGGATTCGACGAGTACATGAATGCCATGCAGGAAGCCAACGGTGTGGCGCAAACTGCAGCGATTGTGCAGCAAGGGTACGAATTCGCCATGGAGCAATTTCAAGGCACCATGGAAACATTGACCATTCAACTTGGTCTCAAACTCCTTCCCGTCATGGGAGAACTCGTCACCATCGGCGGAGAAGTAATCGGAATGTTCCTTGGACAAGAGGATTCGCTGCAACGAATCAAAGAAGCCATTCCGAATGTCTATGCATTTATGAACCAACTCGTTGGCGAAGCGTTTCAATACATCATCACGATCGTTCCAAAGATAGCCGAGGGTGTTGCATCACTGATTCCCGTTATCGTTGATCAATTTCGACGTATGGGAAACGACATCGTCACCAGCATGAATATCATCCTGCCAGAATGGGAAATGATCATAGCAGGCATGACTGGCGCGCTTCTTGTTTTCGCAGGACCAAGTGTTATCGGTTTGGTCAAAACAGCCATCGGCGGAATCTCGACAGCACTGATGACGGCACGAGGCAACGTCTTGGCATTCTTTGCATCCCTAGGACCGTTACTTCCGTTAGCCATCGCGGTCGGCGTCGCGGCTGCGGTAGTAGCCAACAACTGGGGAGCACTTGAGAAAGCGTTCAACGATGCAGGTGGTGGCATCAACGGAGCCGCTGCAGCCATCAGTACGCTAGGAACCATTATCGGAACCTGGATTGAGCAAGAGCTTCCTGTATTGTTATTGCAGCTCGGGGATCAAGCTGTTCTCTTGTGGAAGTGGATCGAGGACTCTATCCCGCCAACGCTGCAACGATTCAATCGATGGTGGGGGACCGTTGTAGACTGGATGGGAACACAATTACCGTATTGGCGACAACAATTGGTGGATTGGGCACTAGCGTTATGGCAATGGGTCGTAGACGCTATTCCGAGTGCTGTAGGGGAACTCACGAATTGGTGGAATACCATCGTAGCGTACGTTACCGGACAACTTCCGGTATGGGGGAGCACGTTACAATCATGGGCTACAGCGTTATGGAACTGGATTGTAGAGGGGATTCCGACAACAGAGGCGTCGCTGCAAACGTGGTGGAATAATCTGGTTGTCTGGGTGAATACGCAACTTCCGGTATGGCGTGTGCAGTTTGATACATGGAGAGACACATTATTCTCGTGGATTATCAACTCCGGGCCACAAACGATAGCACAAATTCAAGGATGGTATCGAAATCTTGAATCATGGATTCTTGAATCGCTACCGTCGTGGATTGCGGCGTTCACAAACTGGACTGATCCGCTTTGGAACTTTATCGTCGGAGCTGCTTCGTTTATAAGCCCAGAACTAGGAGCATGGCTTACCAATCTGCGTACAACGTTAGCCGCGAAGATTCCGGAATGGGCCGCTTCGTTTGTCACGTGGCGTGAGAATTTATGGAAGTGGATTCAAGAGAGCTGGCCAGAGGTTTCGGCGAAGATTCAGGGGTGGTGGAATACGCTCACGTCAGGGGTCAACGCACTTTACGAAGAGTGGGGGCCGAAGTTTGTCACGTGGCGCGATAAATTATGGAAGTGGATTCAAGAGAGCTGGCCAGAGGTTTCAGCGAAGATTCAGGGGTGGTGGAATACGCTCACGTCAGGGGTCAGCGCACTGTACGGAGAGTGGGGGCCGAAGTTTGTCACGTGGGGACAAGAACTTTGGAAGTGGATCGTCGACGCATCGACTACCGTCGTCACGAAACTGCAAGAGTGGTTCGCTACCATCGTACGATGGACACAGATGCGCCCTGAGGATTTGGCCGTTGAATTTATGGCGTGGGCAGTAGAATCGTACGAGTGGATCAAAACAGCATCAGATCAAAGTCTTGTTGATCTTGGGGAATGGCTCAACGAAATTCTTGATTGGATCATTACCGAAGCACCTACGCTGAGAGCGAAATTTGCCACGTGGGTACGTGAAACCACGTTCTGGATTCTCAACGCTATTGAGCCAGCACTTCTTAACTTCAGCACGTGGCTCGGCGATATCACGATATGGATTGCCGAGAACGCTGATGATCTTGCACTTGGGTTTGCGGAGTGGTCAATCAAAACGGTATCGTGGATCATTTTGAGTGGACCTGCTGCAATAGGCGCGCTCGGAGTATTTCTCACTGATATCGTCAACTGGGTAAGCAGTAATCTCGGAAACTGGGAACGAAACATCAACAAATTCGGTGAAGCCATGACCGCCGTCTTTGGCTTACCGACGCAAGAAGAATCAGCTCGAGAACTCGCAGCTTGGGGAAATAGCATCAACACGTTTGTTGCAGCGCATGCCCCGGACTGGGAAGCCGCGGTTGACGTCTATCGCGCAAAGTTGATCGGAACCATTGCAAACGCAGCTGCAGAGTGGCCCGGAAAATGGCAAGAATTCCAAAATCGTATTCTGGAGCACGTACAGTATTTAGGAGAACTCATTGATACAGCGACTGGCGGATTTGTCACGTACATGGTGGACTGGATTACGTACTCCATTGCGTCAGCTCAGCATGCACTTAATACATGGTGGTACGAATTCCTTGGCTTCATGGTCAGTTTCTTACCGGGATGGGCAAGGACCATGCTGGGATTCGGCATGGAAAGTCACAAATGGATCATTGACGCCATTCCCGATCTCTTAGTCAATGTTGGAATATTCTTTACGTTACTTCAAACTGCCGTACTGGAAAAACTGCAAGGATGGGTAGATCAATGGGCTCCGTTTGCATCTGGCGCAGTACAGTGGCTCCGAGATGCAATGAATCCAATGGCGCAAAACGTCGGGGATTTATTGACAGGAGCGGAGAACGAACTCAGAAAACCAGCAAACGTTCAAAAGATTGAGAATGGTGTCGCACCCCTTGGAAGTCTGGCTGCGATGTGGCCAAGCAATGCGACGCCATTACTGAATACCAATGCAACCAACATGATCACGTCAGCAGGAAACACGATTGCAAACAGTCAATCTATCATCGATGACCGTCTTGCCATGTACACCACAGCTGCCTCAACCACGTATAGCACGGACACCATGGCGACGCCTGCCAGTGCGATGATCAACCAAGCATCCTCAACGATTCTCTCCACTGGCGCGTCGCTCAGAATGGATCCGAGCAATGCCGTGAGTCCGTACTACAGCATGAGAACTTCAGCATCAACCACGTATAGCACGGACACCATGGCGTCACCTGCCAGTGCGATGATCAACCAAGCATCCTCAACGATTCTCTCCACTGGTGCTTCGCTTAGAACGGATCCGAGTAATGCCGTGAGTCCGTATTACAGCATGAGAGTCAATGCGCAACAAACATTTCGTTCAGATGATATGTCGCTTCCAGCAGGGGCGATGGTTACGAATAGCATTACAAAAATCAGAGCTGATGCTGGCCCATTACTGGCAGGATACACCAACCCAATCAGTGTATGGGGAGGGGTAAAGAGCACCGCCCAAGGGGTGTTTGGTGCCAGCGATATGTCGCTTCCAGCAGGGGCGATGATTACGAGTAGCATTACAAAAATCAACGCTGATGCCAGCCCATTAAAGGCGGGATACACCAACCCAATCAGTGTATGGGGTGGAGTGAAGCGCACCGCCCAAGGGGTGTTTGGTGCCAGCGATATGTCGCTTCCAGCAGGGGCGATGATTACGAGTAGCATCACAAAAATCAACGCTGATGCCAGCCCATTAAAGGCGGGATACACCAACCCAATCAGTGTATGGGGAGGGGTAAAGAGCACCGCCCAAGGGGTGTTTGGTGCCAGCGATATGTCGCTTCCAGCAGGGGCGATGATTACGAGTAGCATTACAAAAATCAATGCTGATGCCAGCCCATTAAAGGCGGGATACAGCAACTCGATCAGTGTATGGGGAGGGGTAAAGCGCACCGCACAAGGGGTGTTTGGTGCCAGTGATATGTCGACTCCAGCAGGGGAGATGGTTCAGAACGCCACAGACAAGATCAATGACAAAAAAGCGGACACTTCAACGGCATTCAGCGGATATACATCATCGGCAAGGAATACGTTCAATGCGGACACGATGACTGGCGGAGCGTTTGCCATGGTAGACACAATCGGTAAAAGCTTTCGCAGTACACGAGAGGGAAATTACGGCTCAATTGTTTCGAACAGTATGCAGGTTATGGGAGCGGACGGTGTCAAGAGAATGACCGATGAATTCAAAAATGATAATACAACAACCAATGAAGGACTGAGAGCTGCGACGCGAGCTTGGAGTGGAGTACAACGAGTGTTCCGTGACCAAATCAGAGCTCGATTTCCAGACTACTCAGGGACTGGCGCTATCGGCCCGGGAATGGTACAATCTGGTGCCATGTCCGGTGCGGGTGCTGTCGCACTCAGCGCGATGTCGCAAACCACAACGACCATTATCAATAACAACAACACTATTGTGAACTTTACTCCTCAATATCATGGTAACGGCGGAAGCCCGTCAACGGACGTCGCGCTCGCTAGAATCATGTCAAAGGTATAACCATGACCAACACAACTGGGCCATTCTGGTACATGGTTGAAGCAGCACCGTCGAATAATTACATCATCAATCCATCGTTTGAGTTTGGCGGTACAACGTGGGGATCATCAGGGAATATCAATGGCGCAGGAGCAACTCCGGGATGTGGAGTGTTTGGCGCACTCGGCATGCAGGTCGTTACCAATGTAGGAAGCTTGGATACCGGGATTGTCCAAACATCTGGAACAGCAACATTTTCCGGGTCGTACACAGTGTCGTGCTACGTGAAGGCAGTAGGAACGACAGGGACGATTCGTCTTGCCGCGCTTGGAGCATCTGGAACGCACGGCACTACAACACGTGTTTCCACTGATCAATGGACGCGCATGTCTGTCACTGTCGGCGTATCCAATGACCGTATCGTGCCGAAAATCACCAACGCGTCACTCTTGTCGACATTTTGGATTGACGGAGTATGCTTGGAATCCGGGACAGTAGCAACGACGTATTTTGATGGAGACCAGTCTGGATGTCGATGGCTTGGCAATGAACATCAAAGTGTGTCTGAGCGTACGGCATTGACACGACTCGGCGGAAACATCGTGTCATTCGAAGATATCGGATTTACGGTAGACGAATCAGTCGGAATCGGCGCGCCAACATGGAGGAATATCGCGCAACCGTATGCGATCATTGACGGCGCTGATTTTCAACGACAACGAGCTGATGTACGATCCATCAATCTCACGTCGACACTCACTGGCACGTCATGGACGCATCTTCATCAACTACGAAGAACCGTCATTGAACAGCTACGGCTCTCCAATACGCCCATCAACGCACCATTCCGATTGCTCTATACCGGAGCCAAAGGCACCTCTGGTATCAATGTGTACTGGAGCGGCGGTCTTGAATTCGGAGAAACTCGAGGATTTACGGAAGACGTTCTTGTGCAGTGTGTCGCTTACGATCCATACTGGACTGACCAAACACAAGAAGGTACGCGATTAGCACCATCTGGGACGCTTCCTATTGTCAACGGTGTTCTTTATCGAGATCCGTTAGGGAATTATGGCACTATTCCGTTGTTTACCCAAGGCACGTATGCTCGAATTTACGCCATCGAGCAAAGCCCGGATCTCGGCACTCTCTACTTCGGCGGAGCTTGGGGATCGCAAAGCACCGGCGTAGCGCGCACCAACTCGTTACTGTCCTTTTCAAACGGCACGGTCGGTAGTTTGGTTGCCGGAAGCATCAATCCAGGAATTGTCCGTGATTTATCATGGGATTTCAGCGAAGAACGTCTTCTTGTAGCAGGATCATTTGGGGGTTTAGGTGGAACATCAATCATTGATGTCGGATTTGTCAAGATTGGAACAGGATTCGGCACTCTGGATTGGGCGTTTACTCCTAACATCGCAGAACCTCAAGGAACGTATCATGAAGTAGCGATTTTTGAACGATTATTGTCTGGCTCGTATGTCATAACCGGAAATTTTGGCAGCATCAACGGCACTGCACTCGGATCATCATCAAACGTTATCATTGTCCCGTCTTCGTTAGTAGGAGTGTATGGAACACTTCATCCTCCGGGAACGCTTCTGTCTGGTTATGGAAATATTCCGTATCCAATCGGAGAAGAATATCAAAATAGTGCTATCAGTGCCTTTACGCAGATCGGTGACGCATTGTACTTTGGCGGAAATTTTGTCACTGTCGGTGGAACTATTGGCGACACAATCGCTGTCTTTCGTCGAGGACAATGGGGGACAGCAGCATGGCCTATGGTAGGAACGCTTCCGGGATACGTCTCAGATATGATCGCGTTACCGAACACAAGTGTTTATGCCGGCGTCACGGGAACCGTTGAGAATCCGATTGATGGCACTGCTGGGCGAAACGATAATCGATATCGAACCATAGCCAAGATCACTGGATCCAACGTTACCATGATTGGATCAATTGATCGTGGTAATCCAATTGATTCATTGAACGGAATACGATCATTCTCTCCTGAGACGACGACACGACTCTGGGGGGTTGGGGATTTCTCAGTGATTAGCGGTGATATCCCGGTCACCGTTCCGTGGATACGAGTGACCAGTACAGGGGTTGTGCCGGGAGAAGTAGTGGCAAAGACTCCGCTCACATGGTCTGCGCATGGATTCGGGACAATCCCAAATCGACCGACAGTAGCGAATAGTTTTTATACGATCTTTACGACACGAGATGGAACCACTATAGCCGGTGGAGATCTTCGTGTGAACGACGTCAAGCCGCATTCAATTGGGACATTGATCAACTCAGGAATGGCGGATGCATTTCCAACACTGCGATTTCGCAATGACTCAACTGGAACTGCAAGGCTCTATCAATTGGCAAATCTCACGACGAATGACTATCTATGGTTCAATTGCCCCATGGTGCCGTATGAGATCGCAAGATTATCATTGATACCCGGAAGTATCTCTTTTGTATCGAACATTCGAGGAAATCTTCTCAACGATATCATAGGAGGCAGTAATATCACGACGTGGCGATTGCTTCCGGGAACAAACAGAATCTCGTTTCTTGCGGACAATGACGATCTCAAGACGGATATTTGGTGGACTCCACGACACCAATCAGCGGACGGTGGTGGACGATCATGAGTTTTGGACCAACACAGACGTTCCCGGTATATCCTGAACGTCGAAAAGCACTAGATCAAGCAGCGAGCGCCAACAGTCGTTTGAGCATATACTTGACCGATCCGTATGGCAACAAACTTATTGAGGTCAGTACATTTCAGTCGTTATCGTATGGCAGAGTCGTCAATCAACCATCGTGGTTGACACTTCAGGTAACGCCGCAGTCAGTACCAATCGACATAATTCGCATTGACGGATTTGTTGAGGTGTGGAGGCGGCCACCGTTAGGCGACGAAGTACTAGACGGCGAAAGCATCTGGCTCATCCAAACCATTAATCGCAGTATCAACCAAGACGGAGCTGAAAGTATCACGATTGAAGCCGTGCATCCTTTATGGCTCATCGGATCTCCGGGCAGATTTATCATTGATCACTCGGAAAGCCGAGAAGCCAACAAAGAGGGATACGCAGACAACATTCTCAAAGAGATCATGCGCGAGCAGACTGGGCAATTTGCCGTTGCATCTCGACAATATCCATGGGTGATTGATCAAGACTCATCTCAGTCTGTCGTCATTTCTCGAGCATGCGCATACGAGAATGTCCTTGATGTGCTCAAAAGCATCTGCGACAGTATCACGGAAGCGATTCCGACAGAATATCTGGCATTTGACATTGTGAAGCAGGGATCACAAATTGTCTTTCGAACCTACGTAGGGCAACGAGGGGTAGACCGAAGAATCGGCAGTGTTGCACCGTTGTATCTCGGTGTTGAATACGGAAACGTCAATGCGCTTACGTTATATCGAGATTATCGCGACGAGATCAATGCGGTGGTTGTCGGAGGACGCGGCGAAGGGGTAAGCCGACAGATTGAACGACTTGTTTCACCCACGTACGCTGAAATCTCTCCGTGGCATTACCGAGAAATGTTTGTCAATGCGCAAAACGCAACGTTGACTTCAGAACTCATTGAGGAAGGTCGCGCCACCATTCGACGATCTAGACCGAGAATCATTGCAGAGGCGCAGATCATCAACACTCCGCAGAGTCAATATGGCGTGCACTGGGGATTTGGTGATTTCGTAACACTATCAGCGTTTGGACTCAATCTTCCCGTCAGAATCGATGCTGTTGCCGTATCGTTCAGTGAAGGACAAGAGACGATCACCGCAGCTGTTCGATTCGATAGCCGTGAATTCCCGTTTTAGCAAGGAAACACCATGAGCGACGATATTATTCGTGTTATAGATGAAACATATCGACGAGTAGGAAGAATTGAATCTCGAGACGTCTACGGAAATCTTGAGTGGAAGAACGTTATTCAACTGTATCAAAGCATCTATGACCTCCGAGTACTGTACACGGGCAGAAATTACACAACAGGAACAGTCTACGATGCGAGCGGAACACGAAACGACGCTATCGTCGAAGGGAATCTCGGAACCATACTGTTATTCAATGACCATGCCACGTTTGAGATGGACGGAAACACGGCATTTCGAGCAAACAACCATCCCAGTATGGACATCAACGGAGAATTCACGGTTGGCGCATGGGTGTACTTATACGACGATTCCGCGTCTAACATGGGTATCGTCACAAAAGGAACTGCAAACCAGATTGATTACGAACTGAGCGTCACCGTAGGAACACCGATTCTTCGTGTTCGCTACACAGGTGGATTGTATGGATCCGTTGAAGGTAATACGCTCAAAAAAGATGCTTGGTATTCTCTCACTGGACGAGGGGTAAGTAGTGGAAGTCTTGAATTACGTGTCAATCGTATCAATACACTCGGACAAACATTCTCCGGAAGCGTCCTGACATCAACTCATCCGCTCATGATTGGGCAAAACGGAACTGAGGGTATAACGTTTTTTGGTCTTATCGCGTTACCGTACGTCTCTGGTTCATACCTTGTTGATGCAGAACTTGATACATTGTATTATCGAGCAAAGCCATTCTTCGGCAATCCAATCTACAACGATCCAGATACTCCAATCGTTGCCGGAAGCGTATTTGGCTCTCTCTTTGCCGACATGGCCATTATCGACGCTGGGACGTTCGGCAAATCCTTTACGACCACGTCAAACGCAACACGGTTCATCAGTGGATCCTTTGTAGGCGGAACATTCGCAGGTAATTATGGATCGTTTTCAAATGTCGATGTTGGATTTCTCGAAGGATCACAAATATCACTGGGATCCGGATCACTAGAGACGAACCCGGCATTGCGCTTTCAGGCAGACGGAAATACCGGTCTCTATCAACCCGGAACAACAGACGTCGTTGCGTTGACGGCAGGTGGCGTTGAACGACTTCGCGCGCACACAACTGGTGCTCTCACTGGAGTCACAATCACAGGCAGTGTATGGGCGCAATACGGCACGTTTGGGACAACACGATCGCAAAGCGGAGCATTTGTCAATGGTATTGAGGCTGGAGGAGCATCTGAGATTACATTTCTTGAAGGATCACAGATATCACTAGGATCCGGATCACTGGCGACAAACCCGGCATTGCGCTTTCAGGCAGACGGAAATACCGGTCTCTATCAACCCGGAACAACAGACGTCGTTGCGTTGACGGCAGGTGGCGTTGAACGACTTCGTGCGCATACAACTGGTGCTCTCACCGGAGTCACGATCACGGGAAGTGTATGGGCGCAATACGGCACGTTTGGGACAACGCGATCTCAAGAAGTAACGTCGTTACGTGTATACACGGGAACTGTTTACAATGATATATCTATCGTTGATAACTACACATTTAGTCCTTCAGTGTATTTAGGATCTTTTGGATCAACGCCCAACAATGCCGCTTTACAGTTTCAGCACGATACCGACACTGGTCTCTATCAACCCGGAACGACAAACACTGTAGCAATTGCTACCGGAAACAATGAGCGAATTCGGTTTTCAGCGTCTGGCACAGTGCTCATTGGAAAGACAACGAATACGGCATCAGGGGGAATCCTTGATCTCGCCGCTGGAATCAGCTTCCCGGCTACGCCAGTGGCATCAACAAACGCAAACACTCTTGATGATTACGAGGAAGGGACGTTTACTCCAACGATTCGAGGAACAACAATAGCAGGAACCGGAACATACTTTGTGCAAGACGGATTTTACGTAAAAATTGGACGAAATGTCTTTATCAGTATTATCCTCGACTGGAGTGATACTACCGGCACTGGAAACCTTGCTGTCGGCGGAATACCGTTCACGCCAGTAGACAGCGATGTTCCTTTGATGCTCGCGTTATCTAGTATTACACTCACTGCGTCTCGATATGCAGCTCTGGCTTACACAACGGCATCATCAAGTATTTTAACGATTGCACAGGCTCCTACTGGCGGCGGCAGTCTTGCTCTTATTCCCGTTGACGTGGTTGGAAAGTTATACATTACCGGATGGTATCGAGCAGCATAGCGGCGCATGAAGAGGAACAAGGGAGAAAGGACGAAGTACCATGTTTGAGACGAACGTTGTTCTTCGGAATATCACCATCAGCGAAAACAGTATTGTTATGATTCAGCGGATACGTCAGGTGCTTGAAGACGGAAAGATTATCGCCGAAACCAATATCAGAACGTCAATAGCTCCCGGGGAGGACTACAGCAAGGAGGAGCAGCGCGTCAAAGACATTTGCCAACTCGTTCATACCCCGGAAGCTATTGAAGCGTATCAAAACCTGATCAATCGGAATCAGCCTTCTTCGTGACGGTCGTCATCGATCGTCAAAAAGGATTCAGCCCACACAATTGCAGTATAGGCGATAACTGGATTCTCAAGATCAAATCCTCGCCATCCGTTTACGTACCATTCCGGAAGATTGACCATGCATGACGGAATACTAGCTTCTTCATTGCGTAGCGCGTCGTGCGTTTCTGGATGGGTTGCAGACTGAGTCGTGGGCTGAGTCGTCATCTGGACTACAGAGAAATCGAACAGCACGACCCGGAACGCTTCACTTGGCGTAACTCGATACAACGACGTCGTGCCGACAAGATTGCCGTCTTCATCGACGTCTTCGTTGTCCGGAGTCAGAATCGACCCAGTAAACGACGCGTTTTCCGGGATATCATGCCGGCAAAAATGATGCAGCCACAGACTCGCCTTCCCCCAAGACGTAAACGGCCCGACTGAGTATTGTCTTTCGTTATGACCTCCTTGAGAAATTGCAATGTATACCATGATACACGGCTTTTCAGCATTCTCCACAGAATCCTCCTTTACAAACAATCATGGATGAAGTATACTCTATCAGGGAATTGTTGTTCGCATGAAAGGGCAAGGACATGACTCAGAATATCCAAGTATCGGTCAAGCCATTCAGGGCTGGTCTCGTAAGTGTCTCGAAGTCGGTCGCGAAGACGGGAACAATGCCGATTCTCTCAGCGGTGCTTTGCCGTGTTGAGAACGACACCATGACGCTCAAGACAACGAATCTGGAGACCACAGCTTCATACTCGTTTGACGTCGAATCAAGCGAGGATGTGACGTTTGCGGTTGAGCACGCTCAGATGCTCCAGACGCTGAACGCCATTGAACGTGAAACCATCACACTGGGATACAACTCAAACATGCTCACCATCACGTGTACCGGTGTAAACATCACATTGGGAACGCTGAACCCGGATGATTTCCCGGTGATGTCAGAAGTCGCGGAAGACGTGGTGTCGTTGGATAGCGGCATTCTCATTGATACGCTGAGCCGCGCCATCACCACGGTAGCAACTGAGACGACACGGCCTACACTGGCTGGTGTTGCCATCTCCAAGAATCACGACAAGGTAATGGTGGCGTCTTCAGACGGATTTCGCATGACGATCATTGAGTTTGCGAGTGATTGGAATCCGTTGTCCATTATCCTGCCAACGCAGAACGTTAACGAACTGCTCCGGCTTGCCAAGGAAAACGACACGGTCGGGGTCTGTCTCACTGATCGTTCAATGCTGGCTGTCGTCGAGACAAATCATCAACGGGTGCAGGGGCGTTTGATTGACGGGAAGTATCCCAACGTTGGCGCAATCATTGACCGAACGACGTCATTCCCGACAACGACCATCAATACTCAATCACTGCTGGCTGCAATCCGCTTGGTGAAGCTCTACGTGGACAAGAATGCTCCAAGAGCTGAGTTGAAGATCCATCAGATGCTTCCAGGTATGTGGGTCCTGACCATCTCCGCTACGAGTGATAAGGGGACCATCACTCAAGATGTTGAGGTGGTCGAGACCAAGCGGAATGACGCAGCTACTATTGGAGTGAACATCACGTATCTGGAGACCGCAATTCGTGGTGTTTCGGCGTCGAATACGGTATTGGCTATCGGTGGATCCGGAGAAAGTATTGATCCGTTCATCATTCGAGACAAAACCGAAACATACACGTATCAGCACGTCATCATGCCCATGACGAGGAAGTAACAGGACACAACAAAGACGGATACGATAAGGGCGGGGTAAGACCCGTCCTTTGTCGTTTGTAGAGTGTTCGTTGCGTGTTATAATGTGGTATCGAGCCACGCTAGTACCCTGACGGAGGAAGATATGACGCATGAAACACCAGATACGACGATTGCCACGAACGAGCTGCCACACCTATCCGAACTTCTTGAATGGTAACGCATTACACGTATCACGTTCTTATTGACGGCAGAGTCAAATGCAGTTTATAGATCTATTTGCCGGGGTCGGTGGAATTCGTCTCGGTCTTGAACGAGCTGGTGGGAAATGCGTTTTTTCTTCTGAATGGGATTCTGATGCAATCAAGACGTACGAGGCATACTTCGGCGACAAACCATCAGGTGACATCACCAAAATCCAAAACTCTGATATTCCGAATCACGACATCTTGGCTGCTGGATTCCCCTGCCAAGCGTTCTCGATTATTGGCGGGATGAAAGGATTCAATGACACACGCGGAACATTGTTTTTTGAGATTGAGCGTATCCTGCGCGCCAAGCTGCCTAAGGCATTTTTGCTAGAGAACGTCAGAAACCTCGTTGCTCACGACGGCGGACAAACGTTCAACGTTATTTTGGCGCATCTCAAAATGCTTGGATATTATGTCCACTGGCGCATCCTTAATGCTCTTCATTACAACCTTCCACAGAAACGCGAGAGAGTAATCATTGTAGGCTTCAAGGAGAACCGTTCTTTCGAGTGGCCACAGCACCAGCCACTAAAAAATACACTGGCTACGCTCTTGGAGTCAGACGAAACAGTCGACAAAAAACACTTTGTGTCGGAAGCGGTTCGATTGAGTGTGGCGGCGCGTTTGGTCGGAAAGAAACTTCCTTCTGAACCGTGGATCTGCCACGAAAACAAATCTGGAAACATTAGTCCTCTACCATATTCGTGCGCGCTGCGAGCTGGAGCGAGTTATAATTATCTTTTGGTGAACGGAAGACGAAGGCTGACACCACGAGAGAACTTGCGTCTGCAAGGGTTCCCGGAAGATTTTCCAACGGTCGTCACAGATTCGGCTATCAGAAAACAATGTGGAAACAGTGTTCCTGTTACGATGATTGAGGCTGTCGCAAAGCAGATGGTAGCAGCCTTGTCTAAGAAACCTCTTGGAATCAATGACAACCACTCTCATGGGTATGGCGCAGATTGAGAAAGACTGCGCCCGCGGGGACGGCTACCAGAAATTGGTCGAAAACTGGTCGAAAACTGGTCCAAAACTAGCGCGTAAACCGCTTGACACTATGCCGGAATTGTGTTATTATACTGGCATGGGGGATTAATGAACCGCCTCCAAGGACCAGAAGGGGACCGCCATGACGACCACGACGACCGCCACCGCCCAGACCGCCGCCAACACCGAACTCACCGAAGTCGAGGTGCGCAATGCCGCATGGCTGCGATGGCAGCGTGCCGCTCATGACTGCCGGATGCGCATGCAGTCATTCTATATGCATCCGGAAATGGAGACTGCCGAGACAATCTTAGCTTACCACACCGCCAAGGCAGTGGAGACCGCCGCGCATCGCGCTTACGCTGAGATCGAGCGCCGCCGCATCTGAACGGCATGGAATTGGCTTCTGCACGGAGCGTCTCTTCACACACGGGGTTGGCAAGGTGCTGGTCAATGAAGTGGTGGAACGGGGTGTTGAGCGGGCGTTCGCAGTCGCGTTCCTCTGGGAGGAAGCGGAGTGGGATACCAGCGACTGGGATGATGTCGAACAGTCGCTGTTAGACGCATGGCAGGAAATGCTGATGGATGACATGGATGCTGACGTCGACATGGACATGCTGTACCACGAGCGGATGCGGGATGAAATGCATGACATGATCTGACACGGCACGGTACGATACGGAACGGCAGGGCGGGGTAAAACCCGCCTTTTGTCGTTTTCATACCCGGACGAGGTCGTGCTAGAACCCGGGTATGGCGCGATTCGTCGCTCTACGGGCTTCCTAGGGGCTTCCTAGGGCATTCTCGATGGACGGCTACGCTCGGGGGACGACTGCGCCCGCGGGGACGGCTACAAGAAATTGGTCCAAAATTGGTCCAAAATTGGTCCAAAAACCCCTTGACAAGCATAGAATCCCGTGGTATAATCCTCGTGTCAGGTTGAGAGAGGGGTAACGAACCCCAAGCCTGACAGCGAAGGGAGCAAGGCAATGGACACGATGAACGAAATCACTCGGAAGATCCAAGCCATCTATGAGACATGGAATGAGACATGGAACGATGCACCGAACGGGACGGTGCAGTACGATGAGGATCTCTTCCGACACGGTATCGGTGCGACACTGGTCGACTCGGTGATCGACCAGATGGAGCGGAACTGGGTGGTGAATTATCTCTGGGAGTCTGCAGACTGGTATGATTCAGACTGGGAGCAGATCCTGCAATCGATGCAGATGGCATGGCGCAAGAAGGTGGATCGCGAAACTGAGTACGAGAAGGACGATTCCATGAGGCTGATCTGGGGTCTTGAAGCCGACACATGGCTGGATGACTGACAGCACGACACGATACGGAACGGCAGGGCGGGGTAACACCCGCCTTTGTCGTGTTCACACGCAGGCGAGGTCGTGCTAGAACCCGGGTATGGCTCAACTCGTCGCTTGTAGGGCTTCCTAGGGGCTTCCTAGGGCATTCTCGATGGACGGCTACGCTCGGGGGACGACTGCGCCCGCGGGAGACGGCTTATCGTGACTGGGAAAC
>OGVL01000021.1_pt1 | contig 17755 bp, 15 predicted proteins | sample 1575781 | NCBI WGS metagenome assembly OGVL01 (sample SAMN07581553, study PRJEB24739) | freshwater metagenome | place: Singapore | collected 2015-04 | reverse complement strand
TTCCCAGTCACGATAGAACGCGGGAACACAGGGGAGCCGGGGATTTTTTCACGATGGGTTGCCAACTCCATGCGGCCGAGAAACCGAAGTTATGCTGAATTCGGCACTAATCCGTGCGGCGAGATTGTCCTTCGTCCATGGCAGTTTTGTAATCTCAGTGCCGCCATTGCACGACACGACGACACGCAAACATCACTGACGAAGAAGGTTGAGATCGCGACCATCATCGGAACCATTCAAAGCATGGCGACGCACTTCCCGGGGTTACGAGCTATGTGGAAGAAGAATTGTGAAGAAGAGCGACTGCTCGGAGTAGACATTACCGGCCAAACAGATTGCGCCATTCTTCGTTCAAAGTGGCAGTCTACCGCACTGATGGAGAAATTTCGAGAGAGAGTCCATTACGTCAATCGTGATACGGCAACGATGCTCGGAATCAATCCATCAGCGGCCATGACGTGTGTGAAGCCAAGCGGAAACTCATCCGTGCTGCTCAACTGCTCATCTGGTGTACACGCTCGACACAGTGAATACTACGTGCGGAATGTGCGCGTGTCGTCTCATTCTCCGATATTCCATGTTCTCCGCGATGCTGGAGTACCAATGGACCCCGAGAACGGTCAAACTCACGACACGGCGACGACGTGGGTCGTTCATTTCCCGGTCAAGTCTCCGGTTGGCGCGATCACGAGGAATCATGAGACGGCCATTGATCAATGTGAACGTTGGCTACGCAACAAGCGATACTGGACTGATCACAATCCATCATGCACAATCACGTACAAGCCAGATGAAGTCATTGATCTTATGGCTTGGGTATGGGAGCATCGAGAGATTGTAGGGGGATTGTCGTTTCTTCCGTGGTTTGACGCCGCGTACGCGCAAATGCCATACGAAGCGTGCGACAAGGAGACGTATGAGCGTTTGGCGGCATCGTTTCCGATCATTGATTGGAGTAGAATCTGGTTGTACGAAGACCATGATCTTACGAATGCCGCGCATGAACTTTCGTGTGTCGCAGGGGCGTGCGATATTGACGCAATGAACGAAAAGGATCCTCGAGCTGTATATGACAAGGAACAGAATAGTCGGATTAACGACGAAACGAGCGAGTGAGCTTACCGCAAATCCGCTCAACTGGAGATCGCATCCGAGTGCACAACGAAGTGCAGTTTCGGCTTCTCTGCAGACACTTGGGTGGGTAGACGTTGTCATTGAGAACATTGAGACGGGATACTTGATTGACGGGCATGAACGAGTATGGCAAGCCATGGAACACGACGAGATGGTTCCGGTGTTGCAGGTCCGTCTTAGTTTGGACGAAGAGCGATTAGCGCTTGCCATCCTTGATCCACTCACGTCCATGGCCAAGACAGACGGCACCGTTCTCGATGAACTGCTCTCCGTGATCTCATGCACAAACGAGACGCTTGCAGCAGTGCTAGACACGATTGCAACAACATCAGGATTATTGTCCGGTGATGACAATGAAGTGTCTGAACTGAACACTGCACCAGAATACTCAAACGACGACGAACTACAGTCAAACCACGTAACGTGTCCGGAATGTGGTGCTATGATAGTGACAAGCCACCGCAAGAGAAACGGAAACGCGTCAAGTCGAAAGAAGCCACGGGAAAAGCCACGGCACTGAGCAGCCTGAGGTGAATAATGATCTTCATTGAGATCAAGTCAAATATCCTTGAAGTCATTGCCATCCTCGATACACTTCGAGATCCTCGTGTACTTCTTCTTGATGATCGATTTGCTGACGTACTCATCAAGAAACTCGGGGAATATCCACGTCCAAGCAGAGCGCCGCAACCGTTTCGAAGTGCAAAGCAACGTCGTTGGTTCTTTGCCGCTCTTGAAGACGGAACCATCAAAGTTCCTTATCAACGAACAGAGCAACTGATGAAAGGCTGGAAGAAAGAGCAAACGTCACAGGGTGTTACCGTGTTCAATGCTGTGCCTTACGCGTCTTTGGTGCAAGGCAAAAGAACTGATCAATCACCGTATCATCGTGCAACGTGGAAACCATACGAAGACGTTGCCCAAGATGTGGACAAGACGATATCGCCAATCCTCGACAAATCAGCTCAGGAGACGATCAATACCATATTCTCACGGTCAATGCCTCTTCGTGTACTCTAAAAGGACACGCCCATGACCACAAATGCATCTCGCCCAGCTCCACCTCAAGACAGAATCCGAGGAAGTGACGATAATCCAAAAGGAAGTGCGCGAAACACACGGGGTGGCATTGTCGTTTCACCAGAGACCGAGAGCGCGTTACGGTCCAAAGTTACGCAACACAACGAACAACACTCAATGCGCGTAACGCTTGGCATGCTCAAAGCGGTATATCGCCGAGGTGCCGGGGCGTTCAGTGTCAGTCATAGACCCGGGAAAACGCGCAATCAATGGGCTATGGCGCGTGTCAATGCGTTCCTTGATCTCGTTGCAAATGGCAAGCCCAACAGAGCGGCATACACGACTGACAACGATCTTCTTCCAAAGAATCATCCTCTCGCCACCAAAGAATTCGCTTCACAGCGACAATGGCGTTGGGCGTTTGCAACGGAACAGCCGTTTGCGCGAAGATGGGCGGAAGAAAGTACGTTTGAGAAACTCCCCAAACGAAAGCGAGCAGCAGCGAAAGCGACTCCAGAGTATATTCAGATGCGAGAAGGGTCGACGACTCCTTCATCAACAAACCTCGATTACTCAGCGGGTGCGGGAGAGCGTATCGGCGGACAACTATGTCGTGACAAGGACGGGCAGTACGTCAACTGTAATTCACCGAATGCGACAGCGCAGTCAAAGATTCAACTGTACAGAATGGAAACTCAAAAGATCCGCGCTATGGGGAAAGAACAGTACAAGGAATTCAAAGAACAACAAAAGGCAAAGAAGAAAGGCGGTGGCGGAAAAGTCAAGGAAGAGCTGACGCCAGAACAAGAGGCGGCCAAGAAGGAGGAGGAACGAGTAAAGCGAGAGCAAGAGCAACGAGAAGAACGAGAGCGAAATATTGAGAAATCCTCAGACACTTCTCCATTAGGGAAAGAAGACGCAAAAGCGTTTGCGAAGTTTGGCGACCCGGACGATCCGAAAGGGTTGAGCGAGGAGCAGACCAAAAAGTTTGAAGAACTTGGATTGGTAAAACGAGATAAGGATGGCAACTTAGCTTCCATGACACGAGAAGGACGAGCGTATCTTCGCGCATTACGATCAGGAGATAAAGCGGAAGCTCGAGACGCATTCGTTGATGTGCAGGAAGCGGTGGCAATTCGCCGTGAACGTGAAGCGGAACGAGAGCAACTCAAAAAAGAACGAGAGCAGATGAAACAAGAGCGTGAGCAGAAAAAGAAGGAACGCGCACAACAATCAAAAAGAACGAAGGGTTCAGGGCGTCAAGATCAAGAATCTGCTATTCAGCAACAGAAACAGATCTTGGAACAGGCGCAGATGATGGCGTATCAAATGCTTGACGCATATCAGTCTAGACAACGTACTGATTCCGGGATTGTTTCGGCACCTCCTGAAGTAAAACCACGAGACAAAGATCGTGAGAAGGATCGCGAACCTATACCATCTCCTGAGAAGGAGCGTAAGGAGCGTAAGGAGCGTAAAGAGAAGGAGCGTAAACGAGAGCAAAGGAACAACGAAAATAAATCATTGTCGTGGTATAATGACGACGTTTTTAGTTCCGCTATCCAAAATGCAACGTTTATCCCCCCGAAAGGGGTTCAGCGCGCCGCTAGAATGGCGTTGACTGAACGAAGAAACAATCCTCCTTCCAATCGTGGCATGACGCCAGTTGGCATAGCTCGAGCTCGTGATCTGGCGTCGGGAAGACCAGTATCACTTGATACAATCACACGCATGCACTCATACTTTTCTCGTCACGAAGTCGACAAAAAGGGCTCAACATGGGATGAAAGGGGTAAGGGGTGGCAAGCTTGGCATGGATGGGGTGGCGACCCGGGACAGAGATGGGTGCAACGCATTCTTCGAGCAGCAGAGAAAGCCACGAATTCAGAACATCTGACGTGGTGTATTCCGGATAGCAGTGTATAAAGGAGCATCAACCATGAGATACGCGATTGTTCGTGATTTGGAAGCGGATCCTGATACGTTTGATATGATTGCTATTGAGCACAAGGACGGAACAAGAACGTTCACGGACGACAACAAAGAAGATGCGGAACGAAACGCTCAGCGAAAAAGCCGTGTTGTAGCGTATCGAAAGGAACAGATGGAGGAACCAGATTTCATCCTTGATTTTCGTTCTACATACAGAGCATTTCTGCTAGGGGATTATCAGAAGCACAAAGAGAAAGTGGATACACTTATTCGGCAACGATTTGGATATACGCAAAAGGAGATCGAAGACGCGCTTCGTTAATCAATATGCAACCAAGAAGGAGTACGTTATGGGATTCAAGCATCTCCGCGGCAAGCACGATCAACGAGATCATGGGCGTCGCGGCATTGGTCAAGGGAGTGGCGGCGTCAGCAGTGCCGTCGCTTCAGTGACCAGTTTAGATTCAAAAGAGACATCGTCAATTACAGAAGATGCAAGAAGAGCATCACTTGATTCGTTTCGCTCAAGTATTGGCGACCCAAGACCAGATCAAGATAAAGGGGAATATCTCGATACAATACGGAGTCAACTCAATACTAGTACTCAAGAAATGCGCGATCAAGTAAAGCAACGAAACGCGCTTCAGCGAACCATCGACCGACGAGTCAAGAAGGGTGGCGAACCCGCTTCCCAGAGTGAACGTGATCAGATTCGTGCACTTGACGAAGGAATCCTTTCACGTGCTGCGTCATCTGAATTCCTTCGAGAACAATATAATGCTCGTCTCGGTGAATTTCGACAAGAACGACAACAAGCATTGCGCGAACAACGAAGACAAGAAAGAGAAAAGAAACGAAACAATCAACAACAATCAGCTGCACCGAACACGCCGGTAAAGCCGGCATCGTATTTATCTGAAGGAATCATTACAAGCGACGTATCTCCTATTGATATCGATGGTTTACCTTCAATGGATTATGTTCGGGTAGGAACGAACAATATTCAGACCATCAACGACGCTACGAGATTCCTTGACGACGGCGGAGATATCAGCGGCGTCCCGGATGATTTTCTTCTGGAAGCCATAAGGGGCAGCAGTCGATTTACTCAGGGGAACGCCGAAACTGCAGGAATCAACGGCGCACCACGATTGTTTACGGATACTCGAACAGGACGAAGATATTTATCAAAGTATGAGCAAACATCGTATATTCCGAACGAGGATATTGCCGAAGTACTCGGAAACAATATCGCAGGTCGTCTTGGCTTCCCCGTAGGAGGAATGCGATTTGCTGGACCTGCTACGATGGCGCGGCGAAACAAGAACGGCAAATTCAATAATATCTCGGCATCTCCGGGACGTCCTATTCTTCTCGAGCATGCTGATAACTACACCACCGGAGGTGTACGACGGCCAGAGTGGAACATGAATGATGACCCATCGCAGCTCGTAAACGCGGCAATTCTTGATTATATTTTGCTCAACCCTGATCGCCATACAGACAACTACTTTGTGTCAGGAGATCAACAACGTCCACGATTTGTCCCTATTGACGCGAGTATGGGATTCCAGAATGCTCGTTATCGTCCCAAGGATATAGAACCTGGCGAACAACCAGATCTTTCAGGTGTCGAAGGCATCAGAGCATTTGCACGTTCCGTACGAAACGGGACTGTTCCATCCATCCGCAAGAGAGTGTTTAATGCACCAATAAATCAACTTACGACCATCAGACAAGAACTCCGGGACGAAATCGCCAGAACACAGCAACGACTACGAGCATCAGAAGAACGTACTCCGTTTGAGATTGTTGCCCGTAAAGCAGTGCTGGCGGCTGGGTCAACAGATCCCGGATCAACAACAAGAAGACCTAGAGAAACAACGGTTGAATTTGACCAAAACGGTGTGAATGACTCCACCAATCGCTTTATCCAGTATCCGAGTAGACGCATAAACGCCTTTTTGAATCTGACGCCTGACGAGATCCTTGACGCTCTTCTTTCATAATTCTAACGGAGATGATACTCCCATGATTTTCAGTCAGATCAAGCATCTCCGCGGCAAGCACGATCAACGAGATCACGGCAGAAGAGCTGCTGGGGGTGGCGTATCCGCGATCAGAGATACGATCACAAGCTTAAATTCCGAGGATCAAAACACGATCATTGCAACAACAAAAAACGAACAAGATCGTGCGTTGGCGCAAAGACGCTCAAAACACCCAAACGACGTGTTGTTTCTCCAAGAACTTCAGCAAGATATTCGATCATACACCGGAAAAGACAGTAGACTACGGAGAGCGGAACGAGAACGTAAATATGTGCTCGCCGAAGCAAAAAGACAAGGCGGGAACCTGAGTGCGTTTCAACAAACACAATTACGATCAGCGGAAAAGGATATTCTTGAAGCTATTACCACTATTGAATCGTATCGAAGTCAATTCAATGAAACGCTGAGTCGTATACGAGAAGATAGAAAGCGAATTCAGAGAGACCAACGAAAGGCAAAAACGCGAAAGGTATCGCTCGACACACAGACACCGTTTGAATCCTTAGACGGATTTGGACTCAAAGGTTGGAGACGACAACGTCCTGATACGCCACCGGATTACGCAGCGTACGATCAAGCGACTCCGGGTAGACCAGCGTGGATGGAAGATCAACGATGGGACCTTCCAACAAAACCTGATAGTGTTGACTTCGCGGAAAGTCGTCCTAGCTCGTTTCGTACCATTACGCAAACTCCAGAGGGTGCACCAGTAACGACTATTTTGCCAAGTGACGTCTCAAGCACGGCACGATCAATGCGTGATGTAGAACCCACTCGTCTTTTTCCGTATGACTCGAAAGGCGAAAGATTGACTGAGGTGAGACCTGAATGGAACAAAGGGGTTTGGTCCGCTGGAGAAGCGTTGTTTGTCGACCAGAACGAAGGAAACGATTTTTGGAATCAGAGACCAATACCGACATCGAATGCATTTAGTTTAGAGAATGTACGCGACTCAACGCGTGACTATGCTGGTTTTGGATACCAAATGATGAATGGCATCACTCGTGGTAACAAGTACTTCGGCTCTACCTTCTTATATTCAATACAAGAAGAGTATCTTAGCCAACTTTCTCCGAGTGCAAGAAAAAATATTGAAGAACGTATTGCCCATATTCGTATCATGGACGCTGCAATGCGACCAGCCCCAGCAACCATCTTTACACGACGTGGTGTTGGAGTCAACACGTTTGCGCGTATGCAGCAACACTTAAAGGTCGGTGATCGATTCACAGACAATTCGTTCACCAGTACCAGTATCAACCCGGTGTTTAACTGGAGACCCCAAGACAACGTACCCATGGTCAACGTTATCCTTACCGAAGGCACCCCGACACTCTGGACAAGCAACGTGGCACTCAAAGAAGACGAGAACGAAGTAATCGTTGGACGAGGCGTCACGTATGAAGTTGTCTCCACGGATAACGAGCGTGGCTGGATTCTCCGTACCATCCCGCCAGAGGGTGACTATGTTCCTCCTGAGCTTACACCACAGTAAGGACTACGGCAATGCGATTCAGGCAATTCATGCATCTCAGGCCGCTCAGTCAGATCAAGCATCTCCGCGGCAAGCATGATCAACGAGATCATGGGCGTCGTGGCATCGGCCAAGGGAGTGGTGGGGTCAGTAGTGCCGTTGCATCCATTACAAGTTTGACTTCGGAACAAATAGCGTCAACGATAGAAGAATCTCGAACCAACGTCACTCAAGCGTACAATATATCAGCTTCGACAATCACGGACCCACGTGGACGTCTAGATCGTATGCGCGAGGCTCTGAAGATACGAGATCGCAACATAAACGACGATATAAAGCAACGAAACGCGCTTCAGCGAACTATTGACCGACGAGTCAAGAAAGGTGGTGAACCCGCTTCTCAAAGTGAACGTGATCGGATTCGTACACTTGATGAAAGAATCCTTTCAAGTGCCACGTCATTCGAATTCCTCCGAGAACAATACAATGCTGAACTTAAGACGTTCCAGGCAGACCAACGACAAGCAGCGAAAGATCGAGCAAAGGCGAAACGCAACCAAGCGAAGAATCCGATACCAACACCGACACCAACACCGACGCTAGAGCCGACGCTCAAACCAGCAACAAAATATACGTCTGAGAGCCTACAAAATATCGGGCTTGGAGGATGGACTCGATTCCGTCCTAATACACCACCGGATTACTCATCGTACGATCAAGAGACTCCAAGCAGACCAGAGTGGATGAATGATCCAAGATTACAAGATATAAGTATTCCGCCTTGGCAAAGACCACCGAGAAATTTTCGCAGCATCTCTTTGACGCCAGAAGGAGATCCGGTATTGACCGTTGGGATGAAAGAAGGGGAAACCATCGTAGACTTTGCTAATCGACCAAATCTCGTCAATAAGACACCAGAAGAGCGATTGTCGGAAATAACAAGTCGCTCGTATCAAGATGCTACGTGGCAAGCTGGAGAAACGGTATTTTCAAAACAACGCTCCAAAGCTGAGGATTTTTGGTTAGCAAAGCCAGTCCCGAATAGCAAGATCATGATAGGCCAAGCAGTATCACGATACGGTAATATTACCTACGAGACTGTCAACGGGATTCTTCGAAGAACTGAATCGCCAGGTCCAAACACACGACGTGAAGCCGAAGATATTATTCGCGCAATGGACGCCGGGATGCAGCCAGCACCTCGAACTATCTCTGCACGACGTGGTGTTAGAGTTGCCACGTTTGCGCGTATGCAGGAACACCTAAAGGTCGGTGATCGATTTACTGACGACTCGTTTACCAGTACAAGTGTGAATCCAATGTTCAATTGGTCCTATGATCAATCTACATATCCACCTACTCCTTCTACTATGCTTAACATCATCATCACGGAAGGAACCCCGACACTTTGGACAGATAGCATGGCAATGGGATCAGCAGAAAACGAAGTGGTCATTGGGCGAGGTGTCACGTACGAAGTCGTCTCCACGGATAACGAGCGTGGCTGGATTCTCCGTACTGTCCCGCCAGAGGGTGATTACGTTCCTCCTGAGATTCCATCCTAGAAAGGATTACGGCAATGCAATTCATGCAACTCAGGCAGCTCAGTCAGATCAAGCATCTCCGCGGCAAGCACGATCAACGAGATCATGGGCGTCGTGGCATTGGCCAAGGGAGTGGCGGGGTTTCGCAAGCATTTTCAAAAGCTGAATCGCAATTTTCGGCGTCTGAACTAGAGCAAGCTAGGATTGACAATGATTATATGGCAGATATGGAGCTCACAAGGATTAAACAATCAACAAATTCGCCGCCAGATCAACTTCGAGCTATTCGAGATTATATGCGTGTGCAGGAACGTGCCATTGCATTAGTGAAGAAAAGGCGAGCTGACATTGACAAAAAGATCAAGAAGGGCATTCCGTTATCTGACAGTGAGAAGAGTAAACTTAAAGCACTGAACTCTGTAGTCCTTGCAGCAGCAACGGCATTCGAAAAGTCCCGACAAGAACACAACAATCTCCTTGCATCAATCAGATCTGAGAAGGCTAAAAGTACGAGTAGAGGGCAATATCGACAACCACGTCCAAAGTCGTCGTTGACTACATACCCTGCGAGAAAGACTGCAGATGATCTTGCGAAGGGCACGATATCTTCGGCGTCGACACTCATTGGCCAAGACGGGCTTCCTTCCATGACAAGAATCGAGCGAGGGACAAACAATATTCAGACCATCAACGACGCTACGAGATTCCTTGACGACGGGGGTGATATTAGTGGCGTCCCGGATGATTTTCTGCTGGAAGCCATGAGGGGCAGCAGTCGATTTACTCAGGAGAACGCAGGGTGGGCAGGAGTCAACGGTGCTCCGACAATCTTCACCGATACTCGAACAGGACGAAGATATTTATCAAAATACGAACAAACATCGTACGCCCCAAACGAGGATATTGCCGAAGTACTTGGAAACAATATTGCAGGTCGTCTTGGCTTCCCCGTAGGAGGGGTACGGTTTGCAGGGCCGCTTCTTCGAGCAACTCCACAATCGCAAACTCCGCGAAAAGGCCAACCAAGTGCATCGCTCCGAGATCATCGTCCTGTTATCATAGAACATGTCGGGAACTATATAGATGGACCTACTGTAGTACCGAAGAGTGTGGGAAGCACTTTTACTTCCACAACAGACGGCGTAAACGCCACGTTGCTTGACTTTATTATGCTCAATCTAGACAGACATGAACGTAATTTTTTCTACACAGGAAATTTAAGAGTGATGAATGGGAAATACATTAGACAGTTTATCCCTATTGATTCCAGTTTGGGATTTCAAAACACTGCATTTCAATTTCCTGAGTCAATGGCGTCAAATAGTGGATTGACTGAGTTTACTCGCCAAGGTAACGCCCCATTCACGTTCTTCTTTGGTGCAGAGTGGCAAAAAGCTCGAGATCGAGGAGAAGATGATGAATTTCGGCAAGAGGCACAACGGGCATTTGAGCGTGCTCAGCAACGTCTCAGAGAATCAGAAGATCGTTTGCCGTTTCGAGATGCAGCAGAGGAAGCGACGTACTCCGCAGGAACGTTTGACGACAATGGGTTTATTGTGCCGAGACAACAAAGTAACGAGGATGCTCTTCGTTTGATTGAATTCCCTAATGAACGGATTCAGTATATTCTCGGGATTGATCCTGCGGAATTCACTGATCAACTGTTACAAGGATTGGAAGATAACTATGATCGCATTTTGATGCAGGCTATCGAAAGCGGAGATATTTGAAGCGTTTAATGGGAATCAATCTATGTACTTCAAAAGAATTCGACAAACTCGTTGGGTGAAGCATCTCCGTAACAAGCATGATCAACAAGATCACGGGCGACGTGGTGCGTCGACGACTTCAGCGAGAAGTGGCGGAGGAGGGTCGAGTGGAGGTTCTGGAATCGCTATACCTGGATTTACTCAGCCCAGTAATGAAGGGTATGCTCTTCGTCCTTATGATAGAGCGGCTTTCGCACTGGACGGCCCGGACAAACCTGCGATTTCGTTTGCTGACGTGGTGAACGCTGCAGACCAGAAAGGCGGAGGAAGACTCGTCAGTGTGATGGAGCAAGGGAACGAAGGGACTCGTGTTATTCAAAGGTCAGTTTATGATCATTTTCAAGACACGTTCAACTCGCTCAGGAGTACGTTGTCATCCGGAAACGGGCCAGTATCTAATAGCGCATTCTCCATCGCCGAACGAGAATTGATTCGAGAACAGTCTCGTGTGCGCGACTATGCTCAGATGATTCAAGATCGAGAATCCTTTGGTGATTTCGCGGGTGCGGACTTGGCGCGGGGATTGATGATTGAGACATATGCACTGAGCGAAGTGTATCGAGAAACGGTCAATCGTGGTATCATGGAACGAAGACGCGCTACCCCGCACCCCACAGACGCGATTATGGTTATCAAGCCAGACGGAACTCTTGACTACGTTCCTTCCCAGAGAGCCATTGATATCGCGTCTGCCATGAATGATCGTTCTCATCCGTTTGGCGCACAACTTCGAGCATTATCAACAACCATGAAGAAAGCGTCTGACGAACAAACGTTGATTATCAGAGAGACGAACGATCTTGTCCGAGAACTCAAAACCGCGAATCCCAGTCGTCAGCAAGAGATCAAGAAGAGAATCAACGAACTTGGAGAACAACGGAGAAAGACGTCTATTACGGAGACTCAGGTCAAGAAGGGGCTCTCCGATGCAGTGGCGTCGCTAGGATTTGTGTTACAAACTGCGTCACCGGGTCGTATTCCGGCAACGTTTTCAACGGAAAATATTTCCTTGTTGGAAGCCAATGATGTTCAACGCGTAGCTCGAGAACGTCTTGGCATCGTTCAGACACTGCTGCAAGGAATAATACCGCATTCACGATTGGGGTTTACCAAGCCACTCGAAATCGTTCTTGACGGTACTCAGACGAGAGCGTATGCAAAGCAAAATACTCCGGAGATTGTGGTAAATCCCAATGACAGTTCAAGAATTATGATGCACGAGATACTGCATATCATTGAAGATCAACACCCTGTCATTCAGCAACGTGTCAATGCGTTTCTGCAGACACGGACGAGGAATTCGCCGTTGGAGCCATTGTCAAAATACGGATCATTTGATGCGCAGGAGCAAACAAAGGCAGATAACTTTGGGAATCCGTACATTGGAAAGATATATCAAACGGGCTCAACGGAAGTATTGTCCATGTTCGCGGATTACTTGTTGACGCCAACAGATGCGAGGCAAAAAGCGCAGCTCCACGACGATCCCGAATATCTTCAGTTTGTCATTGACGTATTGTCTGATCCTAGTAGTTATCAATGATCGATAGACATGAATCAAGGGATTGGCAATGACTTCTCAAAGAAAAGCACCGTGGTTGGTTTTGACGTTTCCTTCAGTACCAATTACAATCCGCTATCATTACGTCAATGACAAGTGGATTGTCGAGCATGACGACGAAACGGTACGAAGAGCGTACTTGGATGCATTTCAGACGGCGCTTGAATCAAGTGCTACAATGTTTCGACAATACTCCGCGCATCCTCGTCTTGATGTTCTTCAAGAATTGTCTGAAACATGGGGATTCAGAATTACGGGATTGAGCGAACTCCGCTCATGGCTTGGTACTCAATACAACAATGACCGTATTTATTAAAAGAGAAGAATGGGGCGTTATGACTCTGCACAATCAAGATTATTCGTATCAGAAGCATCTCCGCTAAGGCAGACCTTGATAAATTCTATAAACAACGTGAGCGAAAATACAGAGAAAATCTAAGGTTTGGAGTCCTTTCTTAATAGGAATCGGTGCACAAGCATGAGTATTGTAACCGTGACGTGGAACGACAACGATCATCCCTTTACCGGAGTGTACGGTATTGACAAGGACGGAGAATGGTTTGTTGTCGTGAAAGGGCGGAACTCAATTCTTGACCGCGCCGCGATTACGACGCTTACCACGTGGACAAAGCAAGGGGAGTTTCAAGCGGGATTCTCCCCTATCCCACTCATACGAGGATTGGAATATGTTCAGACAATGAACGTGAAGGTAAAGGGTATGGAGCGACTCAAAACGTGGTACAGAACACGTACTCTTCCTTCTGTTGTGTTCTAGGGTAGGAATAGTATGCGTTTCATCAAGCATCTTCGTGGAAAGCATGATCAACGCGGACATGGGCGTCGTGGTACGTCGACTTCAGCGAGAAGCGGTGGAGTATCGTCTCCCAAGCCGTCTAAAGTTCGCGATCCTGAAGAACAACAACAGTACGACAAATCTCGAAATGATCTTCTTGAAGATCTCAGAACCACCTACTCGCGTAATCCTTCTGGGGCACTTCAGCTTGCCGAAGGAAGAATGCAGTTTATTGCCAGTAGATGGCCACACGTAACAAAGAAAGCAAAAGGGTACGAAGAAGATTATCAACGAAGAGCAAGGGCAGAGTATGACGCACTCGTAGACACGCACAAAGCACTACGAAGCATTGTATCCGGGATTGAGAAAGCTACGAATGAGAAGCAGCGCATCAAAGCGATTGGGCGATATACTCAGCTTCTCGGCATAGAACCCCAAAATACTTCGTCGAATGATCGACAACAAAAGCAACGACAACTTGATTCGTTACGTCATCCAACCAAGGGAAGATACGAAGACGGGGTCTATATCGCATCACAACGAGGAATGGCAATTGCACGAGCTCTCTCGCCAAACGGAGAATTTGTTGCATCTCGGAGAAAGAGCTTTAAGGAAGCACAACAACGTCTTGATCAAGCGAGGAATGTGCATGCCGCAGCGGTGAAACAATGGCAAGCATCAATGAAGACTCCGGAAGATGATGCACGACTCCAAATAACGACGAATGAACTCAGTGCCGCAGAGAGAATGCTTACGAGAGCAGCGACAAATCCCTTTTCTGATTTCCCGGAATCGCTCTTCCCGTTTTCTCATGGTCTTGACGTTGTACAACTCGGCAATGTACGATTTGACGCATTTCCGGATGCAGCTCGAGAACTACGATCAATAAGCGGTGAAGTGTTTCGATTTGTAGCAAGATTCACTCCTCCTCAGAATCGAAACGGCGACCCGGTTACGTTGACGAGAACGCTTGCCTTTGAGAAACTGTCGTCAAGCAGAGCGTATTATCAATATCGAAAAGGGACAAGGGAAGGGATTGTAAAGATTGATACGTCTGATGTCGGTGTCGCCGGCCATGAAATACTTCATGCAATAGAGGATTCGCATCCGGAACTCAGCAGGCGTGTGCAGGAATTTTATGCGTATCGCACGCAAAATGAAGCACCAGTACCGATGAATACGGTTGAGACAAATTCAGGATATGCAGACGGGGAAGTGACTCGTGTTGATCAATGGGGGGACCCGTATACGGGCAGAGTGTATAGTGCCGATGTGGCGTCGCGTTTCGGGTCAACTGAAGTATTGTCAATGATCATGACTGCGTTGGCGGACGCTCCTCGAATGGAAAGTGCTGATGGTGCACTGAGGACACTAGAAGACGAAGAACATCTTGCGTTTTTCTTTGACGTTCTTGGCGACCCGGATAGTTGGGGATAAATATGATCAACGAAGGCGACTTTGTGCAGTGGAAATCCGGGACCGGAATCGCTCGAGGAAGAGTAGAGCACGTTATGCGTGAAGGAATGCTGGGAACTCCGGATTCGGTATTTGCCATTACGGCGACTCCGGAAGAACCAGCGTTACTGATACGGCTCTTTCGTAAAATCCCGAGAACAATCGGAAGAGGATATCGAGAAACCAATACATTTGTCGGGCACCGACTTCGTGACGTTGAGAAAATTAGCAAGCCAACGGTCGTATCTTGACAATAATGACAAAGCACCGCATAATGTCGACGAAGTATCATGGTATGGTGTATGATGCAAGTATTGTCTCAAGGGTCACTTGGTGGTTATCTTCAAGGTGGTGAACATATGGCAGAACGGTACGGCGGGACGCTACGCAAAAATCTTGAGGACAGCGACTTTGTGTTCCCGGATACACGAACGTTTCCTGTCATGACTCGTGGTGATGTTGAAGATGCAGTATCATCATGGGGAAGATATAAAGGAAACGAAACGTTTGAGACGTTCAAGCGGCGACTTACTCAGCTTGCAAAGCGCAAAAATCTAGAATCAGCTCTTCCCAATTCTTGGATGGAAGCGAAAGGTGGAATTATGGACATCTCTCGACTTGATGATCTCATCTCGGTTATTGATCAAGTGGCGCGGAAGGCGAAGGCAACAAAGCCAAAGCGTAGAACACTTCCTAACGTTGAAGAAGATATTACTGAGATGTTCGGTGACGAAGTCAAAGCGCGTCGTATGAAGAAGAAGATGGAAGACGACGACGACGACGAGACTACAGACGACGACGAAGATTTCATGGCAATGCTTGAAGAAGTCGGGCGTAAAGCGCGTCGTATGAAGAAGAAGATGGAAGACGACGGCGACGACGAGTATCTCAATGGTTTCCTTGGTGAATCAGAACTTGATGCGCTTATCCGAGCTACGGCAACGTCGAAGAAGGCAAAGCGTAAGCCAAAGAAGCCGTCCAAGGAAGATATTGCAACGGGGAACTATCCCGGGTACGAGCGATTCGGTTGGTCTGATGATGATCTCGGTCCTGATCTTTCGTCAACCAAAGCAAAGCCAAAGAGCCCCAAGAATACGGAGAACAACACTGATGATGACTTAGCGGATCTCAAGCCAATTCCTCCGGACCCAGAAATTGAAAAGATGATGAAAGAGATCTTCGGTAGCGATATCATGAGTAAGGTTCGTCCTACTCAGGGAAAGAAGACTCTTAAGATCCGCGGGGCTAACAACGCAACCAAAGCGCATGATCTTGCAACGATTGTTACAATGGTTGAGGAAGCCGTTCAGGAAGCACTTGAAGAACTCAATGTACTTTACGAGAAAGAAGATTATCAGGAAATGGTTGATGAAGAAGAGTCAATTCAGATGATCATGGAAGCACTTGGTCGTAAGGGATATGAATATGACGAAGATGGCGAAATTGCATACGATATCTATGTGTATACTGACTTTGCAGTTGTAGAGTTTCCAAGAGCATCGTATCGAGTACCGTATCGCATTGAAAAGGGTGATGTTGCAATCGGTATGCCGTCAGAGTGGATTCGAGTAACTGAGACGTGGAAAGATGTTCCTGACGCGCCGACGTTCTCAGAAGCGGTAGCTCGGAATCAGATGGACGCCGTCAAGTCAACTGCGCGAATGCCCTGGAGTGATGAAACACTAGAATATACTTGGGATGAGGATGCGGATGAAGACGTTGTAGCAGAGATGAAATCGATTGGCGAATCCATCAAGATGCTTGACGATGGAACAGTGATCGCTCAGGCTATTCGGTTTGGTTCGCCAGCGGAGACGGATATCAGTGAATTCCGGGATTACTTCACCAAATCTACGAACTTCTGGTTGACAGAATGGCAAACACGTCCTATGCTATACGATCATGCAACGGATTCTCAGACACGTGATGATCCTGTTGTTGGTCAGTGGGTCAAGGCGTGGACAGATGAAGCAGGGGTATGGCTGAAAGGACAGCTCAACAAAGCCCATAAGTATGCAGAGGCGATCAAGGAACTTGCAAAGATGGGGTTACTCAAGCTGAGCACAGATTCCGCGCCGCATCTTGTCATCAGGGCTAGAAACAGTAACGGAACGCACGAGATCAAGAGATGGCCGATCGTCGCTGCATCATTGACCGTGCAGCCAGCAGAACCGAGGCTTCCCGCTGTTGAGGTAAAGACAAGTGACGCAAACCTTCATCCGCACTTTCTCCGACCAAGAAACCAAGGCCACGGCCGTAGCCTCCCACGCCGGCAAGGTGGATGTGTACTGGAGTACCGCCCACCTCGATCCCTCCCTCGTGGCCGAGTACGAGTCTTGGAGGGCGGACATCCTCAAGCATCTCCACTCCCCCTCGCCTTTCCGCTTTTGTGCCGTGGTGGACGGCAAGGGGACTCTCGTGGCCGAGATAGGCCTCGCCGAGAAAGCTCCCCAACCCGCTTCCTAGGCCTTCCTAGAGCGATTGCAGGGGTGTGTGAGGCCTACAGATTCCGAAGGGAGTCGTCCAAAAGCCCCTCAATCCTTTTCTTTTCCGCATCTATTTTGGCCTCCATCTCTTTTATAATTTTATCTGTCTCGTAGCGACCCGCAAAGTTTGCATACCTTTCGTACTTTTTTTGGAATTGTCGCCTTGTCATTTCGTCAAAGTAGGCAAGCGTCTCGTTGGCGACTTTCTCGAAAATCAAGACATCGGCGAGCGACTTACTTTGATTGGCCTTCTCCGCCAGTTTTTTAGTCCGCTCAAACCTAACACTATAAACGGCCTCCTCGCCCTCCCGCTCCGCCCTCGTCATCTCTATCTCAAGTTTTAAGGCCTCATCCCGCAAGGCCTTTTGGACGGCCTCCTCCGAGGACGACTTTGCTCCTTCGCCAGCCTCCTCCGATAAGGTTGCCACCGAGGAGAGGGCAAGGCCGACAAGACATCCAATTAGACTCCAAGGAATCATTCAATCCTTTTACCAATTTTCCCCATCAGTCCAACACCTTCCTCCCCTTCTTTATCG
>OGVL01000018.1_pt1 | contig 18235 bp, 38 predicted proteins | sample 1575781 | NCBI WGS metagenome assembly OGVL01 (sample SAMN07581553, study PRJEB24739) | freshwater metagenome | place: Singapore | collected 2015-04 | reverse complement strand
TTAACTCGCCCGACAAGGCTGACGCACTTGCGCTGGCGCTGGAGGGTGGTAGTGAGCGTTGGGACGTGGTGTTTCCCGTGGAACGTCCGAGCTTTCGGCAACTGCTTGAAATGCACACGCCCGACCCCATTAAACAGGGGATGTTAACCAGCCAGCATTCCCTAGTAGTGGGGACGCTGGAAGAGTGGTTGTCTTTCTGCTTACGCAGGTTATAATGGAACTATCTCTTTTGTTCTAACTTACTTTAAGGGGGTATTCACAATGTTAGGTGTAACTGGCTATAAAAATAAGAAAGCATTAAAGGAATCGGTAGGAAAGCCGCTGAATTATGTTGAAACAAGTATGTTTGGAAAGGAGTTTAAATCAACCGGCAAAAATACTGTAGTTGGACCATGTGCCTATACTAATCGAAAATTCTATGCTACGGTTGAAACTGAAAACGGGATTATTAAGAAAGTTACTTAATCCCCCCTCTGTTTAGTTATTTCTAATCCAGCCGCATTATGTTATAATGTGGCTTTCTATTCATCGGAGGTAAAAATGCTGTTGAAATTTTCGCCCGCTAATTCCAAACTATCTAAACTAGAGAGGAAAACCAAACTCAAGGTTTATTCTTTATCCCTTCCAAGTGGGGTGACTTGTCCATTCGCCTCTAAATGTCGCTCGAAAGCGGTACAATTACCAAACGGCAAATATAAGGTAGTCGATGGGAAAGATACCGAATTTCGCTGCTATTCTGCCTCACAAGAGGCTTTATATCCTACTCTTTATAAATTAACCCGCCATAATTTTAATGTTATGGAAAATGCCCGTAAACAAGATGGGGTAATGGGTGTTGTAAATCTTATTCTATTATCGCTACCTAAAAACGCCGGTATTATTCGTATATCGGAAAGCGGCGATATATATAATAACGATATTATGTTAGCTTGGATTTTAGTAGCGAAACAACGTCCGGCTATTAAATTCTATGCTTATACTAAATCGACACCATATTATGTGCAAAATTTAGATAAAATACCCAACAATCTAAAAATCACGGCTAGTTATGGTGGCTCCCGCGATGATTTAATCGAGCTACATGATTTGCCAAATGTTATGGTTGTAAAATCAACCTATGAAGCTCGTCAGTTAAAACGCCCTGTTGATATTGATGATTCTCACGCTTATCGGGGTGTTAAGAGATTTGCTCTAGTAATTCACGGCCAACAGAAACAAGGCTCAGGCTATGCAAAAGCCTGGAATCGTATATTAAAAGCCCGTAGGGGTAAGAAAGCGGGGGTATCCGCTTGATTGCAATATATGGCTTTCTAATCCTCATTACGATAATTTGGTGTTTAAAAGCGTAGTCAGTGGCCCACCCGAACGGTAGAAATACTTTCGGGGGGTGCTGGCCCGTCGCTATTCCCCAAAAGTGGCAGGAAAAATCATAATATCTTTAGCCGCTAATCTATTGACAATGTGTGTCTGTAGGTTATAATCAGAGTATAAACAATTCACAATCAGGAGGCAAAACATGTTGTGCTATCATGGAACTAATATTGATAACCTTCCTTCTATTTTAGCTAATGGATTAAAGGTTAATAAAGATAAGGTTTGGACATGTTCTGAAGAGGCTATTTATTGTTATTCAAAAAATATGTTTAATGATTTATTAGACAATTCAGGTGCAGACGTTGATATGGATAATGTAACTATTGAAGATTTTCACGACTATTTTATGCGAGCAGCTTTTGATTCTGCCTCTTGCACATTCCCCAAATCAAAACAATGCGTTGCTGTAGTTGTAGTATTTGATGTACCAGAAGATGAAATTATAGACGATAAATCCTGTCCTTTTATGGACGAAGCTAATTGTGTTTATAGAGATATTCAACCGGAAGAGATTAAAGCTATCTATATCTCTAATGACCTAACAATGTTAAAGGGTTATTATATGGCTTTAATGTTTGAACGTCCGTTGTATAATTTTTGGCCAACGGCTTTTGAACGTGAAATTATCAAAGTGTTTAAAAATGCAGAAATATATCCTGAAAACATTGAAGATATGTTAGAATGGGAAGAATATCCACTTTTAGCAAATTCTAACGTGTGATTCATAAGTCTACCTCGTCAGAGGGGTAGGCTCCCACTATTATCCCCCGCCCAGGTTCCCCCTACTTTAATGTCTTGCAAATATGAATATGCAGGTTATAATTGTGGAGTGCTTTGGATTTAAGAAACGACTGTTACTCTGGAGGTTTGCTGATATGAAAACTTTGAAATTTCGGATTATTCGTGACGATGTGAGGAAAGCCTGTGAATTCCGTAGTAAAGTTGATAATCATAGAAGTTGGGCTGATAACTGCCCTATTTGTCGTGCTATTGTGCGTGCTGCTAAAGCTGACCGAGCAGAAGTTGGTTTAACTTTCGTAGCCTATTTTAAAAACGGTGATCGTTATCGTTTTTATCAACATGAACAATTGCAAGTAGCTCGCGGCTATATCGACAATCATTCTAAAAATCCCGATAAGATTTACAAATACTTGAAAGATAACAACTTACTAAAGTTTGAGGTTATCGATCTAACTAGCTTGACAAACTCAATTTGTAAGTTATAATCAAGAGACAGTTTCGATTTTCACTTTTAGTTTCATTTTTTTGAAAGGGTTTGATTATGAATCTTGTTAAGTTTGCGGTTGCTATTAAGGATTGTAAGAGTGTTGAGGAAGCGGCCAAAGTAACTGGCCTGACGGTAAATACGGTACGCCAAAAGATGGGAAACTGCCGTAAGGCGGCTATTTTACTCCCCTCTTTCAGCCGGAATTCTCAACGGTCTGAACCGTCCGATACCGAACTGGCTGAATTGGCCGAGCTTTATGGTATGACGGTTGAAGAATATAAAGCTCATGCCGAGCAAGAGCGTGCGAAGTCGATTGAGAAGGGCAACAAAATTAAGGAAGCAAAAGCGGCTAAAGCTGCCGAGCGTGAAGCGGCTAAAGCTGCTGGCGAAACGACCACGGAAGCAACCACGGAAACGGAAACGACCTCTGAGGTAGCGGCTGAATCCAACTCCACCCCTGAATAGGGGGTGGTATGGATGCTCCATTTGGATTACTAATAGGTTTTCTGATTGGTTCTGCTATTATTGCTTTCTTTTCAAAGGAATAGGACTTGCCCCTCGAAAGAGGGGCTTTTTCGTTGTTTGATAAGTAGCCCCTCATGTGGGGAATATTGGCGGGGCTTTATCCCTCAAAAGTAGGTAGCTCTAATGAGGGTATAGAAGATCAACTCAGCCCCTCGAAAGGATGCCCACAACAGACCATAGGGATTTACAGACAATGTATAATGAGAGTTTTCCGATAACCTATTCAGGAAATTTCAAGGACTTTCTCAAGCAACCCACAACGAGATCGACCGATAAGCATTCCATCAAACATAAGCAGGCAGTATTAGCAGGTAAAATGTCTATGTATTCTATTTTGGGTTAATTGTCTTGGCGGCAATTTATGAGAATTAGGGGCGGCTGTCTGTTATTTGTCTGGATAGGTGATCTTCTATTGTGGACCAGTCTAGTGTATTCATATGGTCTATGTATGTTCCGGCTAGGTCTTTTCTGTCCCAGCCTCCATATGTAGCGTATTTTTGTAGGATATCAGTAGCTAGAGTATGATAGGGAATATCCTTTATCATCTGTATGAAGCTACCTTTATGGAAGATAATAAAGTTAGTTGTCTTCACCTAAGTCCTTTCTCAGTTTGGAATTACGTGTTTTCAATCTACGGGTTCTTCTATCGGCATGAATACCACCACCTGATAACTTACGAACCGCATCATAGCAGCGGTTTTTAAGAACGGCGGGTTTTTTCTTTTTAGCCATGAAACTATTATAGTCTGCGGTTTTAGAAAGTCAAGTTAGATTTTAGTTAAATCAACTGTAAACTTATATCCATTGATGATTTTGTTTTTAGATAGAATTTCGTCTTTAACTTCAATCTCATCTAATTCTTTATGTGTTAACATATGAATTGTATTGATATATTGTATAGAAACTGGATTTATCATTAAACATAGCCAATTAGCTAGATTATATGGAATCCTACTCATATCGTAACATGTTTTTTTATGTTTCTCTCTAAAAGAAACCAAATAACACTTGTCCCCTAAACCCTTGGTAATTATAATTGTCCCTACAAATTTACGACGGTTTAACATTTTTGGCTCCTAAAAAGAGGGTGAGTATTAATTATAACTTGCGGCAGCTAAAAGTCAATCCCTAAATTTAAAATTAACACTAGACAAATTTTTAAAAACGGAGTATAATACATTAGGCGTGGTTTGCCTATGTTTCTACCAAAAGTACACTAAGTAGCTGGCTTTTTAAGTCAGGTCGGTTTGGTCAAGTTCACTTCTTCCGACATTAAAACCAAAAGTAATAACTTGTAAAAGAAATGTGTACCTTAGATAATCAACACCTGTAGTTGGGTCTAAGACAGATGCAGACATATAGTCTGTATAGTAAGTACGGTAATGCGTGACGAGGGGCCGCTGGTATTAAAGATGGGGCGGCAAGACCAATATAATTTAAAACTTTAGGCTATGTGTGTACCCCACAACCTAACCCTGAATGGCAGATAATTGATTTGAAAATTGGTCACTTGTTTAGTTAAACATACTAAACACTGGTAATAAGGTAGATATACACAACCGACAACGGCAATCATAGTATCTGCCGAGGGATAAGCCATCTTATGGACTGGAATATGTATTGGTCATGTAAATTATGTGGTTCTCTGGAAAAGACTAAGGTTTATATGTCTGAACCTTATGTTAATGTTGTATTATGCAAGGAATGTATATATCAACTATCTATTAATCCTACTTATCTTCCAGACACAGAACTAGACCGAGAATACAGAGAAATAGTCGGCCCCGCTGAAAATTCTGCCTCTTGACTTCTTCTGGTTTTAGGTTATAATCGAAAGACAAGTTTCATTCAGCTTTCTTCGGAGAAAAACAATGGGTTACACAACTGATTTCGATGGCTCTTTTAATGTTTCTCCCGCATTAAAACCCGAACACAAAGAATATTTAGAGTCCTTTGCTAAGACTCGTCGTATGAAACGTAATGTCTCTTTACTTCCAGCGAACGCTAATTCTAGTATTGGATTAGGATTAGGAGAAGAAGGTGGTTATTATGTCGGTGATGCTAAATATAGCTCGTCTGGTTTAGGGGTAATAGATTGTCATATTCCTCCTGTTAATCAACCTGGATTATGGTGTCAGTGGATACCAAATGAAGATGGAACAGAAATAGAGTGGGATGGAGGAGAAAAATTCTACGAATATGTAGAATGGTTGGAATATATTATCGAGCATTTTCTTAAACCTTGGGGCTATGTACTTAATGGTGACGTATTGTGGTACGGAGAAGATTATAAAGATAGAGGTTGTATTATAGTTAAAAATAACTTAGTCTCTGTAGAACAAGATTAATATAAGGATTTTGATTATGGCCGCTAAATTCCCTAGATACTTCCTGTTTAAACGCTATATGGATGCCGGTCACAGTTGGTTTGCGGTTCGCCGCATCTGGCTGGAACGGCTACAAATAGAGCATAAGATTAGCCCCTTCTCTTATGAAAAAGGTAAAAGTTGTTACTTAGAAGAGGATAACGATTGGGATGTATTAGCTACTGCTTTGCTGGCTAAAGGTATTAGGTATGATTGGAAGACAGTATATCATGAGGGGAATAGTCCAATTAGGAATTATTATCCTTACTCTTTTCATTGTAATGTATATAACACAGAAAAGGCATTTTGGTATCCTAGTGGACTAATTACTATTAGCGACCACGAAGGGCATAATGCTTACCAACCAGGAGAAGACAACTACGACATTATTAAACGAAAGTATTTTCCTGCTAATCTTTTTAAATTTGAAGACAAATATTATCAGTGGACGAACGAAATCCCAGTAGGGATTCTCCCTACAACCCAGGTAATTTAAGCCCTACGGCGTTTGAGTATTGACTTTTAACCGCCGCAGGCTATAATTGAAACATCACCAGCCACTAACCAATCAGGAGCCTTTTATGCGTTACTTCGTGTTGGATATTACAGAGGATAATGGTGTTCGTGAACATACCGCTACTGTTGTTTTTTCTGCGGAAGATGATGCAGATATTGATGATGTGGTTTCTGATATTCTTGAAAATTTTGAGCCAGATGCAGATGATTTAGGAATCAATGTCAGTCACTATACACCAAACGAGATTCCAAAAGTAGAGTTTGATATTCTGTCTAAATATATTAGTGACTTAACACCCCGTGATCGTGGAGTTTAAATATGAAAAAGTTCCGCATAGAAGTATATGAGCTTCATTCTGCTACTTATGAGGTAGAAGCCGAAAGCCTAGCTAAGGCCGTGAAAAAGATTAACGATGGGGAAGGAGAACTACAATCAACTGAATATATTGAAGTTGCTGAATCCTATGGCATGGATTTAGAAAGTCTGGAAGATGAAGACTTAGAAGAATTAGAAGAGTTGGATTTCAGTAACGGTGATTTTATTCCATGTATTCGTTCTATCGAGGAGATTGAATAGTTATGGCCGCAAAAGTAATTGTGATCGTGGAAGGTGGAGTAGTACAGCAGGTTTATTCCTCTGATCCTAATATATTAGTTGATATTTATGATTTGGATGATGATCCAGACCGTGAGCCGGATTTAGAGGGGGTAGAACAGGTTTTTTAGTCTTCGACAATATGATCCCATAGTTTAATGGACAAAAATACAGTGCTTCTAACGCTGTGATTCCAGTTCGAGTCTGGATGGGATTATTCTTTTTTAACAGTATAGCCGTTGTGTTCTAAAACACGCTTACATAAATTAATATATTCATCTGGAGTCATATTAAATTTAGATTGATTAACTTGTGCGGTGCAAATACCACAATTATCTAGTGAATTATCTCCACCGCGAGAGCGAGGAATGATATGATCAAATTGATATGTTTTAGTTTTGTAAATATCAATAGGCTCACCAGTTAAATAACAAGTGGGATTTTCACCAAATTTATTAAATACATCCTCTATGGTAAACGAACATTCTGACATTTTATAAACCTTCTTTTTATGTTTAGATACATTGAAGCCAACTATTTTTAGTCTTAATAGAGATAAACTAGACTGAAGACGCTTTTTATATAATTTACCACTTTTATTATTTTTAGTATATAAAAAACGATGCATTTTCTTTAAATATGGATTGATTTTTCTATTTTTAGATGATCTTTGTTTACCCTTCTCTTTTTGTCCTATTCCACAATGGTACGCAATAGTACCTTTACTGCATTTTAATATATTTTTTATTTCATTATACGAATAACCTTGATTGTATAAATCAATAATTTCTTTGCTTATATTTCTTGGTTTACCCATAGTCGAACTCCTTCTAATAAGATATACACCGAGTCGAACCTTTTAATAAATTTTGGGGGTATTGACAACCAAAAAAATCATGTTATAATAGTTAAAAACGAGCGGCCTCTGGTTGAGGAAAGAGGACTTATAATCCTTTGCGGCTGATTACCGCCTTGAGATGGATTCGATTTCCATACGCTCGACTAATTACCATCCTTTACCTGGAGTTTCTAATTATGAAGATTGATTCAGCAAAATCACCTGTAAAACCACAGTTTGTTCCTTTTAGTCTCACTTTACATTTTGAAGCTGAAAATGAGGCTGCACAGTTTTTTGCTATGCATAATCATGGTACAGTGTGTAATCTTATGAATAGCTTACCTCATTGTCTTATTCGAGAGACTATTAAAGAAAATTTCCCTAGTGTTATGTCATATTATTTAGACGAACATAATAAATTGTGTTCTGTTATTAGATAAACAACCAGCGGTGTACTACTTTATTAGTGTTTAACTTTTTTAACTGGAGGATAGAGAAAATGAATACTAATACAATTCCTGCTAAATTACCTGGGTTCGGAGTCCGAGATAGCCGTTATAAACAACGTAAGTCTAATCAGGCTAAGTTGGTTTGGGATGGCAATCAACTAAACGACAAATATGCAGGTAAAAAATATCAATATCTATTAGACAAGGTGGCGGAAGATGAAGGACAGACGCTTCGACCAAAGAACGAAGGCACAGTTTAAGACTGATATCCAGCGTGCTCATAATATACAGGGTTGGCTGCTTGAATCTTGGATAAAAGAGATGGCGGCTAATTCTTATTATGTAGAGTATCAGGATAACGGTACTGATAATAGCGGGCGATTTGTAGAGCGGGCCTCTAGCGAACCTGACTATGTGGTTAGTATATTGGATAAGTTAAATATAACTACCACTAATTGTAAGCTAGAGGTAAAGACGGCCCCCCACTATAAATACCTGAACTTTAAAGTAGAGAGCCTTAAAGCAGTAGTCGAACATAATGCTCATGTATTACTCTTCATAGGAGTGGATACTAAGGCAGAAGATAAAGATACATTACTGGCCAGCCTTAAATATGCGAGTTGGTGTTTCTTCTCTCCAAAAACAGCAGAAAAGATATTAACTTTACCGGCCCGTTCTGTTCCTAGCTTCTATGGCGGCAAACCATGTATAGAAATAAAGGCCGTTGATTTTGATAAGTGGTTGAGAATACATGCATTTGGGAAACCTATCCGATGAGAATATTGAAATTAGTATTTGTTTTTGCTGCTTATATATTAACATTAAATTTACCATTAATAATAAATGGACGATTTGATGGAGTGATCTTCTTTTTAGATTTAATGCTGTATTCATTATTTATTATACTTTTATATGTAAATGATTTATTAAATCTGAAAAAGGATAACTAAATATTAGATACAAAGTCCATTTTGGGAAACCTATCCTATGAAAATATTGAAATTAGCGGTTGTTTTTTCTGCCTACATATTAGGGTTAAATTTTATGCTAATAATAAGTGGGGATGATTATAGTAAACCAGTTTTGTCAGATTCTCTACATGGGCTATTTTTAATTGTTGTTTTATATGTAAACGATCTATTAAAACTGAAAGATGGTGATTAAAGTGTTCTCCATTCAAACTATAATGAGGTCGCTCTAGGTCAAGGACTTTTATAGCAAGGAAAATTATGGACTACGAATTCCTCCCTTATAATAACACTGTATGTGTCTATTCTAATAAAGAAGATAGAGATATCGGCTATATAATGAACTATAGAGAGTACGACCCTCTATTTAAATTAGAAGTCATTTTATCTCAACACCGGCTAGAACAACTCATTTCAGAATTCAATATATGGAAATCAACTCATGTATAAAGAAGAAGAAGTAGAAATCGCGGGCTATGAAGACCACGTTGATTTAGGTGGAGAAGGCTAAAGGCCGCTATGTTTAATTTCAGCGGCGAAGACTTTATTGTACTATACATTTTTCTCCTGCTATACCGGATTGTTGTGAGGCAGGAAAAGATTAGTATTTGGTGAGTTACAACTAACCTATAATGAGAGGTTCCGTCAGGCCAAGGACTTTATGAACAACAAACTCCAAAAAGCCTACGATCTAGCATGTTCTTTAATAGAACTTCCAAATAGCAGGAAAAAACACTTCTCATTTCTATTTATACGGAATAAGCCAATCCAAATAGGATTTAACGATAGTTATAAAAGCCACCCACTAGGTAGTAAATTCAAAACCCGCTATTCCTCAATACATTCAGAATTAGATTTATTGAAAAAAATAGACTTCGACACAGACCTATTAAGAGTGGCCGATTTTGTGAATGTCAGGCTAATCCCTACGACGCTGGAGCTTGCAACCTCGCGGCCCTGTGCTTATTGTATAGACCTCCTAACTTATTATGGAGTTAAAAAAGTGACTTATTCTACTGCTAATAATCACTGGTGTGAGGAAATATTTCGGTAGACCACCTGACAGAGGTATTTACATTAGAGTGAACGCAGGTTATAATAAAGAAATAACTGATTTTTACCAACTGTTAATTATGGAGCGATTTGGGCCTAAAAAGCCCTACGGCGACTGAGTATGGCGATTAAAACCCCCAAAATCTACACAAAAAGCGAATGGAACCGTCTTTCTCGACAACAAAAGGCTGTAATTGTGGCTGCTGACACTATTCAGTGGATAAAATTAGGCAAATTTAAGCCAAAATCAGGCTATTATTGTCAATTAAAAGACAAAATACTCGAAAAAACACAGGATATTCGTCATGCTAAAAATGACTGTATTGGATGTGCCAAAGGCGGCTTGTTTTATTCTAAGTGTATGGCACGTAATGAGTTAGATTTGAATGCGTTAGAACCAGATATGACTTTCCCCAAGAGAGATTATACTATCTATTGCGATCCATCAGATGGTTTAACAGACTGCTTTACTCATGTTGAATTAATAGAAATTGAACAGGCGTTTGAAGGATGGGATGGTACTTTAGATTTTTATCACGATAATTCTAATTGGAAGTTGCTTTTTATCTGCTTATATATTATTGATAATAATGGGGGTGTACGCCTACCACTTTTTAATAAATATAAAGCTATACGTTTCCATAACGAAGTAGTTCTACCATACGTCCGCCGTAACAGAAGTCTATGGCGAGTATTGACGAAGCGGTTTATGAAAGAGTTTATGGTATGATAAACTATATTTCTTTGTGTAATAATTTAAAATTTTACTTGACACTTTAGTGGTTTTTGGTAATAACCCTCTGTTAAAAAACTTACTGATATTATATCAATATGTTAAAAACACGGTTATTTTCATGTTTTATTTTTTAGATTTTTTACTTGACTGTAGTAGAAAAACATGCTTACTTCATCTCAAATCATCGGAATCCTATCAAAAGAACTAATCCAAAGATACACAATAACAGACCCAGAAGACAATGACGGGAATGTTTTTATTGATGATCTGCGGTTGTTTTTGGCAGAGGTGTGTTTGAATTATAGCGTTAAGCCTATACAGCTAAAGGACTTGTAAAGTGTAGCATAGGCTACATTACTGGATGGATTGTGGCAGGAACTAGTCAAATTGTCAAATTCCGATGATCCGTCAGGTTTTAAACGCTGTTTATTAGTCGTCTACTTCCTCCTTTGTTTCTTTCTATTATTTTGGTTATTTGTATATAGGATTTTTGTTATGTCTGATATAGAAGAAAAAGAAGATTATGTTATTTGGTTAGAATGCACTCTTACGTATGGTGAAATTAGGGCTATTTTATCAGAAATAGCGTTTATTTTGAACCAATATAACTAACTTATATACTATCCGTCAGATTCCGATGATCCGTCGGGTTTTAATCTGATTCCATTCCTTCCTTCTACTCATTTCCTTCTGTATTGGTTATTATGTCTTTTTGGTTGTTCTGTTTGTCTGTTTAGTTATTTATTATATGGATAAAGAGAGTAGAAAGGAAAGTTATTATGCTTACTCATCATCGAGATGCTTTAAACCGTATTTTAGATAGATGATTATATGATTCCTTAGCCGCCTTGAAGAAAATAACGTAAGTCGTTTACTATTAACGTGTTATATCGATTACATCAAAGGAAATCATTATGAAACGTAATACAGAAGTAATTAATCATATGCGGAATTCGATTAAAGAATATCGTACTATTTTGGTTAAAATTAGTAATGAAATATCTCATTTAGATTCGGGTTCTAATGAACCTGTTTTTACATCTGAGGAAGAATCTTTACTTGAACAGGCTAATGACAAAATAATAGACGCTCGAATATTACTTGGTCAATTACTGGATGTTCTATTTGTAGCAAGTGCTTAATTACCAACGATTTACATTAATTTTAATTCACTCTCTCAGGAACCTATTTATGTCTGGTCGTGTTCATTATCATTTGGTTAGCGATGTTTATTTTGCTTGTTTAGATAAGTGGGACGAAGTTAAGAAGGGTTTAGATATAGAAGATCAGGCCGCTATTCTTATAGATGTAGTCGCTTTATTAAATGATAAGATTCAGCGAGACGAAGAATATGAATGCAGGAAAAATGTATCTAATCCCTGATATAGCAACACTTTAAGTCTTTTAGCCGCCCTCTTGACAAAGCCGCTGGCTATGTTATAATCAACCTGTTAAAATGATTTCTTCCTCTTGAAAGTTGCGAAACAATGATTATCCCCAACAAAAACCACGAAAAAACCTGCGAAGTCTGTGAAAAGATAGGACAATTTTACCTGCAAAAACACAACGGCAATTATAATAAAGCCGCCATTGAGATAGCTAAATTAGGTATTACGGGCATTTTAGTTTCCAATAAAAGAATCATTATCCAGTTGTATCGCCCAGGATTATTAATTGGTGTGAGGGGCGAGAATGTTGAAAACCTACAAGAGTTTTTAGGTATTAATCTTCATATTGAAGAAGAAAGTTTACCTAAATGGGACGATCTTATTATCATCGAGAATCCAGAGGATTTAAATGATTACTTTGGCTGAGAACCGTCAACTGGTCGGCTTCATCTTGTTAATAGGCTGTCTCGTTCTATTTTACTTGTTAATGACCGAGGCAACCCGACTAGAACAGATCAGAACACGCAAAGCCTTACAAAATAAGGACTTACGACGAAAAAACGAGCTAAAATCAAACTCACCCCAAACCCACTTGACAAATCAGCACGAAATGTTATAATAAAATCCGTAAACAACTAGCGAACCAAAACGAAAGAAAGGTAAACCCAGGGCGAACCCAGGCAAACTAATAGGAAACAGGCCGCTAATAAATTTACCTGCTATTTTTTTTACACAAGTTGTTATTATTTAAGGAGTTACGACAAATGCAAAACAGACAAGTGACAATCCAAGTACCATTGCCAGAAAATTTTGATGATGATTATGAATTGACTGGAGAATTTCGGAGAGTTTGTTGTGGTGAACATTATTTATATTTCCATCTCGACGGATCAGTATCAATATTAAGAAACACTTATATCGACACAAAAACTGATTCATCACATTTCATCGTTAAAAAGAAAATCAAATATGAATGGCCAATGATTAACGGCGAGCCAATGAAAGGTTGGGGGTTTGCTAAAGACAAGGATGGAGTTATCTATTTTTACAATGCGAAACCAAGAAAGAATGGTCTTGTTTGGTTTGATGGTAATACCTACAATACTAATATAATAAATGCAGAAGCGTTAAAAGAACTCGGTATTCCAATACCAGAAATTCCTAATTGGGAAAAGCCGGTTTTAAATCCTTATTATAAAGGAGATTGTTAGTAATTAAAGAAATAACAATCAAAGAGGGCGAATTTGACTATGATGTAGAAACGGCTAATCTTACAAACTCAAAATAAGGAATTTTTTATGCACATTGGTTTTTTTATTGTTATGATGGTGGTATCGTTGGGTCTATCTATTTTGGTCACAGTGGCAAACTGTAGCCCTGATCCTCCACCTAAAAAGGTGACTGGATTCTGTTATCTAGCATTTTTATTCTGTCTTTCTCTTATTTTGTTATTCGCATATAACAACACAGAGGTAATAGTAAGCGAACATTATTCAGAGTCAGAGATTAAAGACGGTATTCTAACAGACGTAATTTTATATGAAGAAGACCTTACTAATCCTAGTATTAAAGCAGAAAGAGACGGAGAATCAAAGACAGCGGAATCCTATCGTATCAATTTAAACAAGCGATTTAGCAGGGACTTTGAACCTGGGACTAAGTTCGAGAGGTACTACCAAAAATGGGGCTGGTTATATAGTGATCATATGTTTCGGGAGGTGTCAGAATAATGAAACAAAAACAAATACTAGAAATAGAAAAAGACGAACACGAATTACTTTTAACTTCACTAGACAAGTTTATCGGTAGCTACCATAATAATTTAACAGAAAAGAAATATAGGCCAGTAAGGGTCAAATACAAGGGTAACTTGATAACTACTGCCAGCAATAAAACTGTCTGGAAGTCATTAGGAGCAGCTAAAAATGCTATTAGAAATTGGCTTCACTCTTATTTATACGATTTTATGTATTATAAATTAAAAATTCATTATCCAAAAGTAAACGAGTTAATAAAACAATTGGAAGACGCTGGTATTATCGAATACGTGTATTTAGAAGAAACCGTTGAGTATTCTACAGGTAAAAAATAATTCATTATAAGGTGGAACACTATGTTTAAAGCAGGCGACATTGTAGTTGATATTCAAAGTGATATATTTAGAGGCCAGCCTTTTCGACTTATTGATCGTGAGAAAGACTGTGACTCAGATAGATTTGTTTTAGGTAGTGAAAAGACAAAGATCAAACAAACAGGCAAGATATGGATAAAATACCAGCATATCTATACTATAGATGGTCATGGATATGCATATCGTAGGAATTGTCCAGTGTTAAGACACGCCACACCAGTAGAAAAGGAACAATATATTATGGATAATACAGATAGTGGTGCTCTATATCAACATAAACACACTAAAGAAATTGGAACAATTGAATACACAACAAAAGGTAAACAGACCTATGTTGTATTTAATACAAGAGATGATAAAACTCGTTTGTTTAAGATTGAAGATATTGAACCATATCAAAATGAAGTAACAAAAACAGTAGAAGTTGTTATGTATAGAAACCGCCTAAACGGTAACTTACGTGTAATAACTCTCGATGTAGATTCTATTGATGAACAAAACCCATCTGGTAATTGGGAACAGATTGCGTCTCAGGAGGTTACTCTAAGTAACAATCCTAACAACGACTGAGTAGGGTTTTACCCTACGACCAAGGAGAAATTAAGCCCAGCGGCGTTTGAGCTTGACAAATCCAATCTGCGTGCTATAATAAAAGAGTCTTCGACACAAACCCTAAACAAGGAAAGCCTCGCGGCGACTGAGCTTGACTTTTTGTTCCCTTATGGTAAAATCCTTGTATCAGATTTATCCTGCTTTAGCCCAACGGCGACTGAGTTATGCAAGTATTCCTCCCTCTACCGTCCCTAAAAGACTCTGTAACCGCACTTGACCCAAAACGACTTGGGAATCAAATCTATCGCGAGTGTAAAACTCTAATTAACGGTGGCTGGCCTTATCATCCAGAGTCTAAGATGTGGTCAGGCTACAAGCCTGCCCTTGCGGTTTATGCCCTATATGGGCTGGAGGAACTTGCTTGCCGTGGGCGTTTCTACCCGCATCATGTGGACTATTTTAAGTCTTTTCTGCCAGACGGACTTGACTTATCGGATTCTCAGGCTATAATAGAGCTATGTCCTGGCTGGCTAGGAAACGAACAACTACACAGCTCACATCGAGCCGCCTTGTTGTACAAAGACTATAAGTGGTATTCACAGTTTGGTTGGAAAGAACAACCAGCAGTACCATTTAAAAATGGAAAGAAATTTTCGTTACCTTATTACTGGCCGAGCTAGATCAGTAATTATGATACCCCACACTAGGGGATTGACGAAAACTTAGCGTTTGTTATAATAGGCTCTGTGGGTCAAACCTGGAGCCTATAATATTAGGAGTGATAATGTTTGTGGACTATATAGTAATTCAATACTTGTGTTATATATCCGGCTCAATATTATTTTTAGTCGGGTCTTTTATTGGCTTGTTTCGTTATTTATCTTGGGTGTAACTATGGATAAAATGCTGATTACAGATGAAGTTCAATATAAAAACTATTTAGATATTCTAAAAAAGAACTACCATATTTGCGATCATGAAATACCACAAGAATATCCATGTTTGATGATAGAAAGTATAGAGTATTTAACATATGGGGAAGACCAAGTATCTCTGGAATTGGTTTACCTATCGGATTTTGAGACAGATAAACATCCAGATAGCCGCTTTACACAATACTTACAAAAAGAAGCAATGAGACTCTGCCCTGATTATCCATTCGACCACAAATCGGATGAATATGAGTATTTGTATGCTATTACAGCTTCGCTTGAAGGAGTAAGTAAGGCTTGTGATGGTTGGTATGAAATGACCAAAGGCTTATTTCAATCGATGATAGACTATACATGTAAATATTATGTAGAAAGATTTTTATCTTATACATTTAAAAACCAATATATTACAGAACAAGATTATGAATCCTTAATGTATATGGTGGAAAATGACAAAAAAACAGAAAGATAAACTACGGGCAAAAGCCCGTTGTAGTCATTGGCGTTACGAACTAGACATGAATATTTTAAGCTCCGCTATTTCATAGGAACAAATATGTCTATTTATTACCATCCTACTATAGTTTATTATCGTGATAAATATCTACCGAAAGATGAAACTCTAAAGGAAAAATTTTCTCGTAAGAAAGAAATTACTTTCATAGAGTATATGCAAAAAAGAGATGAACAGGAACAAAACTATAAAAAGAATAAGCCAGTTTTGTATTTCTTATTAAAAGAACTGCCGATTGCGGTTGATGGTTGGTTGGATAGTTTAAACTCAATTTATTTGGTATTCAAAAACTACTTCTATCCGTACAACGTAGTAAAATGTCGCTATCTCAACGTCAACTACCACGACAAAGACTTGGTTATGGAGCACTGTGTTTTAGAATTGTTAGCACAATTCGTAGAGAAAGAGGAACCGTGGGAATTTGAAGTATCTAACCGTGAAATAGCTATCCAATACGAAGAAGAACTATACTATAGAGAAAAACGCTCTGTAGTATGGGCTAAGTTGAAGAAAGCCTACTATTTCTATAAACATTTGGAAGATATAGCTGATTTACAAGATCAAAAAAAGATTAAGCGTCTGTATAATGAAGCTGTAATGAATACTGTTACTTATCGTGAATACCTTTGGACTTAGGGCTTCGCCTTAGAAAATAATGAATTTGTCGTTTTTGATACTAATCAGGTTAATATCCGTTACTTAGTGGAGTTTGAATAATTATGAAGATTACATTGTGTGGAGATACTTTACGGGATTGTGCTGTTAATGCTATTAAAGACAGAGTAGACAATAAACAATGTTTCTCTGCTTATAATATTACACAGTCAGTCCGAGGGTACGTTGGTAATTTATTTAATGTGGAACATGAAGATGTAAAAAAGATTGTTCATGAGTATATGGAAAAATATATTGAAGATAATAGAGGTACTGATAATGCTTATCTTAAATTTTCTAATGGTACATATATTGAATATAAACACTTCCCAAAAGTAACTACTAATAATGCACAGCCAGCGGCTCGTATTCCAGTTGGAACTACTGGTAAATTCTTTGTTGGCGATTTAGTAAAACTAAAAGATGACGATTATTATAAAAATTCTTCTTTTCAAGGTAAACCTAGAAAAATAGTTAAAATAGCAGGAATAAGTAACGATAGTTGGATATGGTGCGATTTTGACGGAATATCATTGTGGACTCATGAAGATGAGTTAGAATTAGTTCCTACGGAACCTGTTGTAGAAACAAAACCTACAACTGATTCAAATATAACAGCTATATGTCAGGTAAATAAAGCCGGTTTACATATTCCAAAGTGTGTTTCTTCTAAATTAGCTGATGGTGTGTCTGTAAGACTTGAATATTCACCATTCCCAGGAAAATATTATTATACATCTGTAAGTAGAGATTCTCGCGGTGATTTTCGTCTTTCTAGGAAAAAGCTAGATTTAGCTTCATACACCGAGGCTGATGCTGAAATTTCAGTAGTTAGTTGTGTCTGTTTGAATATTAAAATCAAGGTACTCTAATATGCAATATAAAGTAGTCGTCGGAGACGTAACAAATCCCACTATCACGGCAGATCATTGTTATCTGCCCCAAATAGTCAATGACGAGAACAGACAATCAGCAGGTGTTGCTAAGGCTATTTATGAAAAATGGCCACTGGTAAAATCTAGCTACCACAAGTGGTTTACGGAATATGGTAAATTTTTAATACATAATATACCATGTTCTAATCCTTCAAAACTAGGCAGATTCCAACTTGTTGAAGTAGAAGAAAACCTAACAGTAGTCAACATGATAGCTCAATCTGATTGCGGCGGCTATCAAGGTTATCCTCCAATTCGTTATCAGTCTCTTTATGAGTGTTTAATACGCTTTGCAGATTATTTAAAAACTAAAGATGGCGGTTTTGAAGTAGCTGCTCCGTTATTTGGAACCGGATTGGCAAATGGTGATAAATATCAAATATTCGATATTGTCCATACTTCTTTAAAGGACTTAAATATCATATATACATGGTATGTCTTGTCTAATAAAGAAGTATGAACAATATCGTGACTGGGAAAC
>OGVL01000016.1_pt1 | contig 18476 bp, 18 predicted proteins | sample 1575781 | NCBI WGS metagenome assembly OGVL01 (sample SAMN07581553, study PRJEB24739) | freshwater metagenome | place: Singapore | collected 2015-04 | reverse complement strand
CGGGCTTGGCGCAGGTGTTGGCGCATTCGGTAGAGGTAAACCTAGAACACCATCGCTTGCAGCAACCACTACAGAAGAAACTGAAGGCGAAGCGGAAAAAGAACTAACGGGTCTTTTTGGCGAAGATACGGAAGAAACTGAAGAAGCTGAAGAGCCCAAAAAGAAAGGCGCAAAAGAACCATTGCGTCCAGATGTTCTGCAAGAGATGGGCGACTTTATTGCCAAACTTAATACCGGCGAAGAAGTTTTTACTGATAAAGACGAGAGAAAATTACTTCTTAATTTTGTTAGTAGATTAGGTTTGGACTTAGGCGATTACAAGAAGTTTCAGAAGCCTGAGGAACTACGTAACGAACTTTCCAAATTGCTAGTTACACCAGAAGGGAAAATGCCTGATGAAGCAGCAAAACCTCCAGATATTGGAACAGGCGTTAGCGTACCTAGTACGCCCCCAACCGACACTACCCCCGGAGCTGGAGAAGCTGGACCAGGAGGACTGGGAGCTGGTAGCGTTGATACTGGCACAGCTGGCGTTGGAGCGGGAGCAGGAGAGTCTACATTAGGTGGTGATGTATTACTTGGTGGCGAAGCGACAACGCCAAAGAAAGTATCTCCGCTTAATGGGCTACGTAAAAAAGCTCAAGGCGCAAAACTTCCGATGGCTTCAGTAACTTCCAAACTACTTGGACCAGATGAACTTGAGTTTATTAATGCGTATGAAAAAATTATAGCGAGTGGGTGCGTAGATGAGCTTGACCCAGAAGATATTGCCTATGCAAACGAGCTACGTAGCCGCATTGAAACAGGGCTAGCTAACCAAAAGTCTGAGCAGCTTGAGAAGAAAATCGCTGAAGATGAATATGCTCAGATTGAAAATCTCTATAACAAAGCATCCGAACAAGCTAGTGAAGAGTTAAAAGTACGGGGCCTGCCTTCACAGTTTAGAAGGCGTGAAGGAGCTACTGGCGGCACGCTTACCGAGGATGAGCGTCAAGTTTATATGGATGCTCTCGGTTCAAGCAGATCAATTGAGTCAGCTACAGAGGCGTTAGCTGCCCTATCTGATTACCGCGACTCTAAAGCCGCTTACGCAAAAAATGCTGGTATACGAGCTGATCTACGTACCGATAGCATTGCCGCGTACGAAATTAATAGGAAGGCGGAGTCTAAGGCTCGTGGAGTTGAGTTTCCAGCATGGACTGACCTGACTAAGAAAGAGCAAGAAGCCTATCTAGAGCAGGTGCCGTTTAAACCAGAGGAAGCTAGAATCCCTGGCCCTGCTGGTACGGTCATCAAGTCCGGTTTTGATGCAGTCACTCCGCTAGTAGCTGAGCGTCAGACTGAGGTTCAAGAAAAGCAGAGGCAGAAAGAAGAGCGTGCTGCAGCTGAGAACTATGCCGCTGCGCAAAGACAGATTGAAGATGAACGGCTGGGTTTGACAGGGGTATTGCCACCCGAGATCGTAGAGGACATTAAGTTAGGTAATAGTCAGTCAACACTTCGGTATTTAGCTGAATATGCACGAGGCGCTCGTCCTGGTGATACTGCAGTTGATATTGATCAGTTAGAGCGCTCTATTGATGAGGCTAGAGAAGAGTCTGACCGTGAAATAGCTTTGTACGAAGAGCAGACTGAACAGCGAACGAGGCTTAAAGCGGAGCTTAAAAAAGCTCCCGACGATAAAAAACAAAGTATACAGAACCAACTTGATGAACTTGTAAGCGACAAAGATTTTAAAGAAGCCACATCGCGTGTTAAAAAACTTGAAGAAAATCTACGCGAGGCTAGAAAAAATGTTGACCCGTTTACTTCGCAAATAAACAGGCTGATTGCATCCGTTATCAACGGGCTAAAGATCAACACCAAGATTGTCTACGATACAAACTTTGACGGGATTGCTGAATACAACCCATCTACTGACACAATCACGGTGTCAGACAGAGGACTTAACGAGACCGCACTTATGCACGAGTTTGTGCATGCGGCAACGGTGAATGTATTAAATAAATTTTTACGCGGTAAGCGCAACGAGCTGTCAGCAGATCAGCAACGAGGTGCTCAGCAGATTGTAAGATTGTTCAATCTTGTTAAAAACCGACCAGGAATAAAGTCTAAATTTCCTAGGGCTTTTGACAACGTGTACGAGTTCGTATCGTATGGCCTCACCGACCCAAAATTTCAGCTTGAGCTTCAAAAGATTAATCTCAAACAGCGCGCCACCATTGTTAAGGGTGAAGGTGATCAAAGAATTGCTGTTGAGCATGACATTATATACACAAACTATTTTGCCGACGAAGAAAGTATTCGTGTAGAAGAAGCGGCAACAGGCAAAAAAGTTGAAGTTACAAAAACAGCTTGGCAGAATTTTGTGCATAGCGTTGCTCAAGCTATTGGCCTCTTCAACCGTTTTGGTAAGATTCTTAAAAATACCTTTACTCCACGTGAATATTTTGATCAGGTACGTAAAAAGTCTGAAAAAGAAATTGTTGAAGATTTAAAAGTTGCAGAAGACCAAGAGGGATATCAAGAATTTTTAGACGCCGTTGCAGAGGGGTTTCAACAAGAAGAAACAGACGTATTTCAACGACTTGAAAAAGCGCAGCAAGAATATGAAAAACAACAAGCTTATTTTGAGAGAGATAAAAGTGATAAGCAAAAGATAAAACTTGATCGAGCCAAAGCCAAGGTAGAAAGAATCGAAGCTGAGATTGAATCCGGCGTTGGCTTTGAAGTTAAAGAGACCAAAGGCGAAAAGAAGCGCCGCTTAAGTGTGTCTATAGAGCCGGGATATCTTGGCAATCTATTCCTTGAGCTCGTCGGTGCCTTCAGCGATATTGCGGCTGCGCCTGAACCTATTCAGGGCTTTACAACTAAGCTGCCAATAGCAGCTAAGAAACCACCTAAAAAAGCACCTAAAGTAAAAGATGAGTCACTTGGACAATTTGTCGGGGAACAAGAAAAACGGCTAGATGCGCAGAGTCCATCAAATTTTCAAAAAGCCAGCATTGTTAAAAAACTTTTTACAAAAGAAGGTGTTATTAAAACAGTAGAAACGTTGCAAAACTACCGCTTCCGTTTAGAAAAATTACAAGACCTGCTATATAAATCTGGAAGATTAGTATCTTCGGGCGATAAACAAAACAACGTTGGTACAGCCGTTACCACGTCTGCAGGTATCGCGGAAAATGTTTATCAGAAAGAATTTTACAAACTAATTGATGAATCACAAGATCTTTTAAGAGAGCTGACTGAAATTACTGGCGAGTCAGCTAAAAAGACGCTTGCTAGACTGCATGCATATGCTATCTATCTTCACGACCCTGAGCGGCGACGCGTCAAGTTTTTACGTGAAGCACCACTGACTAATATTAAGGCGGTGCAGGATAGAGAAAGAATTATCTCCGATGTGCTTAAAGCACCGGATAAAGCGACCGCAGAAAAACTGCGTAGCGATCTGGAGGCTTTAGTTACGGCTAATTTAGACTCGGCATCATCGCTTGCTAACATTAAGAATCCCGCATACAACACGCTCGGCCCGCACTCTTACAAGCGGATCAACGAACAGTTTGCGAAAGCCTTCACTGGAGAGTCTAAAAAGAAAGCTGATGAGCTGATCAAGAAGCTGCGTAGCATTGAAGATGCGACTATCCGCCTTAACAAAGAGTCCAATTACTTCTCACCGCAGGTACAGAATCTTGTCTGGTTTTATGGCTTTAAAAACTATTTCCCGTTCAAAGGCAAGCCAGATAGTGGGCCGCGTGACTTCCAACTTGACCCATTCAGCCAAGCCTTAAGTGGTGAACTGCAGGACAAACAAGAAGCGTTTGATGGGCGTATTACCGACTCTGACAACCCTATCCTGAATGTGATCAACGAAGCATCTCGCTCAGCTATGCGAGTAGGTCGACACAGGGCCGGTGTCACAAAGACACTTAAAAATCTTTTGCGCGAAGCCAAAAAAGACTACAAAGAAGAAGGCCCAGGCATCCAAGGAAAAGTACTAAAGACCATCAAATTTGAAGACAGATTTGATGCTGATCTTGAAGAAGGGCTTAAGCGTGGTGTGAAAAACATCTTTCACTACAACCCTGACGGCACAGTAGATATTCTGCAGATTGAAGATCCTAACATGCTGCAGGCTATCAAAAAGCCCATCCAGGCAGACAACTTTATTTTGGACAAGCTTGGTAAGGCTACTAGCCTGTTCGGTCAGATGCATACCCGATACAACCCAGCGTTTGCCCCTGTTGACTTCTTGCGTAACTTATTCACTTACGCAGGTATTGTTGGCGCTGAGCTTGGGCCTAAACGTGGGCTGCAGATCATGGGCGAGATGGCAAGAGTTCTAGCCATGGGGGGCTTTCATCAAACAGGCGTCTTCTCAATGGCGTATGCCAACGGGAACAAACCAAGAATGGCTGCACTTGCTAAGCAAAACTCGTTCTACAAAGATCTGAACGAGTACTACGACAGGGGTGGGCGCACAGCTTATATACAGGGTATCAGCTACAAAGAAAATTTGATTGACGCAATTAATTCTGCTGATGGTAACGGCGTGCTTAAGTCACTAAGCGGCATTCAAAAATACTTTGACGCATGGCTAGACATGTTTGAAATTTCTACTCGTGTTGCTGCTTACCGGACCATGAAAGCGCAGTACATGGCAGAAGGCATGAACGCAGACGATGCGGCAACGGAGGCAGTGGCATTTACAAAGAACTTAGCCAACTTTGAGAAAACTGGCTTCAAAGGCAAGGAGATTGGCTCCCTGTTCATGTTCTTTAGGCCCGCAGCTACTGGTGCCGTAAGGTCATTTGAGGCTCTGCTCCCTGCTCTAGATGTTCTAAAAACAGATGCGCAGCTCTTAGACAAAATCGAAAAACAGAACAAAGATGTCAAGGGTTTCACGGAGGCTGACGCCAAGAAAGTTTTGGTGAAGCAGAAAGAACGGGCTAAAAACGCTGCGGTTGTTACCACTGCGCTGATGGGAGTAGGCTTCGCTACCTATGCAATGTCTGTCCTTATGGCTGGTGAAGATGATGAAGACCGCAATAAGACGCTGACTGATGATCCAGCACGTTGGGTTCGCTTCGCCCGATTTAATACGGGCATGCAGAGTGGTGGTCAAGACCTTGTCCTGCAGATGCCGTGGGGTTTCGGTTTCGGTGCGTTTGCTTCTATCGGTGCGCAGCTTGCCGCTTTCGGATTTGGGGCTCAACCGTTCAGCAAGATGGTTAATAACGTTATTGACGCTGGCGCAGAATCTTTCGTACCACTGCCCGTCTCCAAGATTAATAAGTTTGAGCATCCAGTACAGGCGGCTTTGGATACGTTGCTTCCCAGTGCGGCTAGACCGATGTTTGAGTGGGCCATGAATATGGACGGCCTTGGTCGCGCCATTTACAACAACAGGCAGTCACGGAATAACGATGCCTATACGGGCGGTGACAACATCCCTGAGATCTATAAGTCTGCCGCACGGTTCTTGTACGACGCGACAGAGGGAGCCGTAGACTGGTCGCCTAACACGTTGTACTTCTTTTCTAATAATTATTTTGACGGTATGGCGCGGTTGGGAGCGTTTACTTACAACATCGCAAACGTAGCCACTGGCGAAAAAGAATTTGACTTTAAATCAGACACGCTTCTTTTGGATGCATATCTGAAGGCGCCTTCTAACTACGATGCACGTCAGTTTTCGGAGATAGAGAAAGAAATAAAATCTATAGATCAAAAATTACGTGCGTTCAAACTTCCTGGTAAAGAAGAAAAATATCTCGACTATATTGACAATAACCCAGAAGCTGAGTTTGTTGTATCCGCATACAATCAGTTTAACGGGCAACTCAACGGTATTAGAGAAGCGGCTAATAGAGCGCGTAAAGATACTACGATGAGCATAAAAGAGAGACAGGATTTAGTACGTATGTATGTCAAACAACAAGACATGCTTAAAGCCATGTTCACATCTCAGATGGAGATGTACGGCATCGAGCCAGACTAGCCCACCCGCCAAGACCTGACGCCAAGCACACCGTCTTCTACGACGGTGTAGGTCTTCATTCGAACACCGTCACGTTTTGACGTTACATCAATAATGTAATGCGCGTAAGCAGGTCTGACAGTCGGAAAGAAGAAGCTCTCCCCTATTTGCATCACTTCGTAGGGAAAGAGCCACTCCGGTTCCTCAAACGCTACTATCTTCTCCGAGGGTTTCAGTGATAAAGCTTTCGGCATCTTTTTTGAAGTAATAAGCCCAAACATTTGCTGACCCAAGACCGTTCTTCCAACCAGCCCCAAGACGCTTTTTATCTCTCTTAATCAAAAGACCCGACTTCGTGAGCTTGTTTTCAAACTGCTCAAAGTTGGTCATGTTCCTCTCGGTCAAGTACTTCTTAAGTTCTGAAGAACTCACATAGACCATGCCTTCATCTACTTCGTACCTGACTTTCAATGCTGCCCTAGGTTCAAGCACGCACTTGTCACCATTGAAGGCAATTGAATGTTGAATATTCGCCAATAAGAAATCATCAACATAATCGGCCATGTCTTTGTTAGCAGCTTTTCTATAGTTATGTTGACGATGCATATCCTTCAAGAAGAATTTAAACATTGCCTCAAGGTCGTAGTTTAACAACCCCATCCTGTTGGCTATTTCTCCTGCGGCAAAAATACACGCCGTAACACTATTCCAATAGGTATAGTCCGTCATGTCATAAAATTCACTTTCCATACGCAACTTCCATTTTTCAATAAGATTAGCTACGTACGGCAGACCTAGTCGATATAGTTCTTCAATATAAACGGGCCCAGCATGTCCATAGTGATGCCGCAAAGGCTCTATCAAACTACGACCTACGCTATCAGATAATTTAATACCTCCATTTAAGTTAATAATTTCAAACTCAAGTAGACGCCGCATTTCACCACCAGCGTCAGGGTTGTAAGACTGAATTTTATCAATCACTGATCTATTTGACGTCATAACAGTAATTAATTTAGAACCTTCATGAGTTTTACGTTCTTGATTGTATGAACTCTGCAGCCTAATCTTAGAAACTTCATTCATTGCTAATTTATAAACAACCTGACCAATAATTTCATCTTTCCAATGAGTAACCTCATCTAGCCCCAGCATTAGGCTATTAAGAGTTGTAGCTCGTGATATCAAAGCTTGTTGAGTTGCTCCATCTTGGGTTGCAATTTTTTGTTTTTCTGGATCGCCAAATACACTTAGACCACCATATAAAGTTCCCGTCTTACCCATACCCTTATCGCCATTAAAAGAAATTGTGCAGCCCGGGATGTTGGATAGTGCAATCAACGGAGATGCAAAACCTACAAGCACTCCGTAAGCAAACATATAGTAACGGTCAGTTTCCATATATTGCTGAACCGTTTTTTGCCAAACCTCAAGGTCTCCGTGCTCTTTTAGAAGCGGCGCGACATTGCGTGTCGTAGATGCGATTGGGCAAGTAAAGCGGCCTCGTGGTGTTATTTCCAACTCACCGATTACAAATGACCCCTTCTCAGGGTTCTTAGTCCAGCCCATCTGGACGCGCATTTCTTCTACCTTTTGCATCTTAATCAAGTATGAGCTCCATTTCATAAGATATTCTTTGAAGTGAGGGAAGGCTATCTCAGTGATCATTACCGCGTTGGAGTACAAGAACTCTTTAAACGCATCGGTCTTGCCCAACATCTTCATTGGGATGATTAGATCCTGTACACCATCTTTAGGGGTGAAGTGCCGCATATGCAAGCACTCGCCGTCGAACGGACTCGTCATCCGTTTAATTGGTACTAGATCATATGGGTAAACCTGAAAGTCTTCTTGAACAATCTTTGTTCCGTCTTTGGCAGTCTTGTCAGGCATCTGCCTGTATATACCACCGCTGATAGCACGTCTGAACGGGAAGAGTGCTTCGGGAAAGACTACATACTTCTGCGGGAACGTTTTGTCGTCTTCATTTTGTACTGATTCTGGCTCAACTGATTCGACTGGTTCTGACTCGGTTGGTATTGTGGGAGGAGAAGACCCCGGTTCGGCGACGCGTAATCTGATTCCGATCCCAATTGGGGACTTGGTTTTAACTTGCCCTTTATAGGGACAACCTTCGCAACCACCGGGGTTTGCGTCTTCAAACTTGTCGCACCCGTGTGCCCATTTTGCTTCGTTGAGACTTTGTTGGGCTTTTCTTTCTGTTTCGTCGTAGCTGTATCCGGGATAATCTTCGGACATGAGGTGGACAGCTGTATCAGCATCAACACACCTAGCGGCGACAGATATTCCAGCGTACCAGAGCGGCTCCGGACAACTAGCTGCGTTTTCAAGCATCCATTTAATCTGGTTACATCCGTTTCCATTGAGAGATCGTTCAGCGATTTCTTGAAAGACGTATTCATAATTGTCGTACCCAAGCAGTTTAAGAGTGTCTTCGTCTAGACCTTTTTTGACTTTCTTCAGGTCAAACGCATCGGGGTTAATTTGCACTTCACCTAGGCATGAAACAAAATCTTGCAACTCATAGGTGAAGATCTCAGTAATTAGCTCTGTGTTTGCAGTCGTACCGTCCTTGTTGTACTTCGTCGTATAAGGGACACGCAGAACGCGAGAAGAGTCGGATGGTACTGCGGGATCAATAACCAGTCCGTGATCCTGCATCATCTTTTTAAACGTGGTCGCATACATGCGCCACACTTTGGCTTCTATCTCTTCCTTAAGAATCCAGTAAACGTGCAGACCGTTACCAGAATCAACGATTGTTGGCTCAGGAAATTTGTATGCCTCAATGAAAGACGCTAGGGCAGTAAATGCTTGATCACGCGTGTCGTAACTATTCTTCTCTTTGCCAACGTCAATGTCGATGAAGAAAGTTTTGACATACATACTGTCTTCAGAAAGGCGCCGATAGCCCTCAAAAGAAGACAGCGCAAAATAAATATTCCCTTCTTGTTTTTTCTGCTTTTCAATCTCCTTGTAAAGTTTTTCTAAGTCTGCATTCTCAATGAAGTGCTGATGAACTTCCTTGGTGCCTTTAATTCTTACTACGCAATAATTGCCTTGGCTTGGCAATATTGTCTCAAGAAATTTTTTGTACATGGCAGTAGAGACAATAAGGGCAGGGACCAGCCCTGCCCAATTAACAATACCCGTTATACGGGGCCAGAAGTGAGGCTTTCGTAGTACGCCTCAATGCTTTTATAGTTCGTGAGTGGTAGAACCCCTTTTTGTAGGTCTGCGTCAATTATTCGGATAAGTGCTTCAAGATACTGAACACGTTCTGAGCTTACTTTGCCGCCTCTAAACCAAGCGTGCACGGTCTGTCTGCTGACCCCAAGAAGTTTGGATACCAGCGTGGTAGGTATGTTTGCTTTAACACATCTTTTAGCAAGTACAACCCCAATCCCGTCGCGTACACCCATGGTTTTAAGCGACTTAATAAACTCAGAACTGTAGTTCCTAGGCACTCTTCTTTGCCCACTTCTTTACAAGATCAGATGCGCTACCATCGGTAGCTGCCCCAGCTTCAGCGCGTTTAGTACTCTCACGCTTGACTGGTTCGGGCTCAGGCTCACCTTCATCGACTTGGTATACAGTCAGTTTAACAGCCCCTTCAGCAGCGGGTGTCTTACCTTGACGACGAATCACATCCATATCATCCGCTGATACTGCTCCAGCAGGGGAAAACAGGACACGGGGTACTTTTGCCTTGGTATCAAACTGCATCTTGGTAACAACAGCACCCGCACTTACGTTGTGGGAAGCAAGCATCTGCACATAGGGACGGAAGGGCCAGCGACCATTGTCTTCCTCGCCAAAAGAAGATGTTGCGGGAAGAACTAGCTGATAAACAGGGCCATCCAACTGCTGAGGCAACACGACCGCAGTACGCCAAGATAAACGGCATGCCGTACCAATACCACCTTGACCAGAGCCTTTAATCGCATTAGCACACCCTTGACAGGTATCGCTTACAGGATTTTTTACATCAGGACTGGGTGTCTTGGAATCGTTAGACCAACATGCTGGAGAGACCTTCTGACCTTCCTTGTACGACTCCGCGTAGAAAGTACGCGATGGATCATGGGCCATCTTAACAAATACGATGTTCATGAAACGATCCTCAATAGAAGCTTGCTCCTTGCCGTTGACCATCATACGGAAAGTGCCACCAGCGATTGAGATTCGCTTAGTGCCTAGGCCACCTGCGACTGCTGCGGTATCTTCGTCAAGACCGTGTTGAACAAGGGCTGCGGCGTTAGAAAGAATAGTTGCAAGTTCGTTACTCATTTTGTACTGCTCCTTTACTGGTTGAGTGCTTCAAAGTCAAGTGACTGTGTTTCTTTGGATGGCTTACGTACCGTGATGACATACTCCTTCGCCACGTTCACGCCGGGAGGGAGGCCATCCGATTCCTTCCCGATCATGAATTCTTCAAAGTTTGACTCATGAACCCGCTTCTGCAAAAGCTGCGGTGCGCGATTTTTGATGACAAACTCATAAAACGTATCCCAGTCAAGCACATGGAATCTTGACTTGACCCCGCGCATGACGGTGCCGTTGGGGGTACGGATACTATCTGCGCCCTGCTCCGCGCAAAGTTTGAGCATCTCTTGCTCAAGGATAGTCTGCTCAGATTTTAGGCTCTCATCTACTTTTTTAAACTCAAACGACAACTTCTCACGCTCGGTGCGTATCGCCATGTATGCACTGGTAAGGTCGTTAATATTCATACTTCCTCCGTTTCTAACTCGTTTGTGTACAGTTCGACTAGTTTTGAATGTAGGTCAATCTTGTTCTCAAGCATTTTGTACATCTTGCGCTCTACCTCTGACCCTTCAAGGTTAATGACAGTCATCTTTTTCTGCTGTCCCACCCTATCAATACGCGCTACACACTGAATATAAGTCTCAACTGACATGACTGGCGACCAAAATATGATCGTATCAGCCGCAGTCAACGTGACTCCATGTGATGCCGCTTGAGGCTGGATGACTAAAACCCGTGGGTTGTCTGTCGTCTGGAACCTGTTAAAGATAGCTCCTCGTTCAGATGCGCTTACGTCGCCTGAAATTATCTCTGCGGTATAACCCTCCTTTCTTAAGTAGTTTGTGACAAGCTGGATAGTGTGCGTGTACGGCACAAAGACCAGCACCTTATGCTCTGTCTCTTCCAGAGCTTCTTTTAAGATGGCAAGGCGGTTAGATATATCAAACTCAACTATCTCGCCATCATCCGTATAGACTGCGCCGCCTGACAACTGAAGAAGTTTTGTCAGTAGCGCTGCTGCATTGACTGCTGAGATCTGCTCTCCCGCTGCCTTCACCATGCGGTCGTCACGGATCATTTTGTAATACCTTTGCTGCTGCAACGTAAGCGGCGCGGCCCTGTATTGATAGGTCACATCAGGCAGATCAAGACACTCTGCTTTGGTGTAGCGGATCGCAGGTTGAAGCGCCCTGTATACGATGTCTCGTGACCCCGGCTTTGGCAACCACTTGAACTTGCTTACCTGGAACATGACTTTGTCTTGCCATGAGTTTTTAAATTTTGGTACGTTGTCAGGACATACAAGCCGCGCCAGTCCGTACGCATCAATAGGTGACTGAGACGCAGGGGTGCCAGTCATCATCCACAATCCCATGTGCGGATACAAAATAGACCTTAAAGTCTTCCATCGTTGAGTGCTTGTGCTTTTGTATGCGTTGGCCTCGTCAACAATGACCAGATCAAACTGCGCGGCATTGATCTCACTGCGTACGATGTTTACACCATCGTAATTAATGATGATGAACTCGTAGTCGCTCTCAAGAATTTTCTTACGCTTGCTAGCCGATCCATGGGCAACGGCAGTTCGTCTGTGCATCGCAGTCTTAAACAAGTCTGCTTGCCATGCCGAGTACATGATTGAGAGGGGACATATGACAAGAACTTTTTTTATCAAGCCAAGTTCCATAAGATAGTCCGCAGCCCATATCGCTGAGGATGTCTTGCCTGTGCCAGCTTCGTTAAAACAGAACGCGCGTCTGTTATTGACCAAAAAGTTAGCAGTGCTAATTTGATGTTGGAACGGTTTGAACAAACCGGGCCATTTGTAATCCTGCATACAACTCCTTTAACTAGATTCGACTAGACGTACTAGCTGGGGCCGAAGCCCCACTAGCACGGTTGAACCTAACACGCCGGAGAGCCTCATATGCAAGAGCGCCGTTCAACTGATGCGGTTAATTGAGACCACCGTGGGAGGGCGGTTCCTAAAGGCCCACTCACACCTTACGACCTTCAGGCTATCAGGCAGAAAAGAAACTGATAGGCTCAGATCGTATTTTAGGGCGACTTAAAAATATGTCAAGTCTTTTTTCGTTCGCGCTTGCTTTTTTCTGAAACTAGACGCCTAGAGGAATCCCTTAGAAACGAACGGTTGACACTTGCGGGCTGTATGGTGTAGCCATCTTTGTTATTACCACCTTTGCTCAGTGCTTTTTTATGCGCAACATCTTTGCCCTCACGCATGTCTGCTTTGCCGTTACCGTTTTTGTCTTTGCCCTTCTTGTCAAGAGCACGTCTAGCCCGTTGTCGCTCCATGCGATCTGCATGTTCACCCCGCGCAACTTGTTGCTCGTATTCTTTCTTGTAGGGCCTTGGCTTGTTGACGTAGGGCATGATTAAGCCTTATTAAATTTGCATGTTTTCACTGCGCAGTACGCACACAGAGCTGATGGGGACTCAACCCACTCGTCCTTCTCATGCGCCAGCCTCAGTCGCTCAAGGTCGGGCAGGAAGTGCTCCCAAAGAGATGCGCTATTTTCTCTCGTATAGTCTTCTGATACAAGATGTTTTTTATTGACAAACACAAGAGCAGAGCGTACAGAGTCCACCTCAGGGAAGTGCGCAAAGATCATCAGCGCCATGAGCTTCAACTGATTCACGTCAGGGTAGCGTTCACTGCCTGTCTTCCAGTCGACTACTGTAGCGATCTTGTTCTCGCGGTTTAGGATGATCAGGTCAGCAATGCCTCGCACCCACCGATTCTTGTCTGAAAAGTCGCATGCGGTACGGTCAAACTTCAACGCCATCTTATGCTCAACCATCTTTTCTCCGGGCAGCTCCAAGATGGGATCAATATATTCCTTGTAGTGCAGATAATTTTTAGGTAGAGGTGTGCCATCCTTAATGTAGTGTTCGATGGCGCTATGGATTCGTTGCCCTACAAGGATTGCTTCAGTGGGTACAAACTCAAAGTTCTTAAGAATTTTTATTTCATGGTATCTCTTAGGACACCCAGCAAAATCTTTAAGACTTGAGTACGACCACTGAAGCTGATCCATTTTACTAGCCCTTTATTGTATGCGGCAACGGGACCACCTTATGGAGACGGTGTTTCATCTCACGAGCTTCGGTACAAAGTTCGGTAACCGCTTGTAAACACTCATTAAAATTTTTGTCGTTAAAAAATCTTTCGACGCCCGTCACTAAACTCTTGACGCGGATTAAATTTTCTGAGTAGTCATCATACTCCATGGCTTGTTTCATTAGCAATCTCCATAAGAACGACCAAAATTTGCTTCACAGGTGACTGGAAGCCCCGACGCCCAAGTGGGCGCTATCTTCATACACCGAGTTATGTACTCGGTTGCACTTTCTACCTCATCTTCAGGAACTACGCAAACCACCGCGTCATGAACAGTCAGCACGGGGCGATACTCTTTGCTGATCTCCAACATCTGCTCCCCCACGATGCACCGTGCCAATGCTTGCACGATATTCTCCACAACTGCTCCACCCCAGATTGACACCGGACCTTTGCGAGACTCATACATAATTTTGGATTTTGCTTCGCTAGTGTCTTTCTTAATATTTGCGTATGTTATAAAAAAGTTATTAGGCAGTAAGATCCCTTGCGGCGTAGCGGTCACGCAGTCTTTCTTGCCAAGATAGTAATCAGTGATGGGCGCACCGTTTTTGATAGGCCAAGATATAAGCTGCTCCAAGTATGAGTCGCAGTCAGCCCACAGGTCTGTGATCTTGTCATTCTCTTCTCTGTAAAGATTGACCATCTCTTTGGCTTCGTCTTCCGTGACAGTCGCGCCGGGAGGTTGCGTCTTTAGAGTGTGCTGGAGCTTCAGCGCGCCTGTGCCATATCCTAGCCCCAAGATGCAAGTCTTACCCACAAAGCGTTCAATAGGATTATCTTTGCTAATCCTTCGCTTATAAATTTTACTAGCAAACTCGGAGTAGACATCACGCCCCTCAGCAAACGCTTGTACCACGTCTGTTTGACCTGCTAACCATGCGAGCACACGCGCTTCGATTTGAGAAGAGTCACAGTTAATGACTACGTAACCGTCTGGAGCGACCACCGCGTTCTTGAGAGCTTTCTTCTTTTTGTCTCTACTCGGAAGATTTTGAAAGTTAACCTTATCAGAGCCAGCCCATCGACCTGTGTGAGCACCATAATATTTAAGAGGAATAGGTAGTCGACCATTATTTCTAGAACCAACGTCAATGAACCGTTGTATACGGGATTCTTCGATGGTTGATTTAGTACCGAGCCGGACAGAGCATAAATGTTGTACGAACGAGTCTTCATGCTCTAATAATTCAAGGAAGCCCTCATCATTTTTAGCGAGTGCGTACGTATCTTTTCCTGTGCGAGGTGAAACTTTCATTGGTACTTCAACGCCAAACGACGTTAGCGTATCCGCGAACTTTTTATTTGATGCCAGTTTTTGCCTGACCTCTTCTTCGTCTGCGCACTCAAGTTTTTCTTTGAGCGACCCAAGCAGTTCCATCTTCTCGTTGTTTAGCTCAACAAGTCTTTCCTGAAGCAGACTGCTATCGACCGTCAGCACAGGCTGAATAAACATGCGTAGCGTTAAGTCGATAAGGTCAAGCTCACTCTCCGCAAACCTCGACACCATACAATTGAATAGTTTGTAAGTTAGCTCAACGTCGTTCTTGCAGTACTCGCCATAGCGGTTTAGTTCTGCTTCGGTAAAGTCGGCTGCGCGTTTGCCTTTAGCCTCAATTACCTCAGTACCTTTCACTCCGATCTCATATCGTTCGGCAAGAGCTTTTAATGAGCCACCTGCGTCTACGCCGTGCAGTGCGCGAGCCATGCTAAGTGTGTCAATGTATTTCTTTGGAAAGATTTTTAGGTTCCACGCTAGTATCGCGCCGTCAAACATTGTATTATGACAGATCAGCGCAGAGTTTCTCCAAGGAAGAGAGAGAAGATGCTTATTTAGTGTTTCACGTGCACCTGAAACCCAATATGCCGGGGCATCATCAATCTTTATTCCTACTCCGATAATCTCAAATTGCTCGTCTCTGATGTACTCTTCAGTCGTCAGGCGAGTCAGCGAGAAGCCTGTGTCATAAAAAGTTTCAAAGTCGAGCGTTATTAGGTGCATCTATTTTTACCCTGTAAAGTTTAGTATTGCCTTGTTTGGTCACGATTATTAACCCAGCCGCTTCAAGTCCACTAAGCGCGTTTGAAATTGAACTTGTGCTCAAAATAAAATATTTAGCTAACTGTTTTTGAGTGACGGGTTTTTTATGCGTGTCTAGGTAGTCAAAGACTTTTCGTTCTACTCTAGAAAAAATTGGTTTCACTTCTCTCCCCCGTAAAGAATTTTAGTCAAAGCTTCACGACGATCTTTAACTTCGGGGGAATAATCCAAAGTATCGCTTTCCTCCCACACTCGCAGAAATCTTTCAAGGTCGGTAGCTGCTTCCTTAAGTTTTAAGAACTGATCATTATCTTTCTTTGTTGATTTAATCCCTTCGATTACGGCACGGGTGAATAAGATAGAAATTAGCTGGTTCATGTCTTCCCGCGAGCAGTCAAGGTTGTAAGTAACAGTACCATCATCGTTATCCTCTACCTCTTCAAGATGAAAAGAAAAGGATTTAATACCTGCGTCATTGTTTTGTGCAATCGTCATGAGGTTTCCTTTCGGGGGGTTGGGAAATGGTTAAGTTCAAAAAAATAAAAAAGCTGACCGTGGACTTGAGGCAAGAATTGGAGACACTCCAACGCGCCTGCTTACCCGAAGACACCCCCGTCTTTCCTGAGAACGGAGTATGGTGGGTCGGTCTCGACGGGTCACAAGCGGTAGCATTCTGTTTGATAGAACCATCTTGCCAGTGGCTTGACACCGCTTATCTTGCTCGTTCTGGGGTCTTGAAGGCATGGCGGGGTCAGGGATTGCAGAAGAAAATGATCGGGATACGCGAACGCTACGCAAAAAAGGCTGGCTACAGATGGATGATCAGCGATACTACCGACAACCCCCCAAGCGCTAACAGTCTCATGTCTAGAGGTTACCGCATCTTTGCCCCCAGTGCACCTTGGGGAATGGACTGCACTCTTTATTGGCGAAAAAGGCTTAGGGAGGACTAATGCCATACAAAGACCCCGAAGTTAGGAAAGCCAAACACCGAGAGTATTCCAAAAAGTGGTACCAAAAAAACAAAGGAGCGCATCAGAACACTGTCAAGAAGAACAAAGTTAGTGCCAGAAAAAAATGGGTTGAGTTCAAAGCATCCCAAAAATGCGCCCATTGCGGGGCGTCTCATCCAGCCATCATTGACTTTCATCATGTCATCAGAGATAAAACTAAGAAAGCCGTAAACAGGTTAGTAGGGGACAACAAATACAGAGCGGCATACGAAGAAATAAAAAAATGTATACCGCTCTGTTCAAACTGCCACCGAGTCCTGCACTGGGACGAAGCACAGATTAAAAAGCTTAAGCGGGAACGGAAGAAGGCCAAAGTAAAGGTATCTCAATAGCCCCATTTTCCTCATCTTCTTCTTCATCTTCCTCTACTACAATTCCTTTAGCCTCACGGTTTGCAATGTAAACTTCTTCCACGATGTCCTTAATTTCAGAAGCCTTTGCCGATACGATGCCCAATACCGTGGCGACAGAGTCCGCGTTAAACCCGGACGTATCATTAAGAACGGCGTCTTGCAGCACATCAACGAGCGCCTGAAGTTCATAGGACGAGGTCTCAAGATCGTTAAGATGGTTCCATGTGATGTTCATTTGATGCTCCTAAGTTAGAAATTTTTCAAAGAGCCGACAAAAGTCAGCATGTACATCTTCCAGCAAGTGTGTTTCATTTTCAGGTAGATCCTGATGTTTAATACGGTTTCTCAAAAGATAGTAAAAACCGTTTGCATTTGTACGCGCTTCTTCTGCCAGCCGTTCAGAGGTCAGCAGTTGGATGGCATCCTCTATGCTTTCCACTTCAATCGTCATCCGAATCATGGTCATCTTCTTCCTCCTCGTCGTCTGGGCCATTAATCTTCCAAAAATCGGGGTCTGGGGTCCAAGGTGGTATATCGCTCATTCTTCAACTCCGAAATGTTGTCTCATATACCACCCCACTGATATATCAGGGCTGTAGTCGCTATGTCCTTGCTCCTTTAACTCACCAATACGGGCACATTCCCGAACAATCAACTTTGCACAAGCCTCACGCTCTGCCTTCCGCAACGCCAAGGCAAAGTTGATTAGATCATCGTCCTTGAAGTTCCAACGACTAAAGTCATCCATCCAACCATACTGCTCTGCAACATCAAAGATTTCTTCGTCAGTCATTTCTCATTCCCCTTTAGCCACAGTGCGGCGCAAATATATTCAAGTCTTTCGCTTGGTTTCTCAGCGTTTAAAGCATCTTGAAAACCTTTCTCGTAAGACTTCACAAGATCTTCGGGATTGATGGTCTTAACGTTATCCCTCCAAAACCCAAGCAGTACTACCAATAAACAACCTGCGATAAATCCATATCCGAATCTGTTCAAAATAAAGCCTCCTCAATGTTTGATAAAGAATCCGTTTTTGACGTGGCAACACGTTTAATTAGGTCTTTATGGGTGTGGATATAGGATGGGTAAGGCCAGTCGGTGTTACTGGGGATGCGCACAACAACGCTATCCCCATTTATCTTGTTAATAAAACCCACCGCATTGGTGGGCTTTACTCGGACTTTGTCATCAACTCGGAAATTCATTCAAGCCATCTTTCTCCAACCATTGTGCCCGTTGGACTAGGTACAACTTAACAACCATAAGATTTTCAATCTTCTCGTCAATCTCTTTTATTTCGTCCCACAACACAGAGGACGGAAGTAAGACGGTTTTTAGTTTCATGCTGGCATCGGGATCCACGACATGATTAATACCTTCCTTTGTGTGATAATTAATACCTTCCTTCATGCGTCTCGGTTTGTATTTACCTCCACGCTCTCTAGCCCACCAACGCTCAGCTTCATAAGTATTATCAGAGTGTTTAGTAATCTGACCTTTGTTTACCAAACGGTTTAGAATCTGATAAATAATTCCGTTTGATGGCAATCCTACCGCATCTCTGATTTCAGCAGCGGTCATCCGGTTGTTTAAAATCAGATGTAGGATTTTGTCGTCGTACTTTGGTTTACGCTTCTTATCGTGACTGGGAAAC